>ERZ724519.166-NODE-166-length-26373-cov-4.993161_pt1 | contig 26373 bp, 25 predicted proteins | sample MGYA00376052_ERZ724519 | MGnify/ENA primary metagenome ERZ724519 (study PRJEB28724, sample SAMN07190883) | activated sludge metagenome | isolation source: activated sludge of sewage treatment plant in Hong Hong | place: Hong Kong | collected 2016-03-17 ... | reverse complement strand
TTTTTTCCATGCCGGCAAACTTTTATTTACTGCGGCATTATTTCATGCTACCCAGCATTTCTTTTGCCTGCCTGGCAAAAGTGTGGGTTTTCTGTGCAGCAATAGCCTGAAATGCTTGCCTGGCATCTTCTGTCCTGTCGAGTTTTAGCAGCGCAAGTGCGGTGTACCAGTCGGCAGATTCACGGTCGTAGCTATCGGCACTAACCTGATCCAGCGCCTTAATAGCCGCTTCAGGGTCGCCGGAGGCGAGCAGGGATATGCCGAGAAAATGATACGCTTCGGATTTTTGCAAAAACGAGGGATCCGACAAAAGGATATTCAACTCGTCGATCGTGGCTTTGTAATTGCCTTTGGCATAGGCATTCCGCCAGGCCTCGGCTTTTGCATCGCGCGCCTCCGGGGCGGGCGGAATGGAGAAGTTGGCGGCATAGAGATCTTCAGACGATGTTGCGATCGGGGCATCCGGCCGGTTCATGAGCCACAGGGGCAAAACCACCACCAGCAAGGCGACGACTGCTGCCGCTGCATATATGATGCGGGAATACATGCTGATGCTGCGTACTTTGGTTTCCCGGGCCGGGAAAGAGAGGGTTTGAGCGTCCATATTCATCATCAGTTTTTTGCCGTAAACAGTCAGGTCTGCTTCGAGTCGCCGGTCGCCTTCTTCCCGGATTGCTGCGTTCATGGCTGCATATTCCGCGATCTCGGTCGCAAAAGCAGGGTCGTCGGCCAGCCGCTGCTCGAAGGTGTTTTTTTCCGCTTCCGACATTTTGCCGGACTCGTATTGCCGAAGGAGGTCATATAGGATTTCGTTCATGTCGTTTTTAATTGATCGTCCATAATCGTTAGACGGATACAGTGGCAAAAATATCAATGCCGGCCTCAAGTTGTTAATAAGTTTGTTACCTTTGACAATACATAACTGATTTCAGACACGCGCTGTATAAAATTCCGGAAATGCGTTTTTCGGTTTTTTTAATCCATCCTACTATGAAGCGTCCTCAAAATGCGTGAATCTGTTATTTGATGAAGACATTTTTTTTCTGGCCTGCACTGCTTGTCTTGTGTATTGTCTTTTCCTGTCAACCTCCCACAACTTCCCCCGCTACACAAACCGGCAGCCCAAAATCCGAGGCTAACCCTTTCCGCCAAAAAGCGGAAGCTTTGAACGAGGCCGGTGAGGCGGATAGTGCCCTTGTGTATGCCCTGCAGGGCGCCGCTGTTGCAGAAAAAGCAAACAACTGGCCCGAATGGGGAAAATCAAAGGTACAGGAGGGGCTTGCACTGTATTACCTGAGCAGGCTCCAGGAAGCCGCTGCGCTGATGCCTGGCCTTGAGGAAAAAGGCACTGCCAATATTCCCGCCGACGACGATTTCTGGGGCGCTTATTACAATTTTGCCGCGATCATTTATTTTGAACAGGGTGATTTTGAAAAAGCGCTGCAGTACGGCCTTCAGGAAATCGCCTTTTATAAAGCCAACGGCAACCGCAAGTTGCTGGCCGATGCTTACCACAATATTTCCTTTTCCTATCGCAGTAAAGGCGATTTCGATCGATCTGCAGAGTATGCGCAATCGGAGTTGCAGATATTTCTGTCCGATTCAACCACTTCCGAGGCGGCGGTGATCTCATCCTACAACAACCTGAGCCAGGTTTATTACCGCAAAAAGGACTACAACCAGGCCATATTAAGTGCGCAACATGCACTCGCCATGCTGGATAAGGATTTCCCGGGAAAGGACCCGTTCGACCTTATCATTGCCTACAACAACCTGGCCAGCGCATATACGGAGCAAGGTGAATTCGGGCCGGCATCCGATGCCTTGCAGCAAGCCCTGAAGGTGCATGAACAGTACAGTCTGAACACCAATATAGAGTCTACCTGGCAAAACCTGGGATTCGTTTACCGCCGCATGGGGAAATATCCGGAAGCCCGAGTCTATTTGTTACAGGCCCTGGAGTTGCAAAAAAGCCAGTACGGCGACAACCACCCCAGTGTTGGAAAGACCTACCGCCACCTTGGTTACGTCGCCAACAGGCTGGGTGATTTAAGGGGTGCTCTGTTGTATTATCAACTTGCCCTGAAAACGCTGACCGACTCCTTCCCCCATGAAAATATCCTGGCCAATCCGGCGGTACAGCGGGTAAATGCTTACCTGGATTTCCTGCTCACCCTTCGGGACAAGGGAGAAACCCTGCGGCAACTGGCCCAGCAGGAACACAACCAGCAGTTCCTGGAAGCCTCTCTGGCCACTTTCGATGTGGCGATGAGTCTGCTCGACACCATGCGCACCGAATACCAGGAAGGCTCCCGGCAATTCTGGAACCGGGAAGCACGCCCCATCGTGGAAGGCGCCATCGGCACGGCACTGGAAATCCACCGTCTTACCAAAGACGCCGGTTACCTGGAGCAGGCATTTCGGTATACCGAAAAAAGCAAGGCCCTTTTACTTGCCGACGCCCTGCGTGAATCTGCCGCCAAACAAAAAGCGGGGATACCTGAAAATCTGTTGCAGGAGGAGAAAGACCTGAAAATAGACATTGCCTTTTATAAAAAACAGATTTTCAGGGAGCAGCAGAAATCCGAACCGGACGCGGCTAAAATTCTGCGCTGGCAGAAAGAGATATTTGAACGTCGCCGCGACAATGAGTTGCTGTTAAAAAAACTGGAAGCCTCCTATCCCGAGTATTACCGGATCAAGTACAGCCATGAGCCGTTGTCTGTCGCAGACGTACAGCAAAAACTGCCGCAAGGCAGCGGCATACTGGAATATTTCAGCGGCGACAGCGCTGTATTCGCTTTTTATCTCGACAAAACGGGCCTCAAAGGCCTGCAACTCGAAACCGGCGCCACCTTCTCCGACAAATTGAATACGTTTATCGGAAGTCTGCGCGACCGCGCATGGGTACTCGAACACGGGCGCGGCAAGGAGGCTACGGCACAATTTGCCGCCGATGCCCGGGCTTTCTGGAAAACGCTGGCGGCTCCCGTCGTCGATACGGCGCCGGATAACCTGATTGTCATTCCGGACGGGAACCTTTCGTACCTGCCATTCGAGCTATTGCTTGTTCGGGACAACAATCCGAATGACACCTATGCCGATCTGCATTACCTGCTTCGTCAATCTTCCGTGCGGTACGAATACTCCGTGGCCATGACGCTTCAGCCGGCACTCGTTCAGAAACCCCGTCGACTGTTTGCAGGCTATGCCCCAGAGTACGATAACGAGGGCCTGACAACTGCACGCGGTGAAGACCTCGGCTGCCGCGAATCGAACCCTTCCGACTTTGCCGCGCTCGGCAACAACCAGGAGGAGGTATCACAGATTGCCCGGCAACTTGGCGGTCAGGCATTGCTTGGCCCGAAAGCCACCGAAGCGCATTTCAAGCAGTATGCGCCCGAGTCCCGCATCCTCCACCTCGCGATGCATGGTTTCCTCAATGACTGCGACCCGCTGTACTCCGGTCTGGTGTTCAGCCGGGTGGTCGGCGCCACCGGAGCAGACACCCTCGAAGACGCAGACGGAATCCTTCACGCATACGAAATATACAACCTGCCCCTGAATGCCGATCTCGCCGTGTTGAGCGCCTGCAATACCGGGCGCGGTCAACTGGCCAAGGGAGAAGGTATTATGAGCCTGGCCCGTGCATTTAAATACGCGGGCTGTGCCAATATTCTGATGAGCCTGTGGCAGGCCGACGACCAGTCGACCGCCCAGATCATGCAGGGGTTCTACCAGTACTTGAAACAGGGGCTGGGCAAAGACGAAGCCATACGGCGAGCCAAGCTGGATTACCTGGCTGCCGACAGCCGCAACCACCCGTTTTTCTGGGGCGCTTTTGTGCTGATCGGCGACGATGCACCGGTACCTACTTCGACGCCGTGGAATACCTGGCTGCTGTGGGGCCTTGTTCCCCTGACCCTGTTTGCCGGCTGGTATTTTTTCAAAACACGTAAAAACAAGGCGCTGCAGCATTGAGATTCAGTCCCCAAGACCCGTCTATATGATTGTTATTTCCTATTTTTAAAATTTTTAAATCCTCCCCTTATGGCAGTTATTAAAAAAGTTCAGGTTGCCGATCCAGGTGTAAGTTTTCAACTTGATCTGAGCGGACTGATTTCGCCTACACAATCCCTGCCGAACCTTACGGTGGATGTAACCATTTTGAATCCCGACGGAAGTTCACGCAATTCCGTGTTGAACATGAATTCGCCCATATTCGACTCCAGCAACAACAGCGTGCTGGAGATACTCATGCCTTACGGCGATGTCGTCTATCCGGAAGGCCATCAGGTGAAGGTGAGTATTTCGGCATTTTATAAGCTCGGCGGCGAAACCCACATGGTTGATTCGGTGCGCGATTTATCCGTTGATGCACAAAGCGGTAAATTCAACGTCAACGTCGTCTGATATGCCCTCCGACCGATATTCACCGGACGGCATTGAGCGCCCTGATGAATATTTGAGGAGAATAGTTGAAAGCACGATCCGACTCCTGCTTTCAACCACTTTGCTTTTAATGACACCTAATTTCATGCTAAGTGCCTGAACAAGGCACTTGAAACTTTCTATATTATGGCACGAATAAACAAAGTCCAGGTTGCCGACCCGGGCGTAGCGTTTACCCTGAGTTTCGATGTCGGCGATATTCCGACGGGCTCCAGGCTTACCGATATCTCCATTACTGCAACCGTACAGGACAACAGTGTTACCGGTACGCCGTCATTCTCCGTGACGACCGCTTTTTCCAACCTGGCCAATCCTATCACCGACACGACGCTGGTTATTATCATGCCTTTTGGCGACAGCACCTGGGCTTCGGGCCACAACATGGTCGTTTCGGTGGCCCTTCATTCGGTGTCCGTTCCTAACCTGAACAGTCTGGTCATTCCCAGCGCAGGCGCTACTTCGCAGTCGGGTGAATTCGACTATACCGTTGCGGCTCTTCCCGCCGCCAGTCTCAAACAGAGCCTGAAGCGGTTTTTCGGGTTGAAATAGGCCTTTTTCGGATACGGGTGAATTTATACCCCAAAAAACCGATCTTTGTTAATCGAACTTACTGTGACTATCATGAGCAATACACTGCGACACACGGCTATTTTCTTGTTTACACTACTGGCAACGCAATTTGCCAGCGCCCAAAGCGAACCGGAGCAATATTCCACGATCTTTGAGAAACTGACCGCTACGGAAGGGAATGAACTGACTTTGGAGACAGATCTCACCTCTTTTATCGGACAAAAAAAGACCAACAATTATTTGCCGGGTGTATTGCGGACAAAAGACGGGAAGTCGTATCAGGTGGAGATCAGGCCACGCGGGCGTTATCGCAGGAAGGTATCGCAAATACCGCCCATGAAAATCCGGTTCAGTGAAGACGAATTGCGGGCGGAGGGGCTTGATACGCTCAATGAGATCAAAATTGCGCTGCCGTGTTTCGATTCGGACGAAGGCAACGAGTTGATCGTAAAGGAATACCTCGCCTACCGGCTTTTTGAAAAAGTATCGGATGCCTACTTCCGTGCGCGTCTCATCAACCTGACAATCATCGACACGTATGATACAAAGTCGAAGCCCAAAAAAATGACCGCTATATTCGTAGAAGACGAGGAAGAGGTGGCCGAGCGGCTCAACAGCGTACCGGAAGAAGAATTCGGTGTACCCATGGACCAGTTTGAACAACAACAGGCCGCGCGGGTCGCTGTTTTCCAATACCTGATCGGCAATACCGATTGGGACTTTAGCATGCACCGCAATGTGCAACTGTGCAGGATGAAGGAGAATGACAGGGTGATCGTATTGCCCTATGATTTTGATTTTTCGGGTCTCGTCAGCGCTCCTTATGCAGTGCCCTCTTCGGAAAGTGGCCTGAGAAATGTACGCGAGCGTTTTTTGATGTCATCGGGCATTGATGCAGCCGCCTTGAAAGCGGCTGTCAGCGACATCAAGCCACTGGAGAAGACCTTTTATGAAGTGTGCAACTCAAAATTCCTGTCCAGATCTGCCAGAAACGACATGATCGGCTTTCTGAAAAGCTTCTTTAAAAACATGGAAGGCAAGGACGAAGCGCCGGTCACGATGAAGAATTAGTCATCATCTGCCGCAGTTTTTGAAGGCAACTGTACTTTTTGCTGTTTACACTGCCTGCATTGGCAAAACCGATGCGCTCGGCTATTTCTTCCGAGCTGTATCCCCAGTATTCAGAATCGAGCAAAATTTGTTTGCATACATCACCCAGTTCCTGCAGGTAGCGGATGGCCTGCCTGACCTGGTCGGATTGCGCCAAACGGTGTAGCAGGTCGTCGTCGCCGGCTTTTTCAGGCACAAGTTCCAGCGACTCTGTCGAATGGGTATTTTTTTGACGGATCAGGTCGATGCACTTGTTTGAAAAAATACGGGTCAGGTAGGTCAGGATCGTGCTGTCGCCCCTGAAAACGCCATTGACCAATTGTCGCCGCAACGCAATCACTGCCGAATTATATGCCGTCAGCAAATCGTCCTGTTCCAGGGTGCGGTATTTTTGACGGTTTTGCCTCACCATCGAAAAATACTGCTCGTACAGGTGCCTGATAGATTGCTCCTGCCGACTGCCGCCCGCCTGAATTTCAGCGATAAAATATTCGTCTGTATACTGCATGTAACTCCGTTTGCCAAAATATCGGCCAATATTACTGTAAAACGGCCCGTATTTTTCACAGGCCGCCAATTTCTTTTATTTCTTTATGTTTGCCCAGCCTGAAGCATCCCTTTCAGACCGGTTTCACTATGTAAACGCTCAACCGATATGGCCGAAAATAAAGCAGAACTACTGTACGTGGAGGACGATGAAAGCCTGAGTTTCGTTACCCGGGACAACCTCGAACTCAATGGCTATCACGTCACCTACTGCGAAGACGGACAGAAAGCCCTGGATATCATACGGTCGGCAAAGAAGTTTGACCTGTATATTCTGGACGTAATGCTGCCCGAAGTGGACGGATTCACCCTTGCCCAGGAGATTCGGAAGCGGGATGAAGTGGTACCCATTATTTTCCTGACGGCCAAAAGTATGAAACAGGACAAAATTCACGGCCTTACCATCGGCGCCGACGATTATATCACCAAGCCCTTCAGCATCGAAGAGCTCCTGCTGAAAATAGATATCTTCCTCCGCCGCACAAAATACGCCAACATCCTGAAGTCCAGCACCCCTGTGTCGATCGGGCATTACACTTTCGACTACAAAAACCTGCAACTTTCACACAGCGATTATGAGGAGACACTTACCCAAAAGGAAGCCGATCTGCTCAAACTGCTCAGCGAAAACCGGAATCAGGTGGTGAAACGCTCCTTTATCCTGGAAACTATTTGGGGCAAAGACGACTATTTCCTGGGACGCAGCCTCGACGTGTTTATTTCCCGCCTGCGCAAATACCTTAGCCTCGACGACCGTATCAAGATCGAAAACATCCACGGCGTGGGATTCAAGTTCCGGGTGGATGATTAATGAAGGGAACAAATCCCGGTAGCGGCCTGGCGTTCTACTATCGGGTGGCATTTTATGCATTCATTCTATATAGAATACAACAACGCGCGCATCCATTGTCTGCGCTTCGGGCAGGGCGCACACCTGTTGGTAGCCTTGCACGGATTTGGCGACCGGGCCCGCCTGTTTGCCATTCTGGAAAAAGCACTTGTAAAACGGTACACCGTCGTAGCGTTCGACCTTCCTTTCCACGGACAAACGGAATGGCCGCACCGGACCTTCACCAAACAGGACACGCTTGCCATCGTGCACAAGATCATGGAACGGGAAGGCAAAAGCCGCCTGAGCCTGATGGGGTACAGCTTCGGCGCCCGCCTGACGCAGGCCATGCTGCCTGACCTGCTGCCTGTGCTCGACAAGCTTTACCTGCTTGCACCCGACGGGTTGCAAACCAAGGGTATGTCGACCGCCGTGCGTACACCCGTCTGGGTACGCAAAGCGCTGTTTTATACCCTTAAAAACCCAGGGTGGTTCCTCAGCCTGCTGAATCTCGGCCGCCGTTTACGTATTGTGCCGCCGCTTATCCTCCACTTTCTTTCCTTTAACCTGACGCGTCCCGAACGGTTCCGCCGGACGTTCGGCTGCTGGTTTGCACTCGACTCTTTTTACCTGCCGCGGAGCCGCATCAAATCGATCTGGCGCGATTCCGGGTTGCGGGTCGACATTTATTTTGGCACCAAAGACGAGATGATCCGCTACAAAACGGTCAAAAAAATGGTAGAGGGCGTCCGCAATGTGCGCATCTACCTGATGGATGCCGGGCACCGGCTCATCGGTGAAGACCTGCGGGACAGGATGATCGAAAACTGAGCACCTTATTTACCTGTTGCTTTCCACCCTGCCCTGATTTTCAAAAAAGCGCAGTTCCAGGTCGTTGCCGTCGAACACTGCATACGAGTTGAAATGGAGCCACTCCCCCAGGTTGATGTAGCGGCTTCGGCCGTTGTTCAGCAGCCAGTCGATCGGCAGGTGGCGATGGCCGAAGATGAAATAGTCGGGCGCGATACCCTGCCCGATCTTGCGGTGGCAGTACTGCAGCAGCCATTCGCGGTCTTCTCCCAGCCAGTCGCGCTCTTCGGGAGGCATGGCTGCCCGGCTTTGTTGCGAAGAGAAATTGGCCAGTCGCGTGCCCAGATCGGGATGCAGCCACCGGAACATCCACTGCGAGAGCGGGTGCGTAAACACCTTTTTCATACGCTTGTAGCCCTTGTCGTTGGGGCCCAGACCATCGCCGTGGCCAATAAAAAAGGTTTTCCCGCCTATTTCCCGTTGTATGGGCGCCCTGAAGACCGGGATACCCAACTCCTGCTCAAAATACCCGAACATCCACAGGTCGTGATTGCCGGTAAATACCGTGACCGGCACTCCCCCGTCGCGCAATTCGGCCAATGTGCCCAGCAGGCGGCTAAACCCCTTTGGAACGACCGATTTATACTCAAACCAAAACTCAAACAGGTCTCCGACCAGAAAAATCTCTTCTGCCTCGGGCGCCACCCTCTGGAGCCAGCGCACGACCTGGCGCTCGCGCTCGCGCGAGGGCAGGCGCGCATCGGCGCCGAGGTGGAAGTCAGAAGCAAAAAAAGTTTTTTTCACGGTGGACGGTGGACGGTGGACGGTGGACGGTAGACGGTGGACGGTAGACGGTGGATGGTGGATGGTGGACGGTGGACGGTGGACGGTGGACGGTAGACGGTGCAAAGGTAGAACAGGAATTTGTAGTGTTGGATATGCATGTAAGGGAACGAGCCAATCGGAACACGCTTTGCATTCCCCAATCTGCCTTACCTTTGCCGGCCCAGTAACCAGTAACCAGTAACCAGTAACCAGTAACCAGTAACCAGTAACCAGTAACCAGCAACCCGTAACCAGCAACCCCACCCGCCACACAAACATATGATCGTAGTTACCGGAGCGGCAGGGTTTATCGGCTCCTGCATGGTGCGTCGCCTCAACGACGCAGGTTATTCAGATATTCTGGTGGTTGACGACTTCAGCCGTCCGGATAAACAACCCAACCTCGAAGGCAAAAAAATCCGGGGGGAAGTCCACCGCGATAATTTTGTGCGCTGGCTCGAGCGCAACCACGCCGACGTGGATACCGTGCTGCACATCGGCGCCCGAACGGACACCACCGAAATGGATACCGCCATTTTCGACCACCTGAATGTCGAATATTCCAAATCTCTGTGGATGCTGTGCAGCGGCTTCCAAATCCCTTTCTTTTACGCCAGCAGCGCCGCCACCTATGGCCTGGGCGAAATTGGTTATTCGGACGACCATGCAACGATCCCCGACCTCAAGCCGCTCAATCCATACGGACAAAGCAAACAGGATTTTGACGTTTGGGCACTTCAGGCAGCCGACCAGCCGCCGACCTGGGCGGGGTTCAAGTTTTTCAATGTTTACGGGCCGAATGAGTACCACAAGGGGCGCATGGCTTCGGTTATTTTTCACACGGCACGCCAGATCAAGGCGACGGGCGGCATGAAACTGTTCCGCTCACACCGCCCCGATTTTGGAGACGGCGAGCAGAGCCGGGATTTTATTTACGTGAAAGACGTGGTGGACGTTTTGTTGTTTTTTCTCGAAAAGCGCCCGCCCGGTGCGATTTACAACCTTGGCACCGGAAAGGCCCGCACTTTTTTCGATCTCGCCACAGGTACTTTCCGGGCACTCGACCTCGACCCGGTCATTTCCTATATCGATACGCCGGCCGACATTCGCGAAACCTACCAGTATTTTACCGAGGCGGATATGAGCAAGTTGCGCAGTCTGGCGGGCTACCGGGAGCCGTTCTACGGCCTTGAAGAAGGTATTGAAGATTATGTGCAGCGATACCTGAAAAACGAGTCTGTTTGGTAAAAACCGGGGCCGGCAGCACCCAAACAAGGCGAAAAACCGGGGGCGTCTTTTTTCAATCTTTTACCGGTCTGAAAAAGAAGTCGGCGGTTTTTGACGTTCTTTGCGGTGAATTTATCTCAATGCTGTCAAAATGTCTTTACAAATTTCCCGGCAAAAAATAGCCTTCACGCTACTCGTGCTTTTTGGTGTTTCCTACCTTTTTATCTCGCTGCCCCGCTGCACTTCCGATAAGGACAAACCCAATCCGCAACCTACGGCCAGCCAGCCGGCACAACCGCCTGTACAGCAGGTTGCCACCCCTGCTTTCAATGCCGACTCCGCCTATCATTTTGTAAAAAAACAGGTCGATTTCGGCCCCCGTGTGCCCAATACCGAGGCGCACCGGAAATGTGCGGCCTGGATCGCCGGCGCCTTCAGGAAACATGGCATGACGGTCATCGAACAAAAGTTTCAGGCGCCGCATTACAAGGGCGGCACTTTCGACTGCGTCAATATCATTGCCCAGTACAATCCCGAAAATCCGCGCCGCATCCTGCTGGCCGCGCATTGGGACAGCCGGTTCCAGGCCGATCAGGATACGAAAGATAAAACCAAACCCATCCTCGGCGCCGACGACGGCGGAAGTGGCGTTGGCGTGCTGCTCGAAATAGCCCGCCTGTTGAAAGAGCAACCCGTGGATATCGGTGTCGACCTGATCTGTTTCGACGCGGAGGACCAGGGCAACGACGCCGACGACGGCCAGGACCACAGTAAAACCTGGTGCCTTGGCGCACAACACTGGTCGAAAAACCTGCACCGGCCCGGCTATATGCCCGCATTCGGCATTCTGCTCGATATGGTGGGCGGCGCCAACCCGAAGTTTCAGAAAGAGGGTATTTCGATGCAGGCCGCGCCCGGCATTGTCCAGAAGGTGTGGTCGGTAGCCGCTTCGCTGGGCTACAGCAATGTGTTTGTGGAGGAGATGGGCGCACCCGTCACCGACGACCACTATTTTATCATCACGAATGCCCGGATACCGATCATCGATGTGATCAGCCGGCCCGGCGGCACGCGGTCGGGTTTTGTATCCCACTGGCACACGCACGACGACAACATGGATGCCATCGACAAGAACACCTTGCGGATCGTCGGTGAGGTATGCCTTGGCGCGATATACCGAACGCACAACGGAACACTGTAGTAAAGGCTGTTATATTTTTTCCAGCAGCCATTCCCTTTCCGTCACGAATTTCGTTTCCCGGATACGGTTGGCCAGCACTTTGGCCCGGGCGCGGGGCAGACCCTCCGCCCGGGCCAGTTTTTTGGTGAACCGGATAAGATTCAGGTATCCCTCCCGGTGATAGCCGATATTCTTTTGCCGCTTCAGGTAAGCGCTGAAACTGTCGAGCAACGAACCCAGCGCAGGCCATTCGCCCAATTCAAAATAACTGCGCAGCAGCATTTTTCGCACATCGAGGTTGATAAACACCTCGGTAAACTCCACGGAACGCAGGAGTTCGAGTACCTGCGGGTAATCGCCCTTGCGGAAATACCATCCGGCGAGGCAATACCGGTGGATATTGTCCCGGTCGGCGGCCGGCAGCAGTGAGCGATACCTGTCGATAAATGCGAGCGCCCAGTCGCGCTCTCCGCCCAACTGGGCCAGGTTGAAAATATTGATAAAGGTGTATTTTGGCAGCAAACCGTTCTCTGTCAGCACATTGCGATCGAGCGCTTCGCGGTAAAGGGCCAGCGCCGCCCTGGTATACTGCACCTCGCCGCGGTTGTGCCGCCGGATGGCGAAGTTGATGGCGGCCATAAAGATGTCGCGTGCCTGGGGCGGCGGGAGCAGGTGAATATACCGGCGCAGCAACGCCTCCAGGCGCTGAAAATGCGCCTCGTTTTCGTTGTCGCCAAGGGTGAGCAAGGCCTGCCGCAGCAAGGCTAGCGCCGGGTTGTCGCTTTCCGGGATATGTATGCTTTCGTTCAGTACCGTTTCGGACATGGGTATGGCGTATTCACGCCCTACCGCGCTGACGGCCTTTACCGACTGGGCGGTACAGGCCCAGCGCAGGTTTTCCAGCATAAAAAAACCGGCCAGCGCTGCTGCGGCCCTGGGGATATGCACATGCGCTTCCCGCGTGCGCAAGGCTTCCCAGGCGTAGCGCTCGTTCTGAAGTTCGTATGCATAGAGAAAGTAGGCCGAATCGCGGTACGGGCTTTCCCGGTGACGTCGCTCCAGCAGATCGAGGTCGCGTTCAAAAAGTTGCGCAACGCCGCGTTTCCGCAGGGCGCGGCACCGGCGCAGGGCCATCAGCGCATCGTCGGCGCGTATTTCCTCCAGGGTAAAAAAACGTTCAACCAGGGCAGTCAGGTCCGACACCAGGTGGTTCATTTTCCGGTTGTCGTAGGGTGCGCCGGGATAGACCCTGGCAAACAGGATCGGTTTCTCCACTCCGGCGTAGTCGTTTTTCCGGTAATGCAGCAAATTTTCATACAACAGAAGCACCTCCGGTTGGTGGTTAAAATAAGGTGATTGCAGGAATTTTCGCAATCTTGGTTGGTCGTCGGGCGACAACACCCGCAGCAGTTGGATCAGAAAAGATGTTTTCATTATTTCGGTAATCTTCATTTTTTGTACCAAAAAAACAAAATACTGTCCTGCATTTTTGTAGAAAAATCCGACTCATGAACTGCAATCCGTTTTCCCGCACCATCCGGCCGCATTTTACCGCCATCCTGACGGTCTGGTTGTTTGCCCCTTTTGTTGCCGGTGCACAAGGGTTATTCAAACTGCTTGACGAACCTTCCTATACGGGTACCCATATATCTGTACTCCCTTCAGGCGAATACAGGCTTGCAAGTAGTGTGAACTCAATATTTACAAATGGGAATCATGCCACGCGCCATCTGATCACAGACCTGACGCCGACGGGGGAGGTGCTGCAAAGTACCGATTACACCTTTTTGCCCAACTTTGCCTGGTGGCTTCAGGACAACACTTTTATCCGGGTCATGCACCATCCGGCAATCGGCCCGGATGTGTATACTTTTATCCGGTCTGATCTTCAGAACGACACGCTTTGGTCTCAAAACGTAACCATACCTCCCGGTTCGGAATACGCGGAATGGAAATCAGTCGATATTAACGATGCCGGAGAAATTTTTGCCTTTTGCAGCTGGATCAAGAATAGCCCGGGCAACGAGGATGAAATATCCCCGGTAATCATTGCCAAATTTGCACCGAACGGCGATTTGCTCTGGCAATCAGAGTACTATATTTCACAGCCGGGCACATACTATGAAGAACCGGCCAGGGTTCGCAGTACAGCCGATGGCGGCTGTCTGGCGGTACTGACACAGTTGGGTAGCGCATCAACGCCAATACTTGTACGCCTTAATGCCGACGGGTCGCTGCGCTGGAACGTGGAAGCCCAGCAACCCGGCGTTTCGGACTTTCGGTTTACGGAAGATGGCGGCTGTATGCTGATGTACAATTCTATAATCTGGAAGATTGACCAGGACGGTGTAACCAACTGGTCATCCGACCTGTCCAGTGCTTTTGAAAACCCCTTTTTCGGGCCGGCATATTTTTCAGTATGTCAGCCCACCGCCGACGGCGGGGTTGCTGTACTGGGATTTCAAACGGCATTATTCCCGGTCTCCGGCATAAAGCACCTTGTTGCCGCGAAGATTAGTGCAACGGGCGAGCTGGTCTGGTGGAAGCGCTACAACCCTTTCGTCAATTTTTCTCTCTTTGGTGGAAAACACGGCGAGGAAACAAGCGACGGCGACCTTCTGTGGACCGGAGGCCTGGCGCTTGGTCCGTCAGGAAGCTACTTGTCCTTTCTCATCAAAATGGACGCCAACGGCACCATTTTTTCCAACAGCCTTGCTGGCAAACTCGCCTACGACGAAACAAACGACTGCACGGTGCAGGCCGGCGAACCCGGCCTGCCCGGCTGGCTGCTCAAACTCGAAAGCGGCGGCTTCGAACGTTACGGCTCTACCGATGCCCTGGGCAATTATTTCTTTTCCGACGTGGATACCGGCGCCTTGTCGCTCTCCCTGTTTGTACAAAACTATCTGTGGGAGGGTTGTTCGCCCGTTGTGACCGCCGTTGTGCCGCCCGACTCCTCGGGCTACACCCTTCCACTCGACGTGCCGGTGCGCGCTGTGGGCGACTGCCCGGTGATGACCGTCGACCTCGGCGTACCCTTTCTCCGGCGCTGCTTTAACAATACCTACACGGTAAAATGCTGTAACGAGGGCAACCAGGCCGCCACCGATGCTTTTGTCGAAGTGTATCTGCCCCAACACCTGCTGCTGCAAAGCGCTTCGATGCCGTATGTGCTGACGGGCAACAAAATCACCTTCCAGTTGGGCACCGTCGAGCCATTCGGATGCGTCAATATCCAGATGGTTGTGCTGCCCGACTGCGATTCCACCGTGCTGGGGCAGTCGATGTGCGTCAGTGCGCGGGTCTACCCCGACACCATTTGCGCGCCGCCACCGGGCTGGTCGGGCGCGCTGGTAGAGGTATCTGCCGCATGCGACGGCGACAGCGTGCGTTTCCAGATACATAATACCGGCACGGCTCCCATGAACGGAGCACTCGATTTTATCATCATCGACGATCATGTGATGACGCGCGAGGGCAATTTCAACCTGCAGCCGGGTGCGATGCAGGAGGAAGTGGTGCACGCCGACGGCAGTACCTTTCGTCTCGAAGCAGAGCAGGAGCCCAATGCCCCGGGCGCGTTTGTGCCCTCCGTCGCTGTGGAAGGCTGCCTGACCGACCCTGACGGGCCCTTCACGACCGGGCTCGTGCTGCAGTGGCCCAACGAGAACGGTTCGCCATTCGTCGACCGCGACTGCCACGAACTGGTAGCATCGTTCGACCCCAATGACAAACAGGCCGTGCCGAAAGGTGTGTTCGACGAGCATTTCATCAAGCCGAATACGTCGATCGACTACCTGATCCGGTTCCAGAATACAGGCACCGATACGGCTTTTACTGTCGTGCTGCGCGATACCCTGTCGCCCAATACCGACCCCTCAAGCCTGCACATGGGAGCATCGAGCCATCCCTTTACGTGGAATCTGTCGGGAGCAGGAATCCTGACCGTTACATTCGACAACATCCTGTTGCCCGACAGCAATGTGAACGAGGCCGCCTCACACGGTTTCGTAAAATTTCAGATCCGTCAAAACCCCGATTTGCCGGACGGCGTTTCGATTGAAAACCGGGCGGGCATTTATTTTGATTTCAACGAACCGGTACTTACCAATACGGTTTACCACACCGTTATGCGGGATTTTCTCCCCACCGTCGGAACATACACCCCTGCAATGCTCCGGTACAATACCCTGGCCATCGCCCCCAATCCCGCCAGCGCTTCGGTATGGGCCGATCTGCGGGATGAAAAAGCGCCCGAAGGAATGATGACCCTGACCGATGCCTTCGGCAGGGTGGTGCGGGAATGGCAGGCGTCCGGTCCTGTTGTGGAAATACGCCGGGAAGGCTTGCCCTCAGGCGTGTATAACCTGAGGTGGCAGGCAGGCAACGGCGTAGTGCGTGCCGGGAGGGTCGTATGGAAATAAACACCCGGAATTTACCGGGAAAAGCGACCCGTGAGGCTGGTCACTCCACTTTCACAACGCTCTTTCTCAGCACTTCCTCGTAATACGCTTCGTAGTGCGGCAGGATGTTATCTATATCGAAGCGTTGGGCCTGAGCGAGGGCGTTGGCGCGAAACTGCGTGAGCATTTCGTTGTCTTGCAGGAGTTGTACTGCATAACGGGCCATCTCATCCACCTTGCCCGGCTGACTGGTAAAGCCGGTGACTCCGTGAATGTTCACTTCCGGCAAACCGCCGCTGTCGGAAGAGATGACAGGCACTTCGCAGGCCATGGCCTCGAGCGCAGCAAGGCCGAAACTTTCACTTTCGGAGGGCATGATAAACAGGTCGCAGATCGCCAGCAACTCTTCAATGGCGTCCTGCTTGCCGAGGAAACGCACATCGTCGCAGATGCCCAGTTCGCGGCAGAGCCGTTCGGTGTTCTGGCGTTCGGGGCCGTCGCCGATCATCAGGAGTTTCGAGGGCACCTGGTCGTGTACCTGTTTGAAAATATAGATCACGTCTTCCACGCGTTTCACCTTGCGGAAATTGGACGTGTGGGCCAGGATGTGCTCGCCGTCGGGGGCGATAATTTTTTTGAAGTGGTCCTTATTCGTTTTTCTGAAACGCTCGAAATCGATGAAATTGTAAATGACCTTGATATCGCGCTGGATATTGAACAGGCGAAGGGTGTCGTCTTTGAGGTTTTGCGAAACGGCCGTCACGCCGTCGCTTTTGTTGATACTGAATTCCACGACAGCGGCAAAGGCCCTGTTGTTGCCGACAAGGGTAATATCCGTGCCGTGCAGGGTGGTTATGACCGGTAGATAGTGTCCCTGGGTAAGCAGTATTTTTTTGGCCATGTAAGCTACTGCGGCATGCGGAATGGCGTAATGCACATGAAGCAGGTCGAGCTTCTGGTACTGCACCACATCCACGATCGTGGAGGCCAGCGCGGTATCGTAGGGCGGGTACTCGAACAAGGGATAATCGTCCGTATCCACCTCGTGGTAAAATACGTTCTCGTGAAAATGAGCCAGCCGGACCGGGCGGCGGTAGGTGATAAAATGCACCTCATGTCCTTTCCTGGCAAGTCCAAGTCCGAGTTCCGTGGCGACGACACCCGAGCCGCCATAGGTGGGGTAACAAACAATACCGATTTTCATAATCCTGCTGCTAAAGGGTTGTTTGGAGGCACCTCCAAACTGCTTTCAAGGTAAATTAAGATTTCAAACCGCCGAATAAACAACGAAAATCGGGAAAGGGTGGGGAAATCCGACAAAAGCGGCAAAAAATACCCGCCGGCGTTTACTACCACAACCTGTATCATTCGGCAAGCCCCCTAGCGGAACCGCCACTTCAGTGTTTTTTCTCCCCCTTGAAGTTCTTTTCTCCCGCCTCTACCCTTACTTCCAGATGATTCGGCGCCGGGGGAATAGGACAGTTGTAGCCGTCGCTGAAGGCGCACCAGGGATTATAGGCCTTGTTGAAGTCGATGACCATAAAGTTGTCGGCGCCGATATCGCCGAGGCGAAAATCAAGGTAGCGGCCACCGCCATAGGTATCGTCGCCGTTGGTGTGGTCCTTAAAAGGCAAAAACAGGTAGTCGTAGTACTTCTGGGAGGTCAGGAAACGGATATTCTGATATATCTCAAGCGAGTACGTTTTTCCGTCCTTGTCAAAATAAAGGGTGCCGTACTGCTGATATTGGGCACTGCGGCCGCTGTAGGTCGGCATATCGAATGGCACTGTATTCGGAGTGCGTTCGAAGCGGGCTTCCACGCGCCAGGCTTTATCGGGTTCAAAAAAATCGAGCGACGCCGTATCGGCCTCTGTCAGCGGTGAACGCGATTCTGCGATAAACTCCTGTTTGTAGTGTTCGCGGTGGCGGGCAATTTCAGCAGTGTAGGCCGTATCGGGTTGTTGCGAAAAAAGCGGGGCGCTGCAACAGAGCGCAAGGAAAAGGTGGAATAAACGGTTCATGTAATCGAAGCATTTGAGAGGACCGGGTAAAAGCATGCGCTTCCGCCGGACGGCTCCGGAATAATCTACCAAGGCCGGCACGGTCGGATTAAGCGCCAAAGATAATTGCGGCGGGCATGCTCCGGCATATTTTTACACCGGCTGTTCCAGCAGTTTTTCCAGGAAATGCTCGTGAATGCCAAACCCCTTTTTGAGGGCATTCACTTTTTCCAGCGCCGTTTTTCTCCCGCGATCGTCGCGCCGCTTGCCGCCAATGGCGGTGATCATCACATTTTTTGCCGTGTGTTCGGTCGACACAAACTCAAAAACGCTGGTTTTATAGCCTTCAGCCTCCAGCAACAAGGCCCTGATACCATCGGTCACGATCTCTGCCTGCCGTTCCTCCAGTATGCCGTGGCGCAGGACGGGGGTCAGTTCGTTTTGGGCGTGCATGTCGCGCCGTATCTGTTTGTGGCAGCAGGGAGCGGCCACGATGATCTTTGCCTTGTTGTGGATACCGGCAGCCAGGGCAAGGTCGGTTGCTGTGTCGCAGGCATGCAAGGCGATAAGCATGTCGAGCCGCTCGGGCCGGTAATCGGCGATATCTGTCGACATGAACTGCAGTCCCGAAAATCCGGCCTGTTCAGCCGCCTTGTTACAAAACGACACCAGCTTCGGGCGGAGTTCGATACCCGTGATCCGGGGCGTATAGCCCTGTTGCACAAGAAAATCGTACAATGCGAAGGTGAGATAGCCTTTTCCCGAGCCCATATCGGCGATATTCGGATCGCGCGGCAGCGGATTGGCACGCAGCAGGCTGTCGATGATCTCCAGGTATTTGTTGACTTGCCTCCATTTGTCGCCGGCATTGGCCAGCACCTCGCCTTTGGCGCTTGTGATACCGAGTGTATGCAGCCAGGGCGCCGCAGGATCGAGAAGACGCTGTTTTTCGCGGTCGTGGGCCGTTTCTGCCGGGGCTGTATGGGCGGCTTTTTGCGATGAGAACACGGCTTCGCCCGATCGGGTGTACTTCAGGTGGTAGTCGCGATCGGTAGTGAGCAGGTCGGCATGCAGAAACGCTTGCCCCATCATTTGGGTCAGTTGTTCGACGGCCGCTTCGAGGGGAAAGTTTTTCACCTCATCGCGTGTGGCGTAGCGAAAGTTAAAGGCTACAAACAGCCCTTTTTTCAGGGAGACAGGCCGGAGGTAAATGTTTTTGAGGTCGGCTGGAGCCGCCGAAGTGGTTTTGCTCAGGGTGCATTTGAGCAGACTGCCTTCCTGGAAAGCCGACTGAAAAACGGAAAGAAATTGTTGGAGCGGCATCGATCAGCGGTTCGCTTCCCGGCGCAGTTGGGCGCGCCGGCGCAGTTCTTCTTCAATGATGCGTTGGGTATACTCCAGTTCACCGCGGCTCTCGAAGCGCTTTTTTTGCCAGAACACGATGAACAGGAAAGCGGCAAAACTCAGGCTCGCCACACCGAATGCGCCGAAAGATAACCACTTGAATCCGAAGACATTGGCGAGCACTGCCAGAAAAACCCAGCCGGCTGCCGTGCTGCCGATCACCATCGCCAGGCGCTGACGCCCGCGGAATACGGAAAGCCGTTCGCGCGCCTGCGTGTAGAGCTCCATCAGGTGCTCGGGCCCGAAGTGTGTCGGGCCGAGTTCGTCGAGCATGCGAAAGTCATCGTTGGCTTCGCGTTCGAGCCGGTCAAGCGGAGATTCTTCTATTTTGCGGCGAAACATAAAATGACGGCGAAAAATTCATGGCAAAAATAAAACATGCAAACCCTGCAAACAACAAGATGGCCGGATAGTTTGAAAACGCAGGGAACAACATTCCGCTGCGTATCGCGCCTAATTCGCACAATGTCTATTTTTGCCGGACCAACACCGGGAAAATTATGTTTGACCTGATCCTGCAGAACGTCGGCCGGCACATCCGGCTGGAGCCCGAAGAGGCCGGGTATTTCACCTCGCTGTTGCGGGTGCAACACCTGGAAAAGAAGGCGTTTTTGCTGCAGGCAGGCGAAGTGTGTCAGCACGAAGCGTTTGTTCTGGAGGGCTGCCTGCGCAACTATTACCTCGACGCAGGGGGCGGGGAGCATATTCTCCAGTTTTCAGTGGAAGACTGGTGGACCTCCGACCTGTACAGTCTGCTGACCCGTACACCGGCCACACAATTCATCGATGCCCTGGAACCCAGCACGGTGGCCTTGCTCCGCCACGACGATCTGGAGCAATTGTACCACAGGGTGCCCAAATTCGAGCGGTTTTTCCGGATCATACTGCAAAAAGCGTTTATCGCCCAGCAACAGCGCATCCTGCAAAACATCGGCTCAACGGGTGAAGAACGGTACCGCGATTTCAGGGAGCGGTACCCCGGCCTCGAACAACGCGTGCCGCAGCACCAGATCGCTGCATACCTGGGCATTACGCCGGAATTTCTGAGCAAGATCAGGAGCAAGATTGCCGGCCGCTGATATTCCACACGGTTTCTTAAACTAGTTCAATGCTTCGCCGCTGCGCAGCCCCGCACCTTTGCCCCGAAAAAAGGCCGGCCGCCGCATTGTTTCACATTAAAAAACAACCATCATGTTTACGCTTTTTTCGTCCGGCACAGACTGGACGGGGGTCATCCTGCGCCTCACACTCGGATTGATCATTTTCCCCCACGGTGCACAAAAAATGCTCGGCTGGTTTGGCGGATACGGATTTTCCGGCACCCTGGGCTATTTCACCGGCACGCTGAATCTGCCCTGGATCATCGGTTTCCTGGTCATTGTGATTGAATTTTTCGGCTCCTTAAGTCTGCTGGCCGGACTCGGAAGCCGCCTGTGGGCTATGGCCATGATCGTATTGATGCTCGGGATCATCTTTTCTGCCCATATCGCCAACGGTTTTTTTATGAACTGGACGGGCGCCCAGGGCGGGGAAGGGTACGAATACCACCTGCTGGTGATCGGGCTGAGCCTGGCCGTTGTTCTGAATGGCGGCGGAAGGTTTTCTTTGGACGGGTATTTCAGTGGATAAGGGAAAGGCAGCGGTTGGGCAGGCATACTGTTGCTTGCCCAACCGCGCTGTACATGACTTGGGCCGCCTTAATCGCAAGACACAACATTCGCCCGGCAACAGCTGCCCTGCTGGCTGATGCAAAATGTTACGGTTGCACCCGGGGGAATAGGGGTTGACGGAAACAAGGGGCAAATACCTTTTCCAACTTTTAGGCTTACATTTTTTGTGGTGGCCGTCGGGTTGGTAAGCGAAAAACAGTAATCGATCATGGTTACCGTTTGTTGGTTATATTCCAGCACAAATGTGCCATAACTACCCGGCAATGTACAGCCCGCGCAATTCGAACCGGGGTAATACGGGATATTTCCACACAACTGCAAATCAATCCCACCGGTTATAGTTACCTGTTTACTGCAGGTGTTCCTGTCGGATACGCCGTCTTCAGGGAGCGTATTGTCTTCCGTCTGTACCGGCGTTGCAACGGGTTCGGTCTCTTTTAGGCAGGAAGCGAAAAATGCCATGACAGCAATAGTGAGGAGCAGGGCAAAAAAGACGTTCTTTTTCATGCTATTGAAAATTTGATGGGTGAAAAAATGACCCGGCAATATTCAATGACCCGGCACACATAATTTGAGTCATTCCGGGCCAGAATGGCTCAAATCGGTTCAAACCGTTACCTGCCGGCCGGGCCCTCCGGGAAAAATCAACCGAAAACGCAATGGCTCGCGATTTTTCTGGAAGTTTGCACGATAAAAAGTATCGCCATGAGAACGCTCACCTTCCTGTTGCTTTTTTGCACCCTCCACACACACGCTCAAATGACGTTCACCATCTCCTGCCCGCCCGCCTTTTCCGAAAAACCGCTCGACGGGCGACTGCTGCTGATCCTGTCCAAAAACGCCGACACCGAGCCGCGTTTCCAGGTGCGCGACGACTACCGCTCGGCACAGGTGTACGGCATGGACGTAGAAGACTGGAAGAAAGACGGGAAACAGGTGTTTTCCGGCAAGGAGTTCGGCTTCCCGCTGGCCAACCTCGGGGCCTTGCCGCCGGGCGACTACTACGTTCAGGCGCTGTTACACCAGTATGAAACCTTCCGCCGCAGCGACGGCCATACCGTCAAGATGCCCATGGACCGCGGCGAAGGCCAGCAATGGAACCGGGCGCCGGGAAACCTGTATTCCGTACCGGTAAAAATTTCGATCGCAGCGACAGGAAATAATGATTTCCGGATCGAACTGACCGAAAAAATCCAGCCCATTCCCAAGCCCGCCGACACCAAATACATCAAGCATATCGAGATACAAAGCAAACTGCTCACGGCGTTCTGGGGCCGGCCCATGTACCTGGGCGCACACGTGCTGCTGCCCGAAGGCTGGGAGGAGCACCCCGACGTGAAATACCCGCTGGCCGTTTACCACGGCCACTTCCCAAGCGACTTCGACGGCTTCCGCACCGAACCACCCGACCCCGACCTCAAACCCGATTACAGCGAGCGTTTCCGGCTGGAAGGCTACAACCGCATCGTGCAGCAGGAGGCGTACGATTTTTATAAAATGTGGACCGGGCCGGATTTTCCCCGCGTGCTGGCGGTGGAAATACAGCACCCATGCCCGTATTACGACGATTCCTATGCCGTCAATTCCGAAAACGTGGGTCCCTACGGCGACGCCATCATGTACGAACTGATTCCCGAGATCGAAAAGCGGTTTCGCGGCATCGGGGCCGGCTGGGCGCGGCTTACCTATGGCGGCAGCACGGGCGGCTGGGAGGCACTGGCCGTTCAGGTGCTCTATCCCGACGAGTTTAACGGCTGCTATGCCGCCTGTCCGGACCCCATCGACTTCCGGGCCTACACCGTGGTCGATATTTACAAGGATAAAAACGCCTATTACCAGGAGGGCGATTTCGACAAGGTTGAGCGGCCCGGCCGGCGCAACTATCTCGGGCACATCAGCGCAACCCTGAAACAAAACAATTACTACGAACTGGCGCTCGGCACCAAAAGTCGCAGCGGTCAGCAGTGGGACATCTGGGAAGCCGTGTACTCACCCGTGGGCAAAGACGGCTATCCGCAGCGCATATTTGACAAGGTGACCGGCGAGATCGATCATACCGTGGCGGAGTACTGGCGCGAACACTACGACCTCTCCTACATCCTGCACCGCGACTGGGCAAAAAACGGCTCCAAATGGCGCGGCAAAATCCATATCTATTGCGGCGACATGGACAACTACTACCTGAACAACGCCGTGTACCTGACCCAGGAAGTGCTGGAGGGACTGAGCAATCCGCCCTACGATGGCGAAGTCGACGACGGCGACCGCGCAGAGCACTGCTGGAACGGCGACCACACGCAACCCAATGCCATCAGCAGGTTGCGTTACCACCGCTATTTTATCCCGAAATGGACAGAGGAAATGAAAAAGAGGGCGCCGGAAGGGGCTGACTTGAAGGGGTGGCGGTATTGAGGTTGTGCCGGGATGCCTGTTTAAAGGATTACAATGTTAACCCTCCGGTTCTTTAACAGGTGGTGCCTCTTCTTGCAACAATTCGAGAAATCGATCGATGGAAATAACCTTTACAGGAGGGAAATCGTCCGTTTTAAGCACATTGAAATGGCGATCATTACTGACTAAATAGTCAGCTCCGGACTTTATATAACAATCGATAAATTTATTGTCATCGGGATCTTTTTCAATAAGACTCCACTTGTAAAATGGCACATGTAACTCAACATTGGGCCTGTCTTCAAATCCGTTTAAAATATTTTCTGCAATATGCGGAGCGCTTTTCTCTGAAATTACTTCCCGATATTCAAAAATAATATCATTGCTGACCGCAATTACGAGCGTACCATCGAGAATTTTATCAAAAATCAGTCTATAGGGCGATTTGCGAGGTATTGAAACCAGCAAAACATTGGTATCTAAAACTACGCGCATACAATACCTGGCTTATAACTATTCCGGGGATGATCTCATGTGCTCCCTCAGCCATTGTTGCATGGTTTCCTCAGACCAGCCTTTTTCATCCCACATTTCGTCCATTTCATCCCTGGCCCTTTCCAGGAAATAATCAGAAAGCAGCTTTTTCACCTCTAACAATTGTTTTTCCGGGATATCAAAACTGAAAATCTTTAAAAGTTCCAGTTGGAGATTTGTCAGTTTTTTCTGTGCAGTCATGGCCTTGAATTTTTTGTAACCGTTTACAAATATAGCCGTTTTGATTTGCTTAAAAAAACCACACGGCACGCTCAATGTTCCCTTACCAGCAAATCTTCCATCATGCCTTTTAGCACCGCCTTGCGCGCATCCGGCACTGCAACGGCGTCCAGATGCGCAAATGCCTCATCCTGAAAATGTTGCTTCTCCCCGGCAATCAGGGCCGGTATACCGTTCCGGTCGAAAATGGCGCGCACGGCAGCGACTTTTTCCGCCGGATTGGCGGCATCTGTCTGCATCTGTGCCTGAAGTTCGCGCCGGTCGGCTTCCGGGGCCACTTCGAGTGTTTTGAGCACCAGCAGCGTTTTTTTGTTCTGCAAAATATCGCCGCCGACCTGCTTGCCGAACTTGGCCGGATCGCCGTAGGTATCGAGCAGGTCGTCCTGTATCTGAAAAGCAATGCCTGCCAGCCTGCCGAAATGGTACAGGTGCTCCACGTCGGCGCGGGACGCGCGGGCGCACAGCGCGCCCATCTCCAGCGCCCCGCCCAGCAGCACGGCCGTTTTCAGTTCGATCATGCGGATGTATTCGGGTATGCTCACGTCGCGGCGCGTTTCAAAGTTCACATCCATCTGCTGGCCTTCGCACACCTCCGTCGCCACGCGGTTGAAGGTTTGCACCAGGTCGGACAGCACTTCCGGGCTGCCGGCCTGCGCCAGTTGGCTGTATGCGCGGATCAGCATGACGTCGCCGCTGAGAATGCCGGTCGTGGTGTTCCACCTGGTGTGCACCGTCGGTTTGCCGCGGCGGAGCGGCGCAGCATCCATGATGTCGTCGTGCATCAGGGTGAAATTGTGGAACAGTTCGACGGCCCATGCGGCGGGAAGTGCAGTCGCCACATCTTCCCGAAAAAGTTCGTAGCCCATGAGCAGGGCCGCAGGGCGCAGGCGTTTTCCGCCGAGCGTGAGGATATATTCACACGGCTCGTACAATTCGCGCGGCGCGGCGGGAAAAGGATGGTCCGCGGCATAGCGGTCGAGCAGTTCGAGTAATTGCGGGAGCGAATGCATGACAGTTTGAAGTTCTGGCGGCAAAGATAGGTTGCCTGTACGACGGATTTCCCAATCCGTCGAACGGCGACCTGCCGTATTTGGAAATCCGTGGCACAGGAGCCTACTTTAGCCCTATGAATCAGGAACTTTTTACCGCAGTAGATCAGTATATCGACGCCTTGTTCGCCCCGGAAGACGAGGCCCTGGCAGCCACCGTCCGCTCCCTCGATGCCGAAGGTATTCCGCAAATCAGCGTATCGCCCAACCAGGGACAAATGCTGCATCTGTTTGCCTTGCAGTGCAAAGCAGAAAAAATACTGGAAATCGGTACACTCGGCGGGTACAGCACCATCTGGATGGCGCGGGCACTGCCACGGCACGGGCGGCTCATCACCCTGGAAATCGACCCGAAGCACGCCGAAGTAGCACGGCAGAATATTGCCCATGCCGGGCTGGGAGAAAAAGTCGATATCCGCGTGGGCAATGCGCTCGACCTGTTGCAGCAACTCGAAGCGGAAGGCGCCGGACCGTTCGACCTCGTATTTATCGACGCCGACAAACCGCCGTATGCGGAATACTTTGAAGCGGCCCTGCGCCTTTCCCGCCCCGGCGCCCTCATCATTGCCGACAACGTGGTGCGTGAGGGACAGGTAATCGACCCGGACAACCCCGACGAGCGCGTGATCGGGGTGCGGCGCTTCAATAAAATGCTCGCTGAAAACCCGCGCGTTTGTGCAACCATCATCCAAACCGTAGGCGCCAAGGGCTACGACGGCATGGCGCTGGCTTATGTAAAACTGTAAATGACTGCTCCGGAGCATATCATACAACAGGCGCGGGACTGCACCACCTGCGCGGCCCATCTCCCGCACGGCGTGCGGCCCGTTTTTGCCGTGCATCCGAAAGCGAGAATCCTAATCATCGGCCAGGCGCCGGGGCGCAAGGTGCACGAAACCGGCATCCCCTGGGACGATGCCAGCGGCAAACGCCTGCGCGACTGGCTCGGGGTGGATACCCTGACGTTTTACAACCCAGAAATCTTTGCCCTCCTGCCCATGGGGTTCTGCTTCCCCGGTTCGGGCAAAACGGGCGACTTGCCGCCCCGCCCCGAATGTGCACCGCAGTGGCACCGTGTTTTCCTGAATATGATGCCGGATATTCAACTGACCCTGCTGTTCGGTCAATACGCC
>ERZ724519.162-NODE-162-length-26472-cov-4.769580_pt1 | contig 26472 bp, 21 predicted proteins | sample MGYA00376052_ERZ724519 | MGnify/ENA primary metagenome ERZ724519 (study PRJEB28724, sample SAMN07190883) | activated sludge metagenome | isolation source: activated sludge of sewage treatment plant in Hong Hong | place: Hong Kong | collected 2016-03-17 ... | reverse complement strand
TGGCGATGAGGTCGTCGAATTTGTCGGGTTTGAGGTCGCGCAGGTATTTCTGCATACCCGCGCTTTCAAACTGGAAGGTGCCGTTGGTTTCGCCGCGCTGGTATAGTTCGTATGTTTTAGGGTCGTCGAGTGGTATGGTATCGATGTCGATCTTGACGCCGTGGTTCTGCTCGATCAGCCGCAGCGCATCGCGGATGATGGTGAGTGTTTTCAGTCCCAGGAAGTCCATCTTGATAACCCCGGAGTCCTCGATGATGGAGCCCTCGTACTGGGTTACCAGCAGGTCGGAGTCCTTGGCCGTGGCCACGGGTATAATCTCTGTCAGGTCTTTTGGCGCGATGATGATACCAGCCGCGTGGATACCCGTACCCCGGACGGAGCCTTCCAGTACCATCGCTTCCTTGAGTACTGTACTTTCAGGTGTGCCCGTTGCATCGAGGTATTCCCGCAGTTTTTTGATGTTGTCGATATCATCGCCACCGAGTGATTCCTTGTCGCGCAGCGAACCCTCGCCGTCGATGGGCGCCGTGAGGACACGTTTAAGTGAAATGCCGGGTTTGTCGGGCACGAGTTTGGCAAGCACGTTCGACTGGTCGAGGGGGAGGTCGAGCACACGCGCCACGTCTTTGATCGACATTTTGGCGGCCATGGTGCCGTATGTAATGATCTGTGCGACCTGTTGTTTGCCGTATTTTTCCACCACATAGTCGATGACCTTCTGCCGGCCTTCGTCGTCGAAATCAGTATCGATATCGGGCATCGACTTCCGGTCGGGATTAAGGAAACGTTCGAACAGCAACTGGTACTTGATCGGATCGATGTTGGTGATGCCGATACAGTACGCCACCGCACTACCTGCTGCTGAGCCGCGGCCGGGGCCTACAAAAACCCCCAGGTCGCGGCCGGCCTTGATAAAGTCGGATACAATAAGGAAGTAGCCCGCAAACCCCATCGTTTTGATGGTGTGCAATTCAAAATTCAGGCGCTCCTCAATCTCGGGAGTGATATCCTTGTATCGTTCGCGTGCCCCTTCGAAAGTCATGTGGCGCAGGTAGTCGTCCTGGGTCTGGTAGCCCTGCGGGATGACAAAGTTCGGGAGCAGGATGTCTTTTTTGAGTTTCAGGTGCTCGCACTTGTCAACGATCTCAATGGTATTATCTAGCGATTCAGGCACATCCTTGAACAACTCGCCCATTTCCGCCTGCGTCTTGAAGTAGAACTGGTCGTTCCAGAAAGCGAAACGCCCGCCTTTCATTACTGTCCCTTCCTCAACAAATTCCCGGATAGCCGGCGTCGCCTGCTTTTCACCGGTATTGATGCACAGCAGAATATCGTGTGCGTTCCAGTCTTTCTGGTCTACATAGTGGGAGTCGTTGGTACAGATGACCTTGACGTTGTATTCCTTCGCCCAACGCAGCAGCACCTCGTTTACCTGGTCCTGCTCCTGCATCTGGTGGCGCTGGATTTCGATATAATAGTCTTCGCCGAAAATATTGTACCACCATTCAAACTCCTTGCGCGCTTCCTCCTCCCCTTTTCGCAGGATGGCCTGCGGCACCATGGCGCCTATGCAACAGGTGGTGGCGATCAGGCCCTCGTGGTATTGCAGGATCAATTCCTTGTCGATACGGGGAAATTTGCCGTACAAGCCTTCCATGTAGCCCAGCGAACAGAGTTTTACCAGGTTTTTGTACCCCTCGGCATTTTTTGCCAGAAACAACTGGTGGTAGCGTTTGTCGCGGTCTTCCTTGGTAAACGAGCGCCGGTGCCGGTCGTTCACTACATAAAACTCACAGCCAACGATAGGTTTTACCCCTTCATGTTTGGCCGCTTCGGCCACAAACTGGAACACGCCGAACATATTGCCGTGGTCGGTGATAGCGAGCCCTTTCATGCCATCGGCAGCGGCTTTCTTGAACAGGGCCGGGATACTGGCGGCTCCATCGAGCAGGGAATACTGGGTATGACAGTGGAGGTGGGCAAAGTTTGGCATGGCACAGGTGTTATCGCAACAGACTACGGCGGGATGTGAGCAGAGTGGCCGGGCAGGCAAAGGATGATTGCGGGTGTCGGGATTAATGATGGGCAAATTTAAAACAAAATGTAATAAAAATATCGTCGGTGGAAACTTATTTTAATTGACCGGATTGGGTCGCCAGCCGCAGGCTGGCGACGTACGCGTCACCAGTGCCACCAACCGGAGGTTGATGGTGCCAACAACACAAAAATCCCCTGTCCGGTACGCCAGACAGGGGTCGCTTATATTCATTAATTCAACTGTTACAAGGTAGCCAGTACGCCCGCCTGAACCGAAAAGGTATTGATCTTTGCCGGCGTCGGGCCGATACCTTTTTGTCCGATAGCATGCCGGTAGGACGGCTCAATATAGGCCGCAAAGTGCCGGTTAATCGGATGTTCAATCCGGACGCCCAGGTCGGCAGTGGCGTAAAAATTGTTATGGACCGATCCGCCTTCCAGTACGCCACGAGCCTGTTGCCGCGATTTGGGCTGTTGACCGGGGGCATAGTTGGGGTCGGGGGGCGCCTGACCGGGATAATAGGTAGACCTGTAGTGGTAACTTTTATCCATGGCAACGTTCATCGTCGCGCCTGCTGTAACCAGTGCCGTGGCCTGCCCGAATTGGGCGACACGACGGGTTGCTTTGACCGGAACCGACAACATATCGGCGTTTACGGTATGCGCATAGATGCCGTGGTAACCATTCAGGGTGTTGCCTTTATAAATTTCCTCTACGTGCCTGGGTTGATATTTCTTTTGATTGTAGGCGATACCGGCTTCTACACCCCATTTGCCTGCCCTGTATCCGACAGCGATACCACCGCCATAACCGTTGCCATTGTTGGAGTAGCCTTCCCCGCTGATATAGTTGCGGTCAAAACTGGCAAATGTGGCGGCGTAAAACCGGCTTTGCCGGGGTGCTTTGATCTGCGCTACCGGGCGCAAAAACGGTCGGCTTCCGGTTGTTTCAACGGGTTGCCCCAGGAGAATAGGCAAGGTAATGATATCAGGCAGGGAAGCCCAGTGTTCAGGGGTGGTGGAAAATGGACTGAGTGTCGACTGAAGCGGTGCAAGCGCATCTGCAAACGGCGACAACGGCATTCCGTTCCCGGCGCCTTCAAGGGCGGGATTTGCATAGAAATCAGCCAGTTGGATGTCTCCCTGCATTTCATTCAAAACCGAATGGTCAGCTGCTGCTGCAAACGGGAGTTCGGCAGTTGTTTTGTTTTTATGTTTCAAAGTGCCGTCAGCCTGGGGCCTGCGCGTTGCAGGCTGATTGTTGCCGGGCAGTGCGGGTGCGTTGGAATGGTGTAACAAACCTTCAAGGTTGAGGAGCAGTAACAGAAATATGGCCGCCTCGGCAGTTTTGGTAATCCATATCCTGCGACGCACCCGCGCAGTGCTGTCCATGCGGTTGGCCAGCATTTCCCAATGAGCAGGCTGATAAGGCGCTTCCAGTTTTCCAAGCGCCTGTTGGGCGACTTTGTCCAGCGGCGATGCAGACTCTGCTCCGGGCATGGCATTCATGCGCTGTTCCAGGATATCCCAGGAAGCGGCGTCGTAAGGTGCCTCCAGGTGTTCCAGAGCGGACTTCAATCGCGAATCAAAATTTTTATCAGTCATGGCAGTAAGTGCCGGGTTTGATTTATGTGTTCGGATTAAACGGTATGATCTCCCGGCCGGAATTCAAATTCCATTCGGCGGGCGGTGAAATGTTCCTGAAGTTTGGTCCGCGCCTTGACAAGGTTGCTGCGGGAGGTGCTTTCGGTGATTTGAAGGGCATCTGCAATTTCCTTGTGCGAATATCCTTCCACGACATACAGGTTGAAAACAGCCCGGTAGGCCGGCGACAACTCCTGCACGGCGCCGAGTATCTCTTGTTCCGTGAGGTTGCTGAGTACGTCAGGGGTGTCGTTCGACAGGTGATGCGCATCGTTAATGTCTTCGGTACGGCGGCGAATGGTTTTGCGGTAGTAGTCGATACAGGTATTAACAATGATGGTGCGAATCCAGGCCGGCAGAGAGGTGCCGGGCCGGTATCGACCAATGTGCTGGAATACCTTGATAAAGCCTTCGTGCAGCAAATCCAGCGCTTCATCACGGGAGCCGGCATATCGCAGACAGACCCCCATCATTTTACCATAGTACTGTTCGTACAATTGCTGCTGGGCCCAGCGCTCCTGGCGGGTAAGGGCTGCTACGAGGTCTGTTTCGGCTCGTTCCAATTTGAGGGCGAAATCCATGTGTTGATTTCCGTTGGAAAGTTAATAAGACGATTCCGTTCGACAAAACCGGCGCTTATTTGGCTTTAATCCCAAACAAAACGACAAGACGGTTTCGAACGCTGCCTGTAATGGCGCAGCGGACGGTAAAATGGATGCCTGGCCGTGGGCCGGACTGTATCAGGTAAGCATTGTTTTCCAAGGGGGCGGTGGTATTTGTGCGATTCAGGCTGTTTTTTGTTTTAACAAACCCGGTGTTATGTACTGATATTCAAAATTATAGAAAAAATTAAAACAAAATTGCAAAAATAATAAACATAAATTGTTTTAAATAATCGGAAAGCATCTTACATTTGTGGGCGCCGCAGGGATAAACAAAAACACTACACTTAATAATAACCGCACTTCGTCATGGGAGCTACAAAAAGGAATTCTGAGACGGAAACATTCGGAACGCAGCATAGAACCATCAGCACAAACAGGCGCCAGCAAAGGCCTGTTTCAGAGTACAGCCTGGGCAAACCACTGGGCAGTATAGCAAAGGACCCGTCCCTCGATTCTTTGTTCAGGCAGCTTTGGCTGGGGTTAAGGAGAAAGTTTACCGCATTGGGTTTTCAGTTTCAACAACGGACGGGTGTCCTGTTTCAGAAACGGGTGGTGCTCAATGCAGGTCTGGTTTGTGCCGTCGTATTTGTTTATTTTCATTTGGACGATGCCCGAACCATTGATGATCAGGTAATTACGCCCGCTGCACAGGGGGTCGGTATTACATTTGACGAGAGCGCACCGGTGGAATACAGTGGCTCAAAGCCCAACAAGGCAGCGAAACGCAAAAATGAAGCGGCACCGGTAAGCCGGAATGAGTTGACGCCTGAAATGACCATCGGTTATATCAACCGGTTCAAGAATATTGCGGTGAAGGAGATGAACAAATACGGCATACCTGCCAGTATCAGCCTGGCACAGGGACTGATTGAAAGTCGCGCCGGCACCAGCAAACTCGCCGTCAGTAACAATAACCACTTCGGGATGAAATGCTTTTCCCGAAATTGCAAAAAAGGCCACTGTTCCAATTTTACCGACGATACCCACAAGGATTTTTTCCGCAAATACGGTTCTGCTACGGAAAGCTGGGAAGCCCACAGCCGGTTGATCAGCACTGGCAGGTATGCCAAATTGAAAAAATACGGCCGCGACTATCGGAAATGGGCCTACGGCCTGAAATCGATTGGCTATGCGACTGACAGAACCTACGCTGAAAAACTCATTGGTATGATCGAACGCTATGATCTGTACAAATACGACCGGTAGCCATCTTTCTAACTGCAATTAAATGCCTAACAATGAAAAACAGCCTTATCCTTTTGATTCTTGCCTTCATGCTGCTGTCGGGTTGTCGCAATTGCCCGTTTCAGGATAAACCCGTCACTCCCGAAATATCGCTTGTCCGGGAAAAACCGGCAGTCAGGTTGCCCTGGCGTGTGGTAAAGGGAGAGCGGGTTGCACAAATCAGCCTTGCACGTAAAGCACAAACTTTTCGTCAAAAAACGGTTCGGTGAATTTTTCCCGGATCGGAAATACTTCCGTGTAATTCTTGCCCTTGCCTGGAAGAGCATCTGTTTCCTTGCGCAAATCGCCGCCCTTCAGCGCGATGATGCCATTGGGGTAGGCGTGTTTGTGTTTGGTTTTCAGGAGTTTTTTGCTCCAGATCAGTAATTTGTCAATGGGCGCCACTCCCCTTGACAGCACAAAATCAAATTGTCCGATCATTTTCAACTCCTCGACGCGTGCATGTCGGGCGTCGACGTTTTTCAGGCCCAGCGCTGCCGCTATTTCCTGCACTACCCTGATCTTCTTACCGGTGCCATCGACAAGTGTAAATGACACCTCCGGGAACATAATGGCGAGCGGGATGCCCGGAAAACCACCCCCGGTGCCCAGATCGAGCACCTTCGCATCCGGTTTGAACTGAAAAAATGCGGCTACTGCCAAAGAATGCAGGATATGTCGTTCTTCAAGGTTTTCAATATCCTGCCTGGAAATGACATTGATTTTGTCGTTCCACTCGGAATACAGGGCAGGCAGGCGCTCAAAAAGGGCAACCTGTTCGGCGGGTAGGTTCGGAAAATATTTTTTTAGCAGGTCCATTGGTCCAGTTATTCGGAAAGGTGTTTCAGCATTCGGTCTGCCTGACCCCTGCGTATGGAATCGCGCGCGTTGGTTCGTGCCCTGTCCACCGCCCGCACGGCTTTTTCTTTCAGGAGCGGATTGGTTTCGGCGAGTTGTACAATGGCCAGCGCCTGGTACCAGTAGATGTCGTCGCCAAAATGTTCCAAATCCTCGATTTTGGAAAAACATTCCAGCGCAAGTCCGGGCTTTTCCTGTTGGAGTGCGATCACGCCGATGTAAAACAGGGCGTCGGAATGGCATACCGTGAGTGAATCTTCCAGAATTTCGAACAGGGTACTTTTGGCCGTTTCAAAATCTCCCGATTTATAGTATCCGTCGGCCTGCCGAAGCAGGAGTTCGCATTGGTTGGGCCGGGCAGTGACGGAGTCGTTGCCCCGTTCCGGTCCGTACCGAGTCGACAGGTCGGCCATAAGACTCTCCGGCGGCCTGAAATTGTCGTCATACACCTCGGCTGGTGTCATGGTACGGTTGAGATAGATATAAACGATGTACACCAGGGTCAAGGCAATAAAGGCGAAAAATATATTTCGCGGCGTGTTGTTCCGGCTTCCGGACGAGCGGTGGTCATTTTCAGTCTGTTCCAGCTCCCGTAGTTTTTGCCACACCCTGCAAGGCGCATCGTCGGTGATCTCTCCTTTCTTCCACCCGTCGATTTTACCTCTGGTAGTCCGCAAGGCTTCCTGGTCCGGGATGGCCGTTTCCGGCGATGCAGAAAGTTCGGCCGGTTCGGGTGCCGGCTGACCTTTTTCCTGCAACCAGTCGGCAAAATGTGCCAGCGCAAACTGTACAACCTGATCCTGAACCGGCATTTCGGGGTTCAGGTTTCCCAGTCCGGCCTGAACGGATGCTTCCACAATCGCCGTCTGAAAAAAAACCTTTGCAGCGGCTTCACTGCCTCCTGCTGCCGTCACGGCACGGGTTGCCGGTCTGCGGAATTCGCGATAAACAGTTTCCAAAACAGCGGGGTCCGCTGATTGTAAACCTTTGATATACTGGTCGTTGGATAGGTTGTCCGCTTGTATCTCCACGTCGTTATTTTGTGCCAAATATAAAAAAAAGAGCCAGGACATTTCTGCCCCGGCTCTATGAAAACACCTAAAACCCTATTAACTAACCTTATGAAAACAACTCTTTTGAGAATCGGTTTAACCGATTTCGATAGTTTTTACTACTGGTTTGGCTTCTTCTTTCTTGCCAATCGTCACATTCAGGATACCGTTTTCGTAAACAGCGGCAATCGCTTCCTGGTTCACGGTTTTGGGCAATTTAAAGGAACGGCTGAAAGATGCCACCGAAAATTCCCTGCGCGTATAACGCTCTTTGGTTTCCTGCGTTTGTGCTTCGTGTTTGCCCGAAATCGTGAGCAGATCCTGCTCGACTTTGACTTCGAAATCCTGTTTGTCAAAACCAGGCGCTGCCAGCGACACTTTAAAGGCATTTTCGGACTCCACTACATTTACAGCGGGCTGGTAAGGAAGTGTATCATTCCCAACGAAGTCACCGAGCGAACGATTAAAGAACTCGTCGAGGAAACCGTTGAAAAGGGGTTTGGTTGAGGGGAAGGGTTGGAATTTTACGACGTTCGTCATTTTTTAACAATTTTATGGTTTAAGACTGTTTGAAAAGTGGTGTGCGGTTTTTGATTCAAACCGGTTGTTTCCCCTTTTTCAATCGCCGTGCCATTGGCCCAAACCCGATTTTTTGACAGCATTTGGTTAATAAAAAATGCCATTTTGTCGGTCGCTTCATACAGCGTATGACAAAATGGCATTGACAAGATTGATGGTGTGCGCTTTCGCCCGGCGACCTTATTTGATCACCCTTATTTTCATTTTTACGTCTTTCACCGGACGGTCGCCTGAGCCTGTTTGGGTAGCGGCAATTTTATCGATGACATCCAATCCTTTGATGACCCTGCCGAACACGGTATAGTCGCGATCGAGAAACGGGGTGCCTCCCAATTCAAGGTATTCCTTGCGTTGCTCGGGACTGTAATGAAAGTTTTTCATACCCTCTGTCTGGTTGAGGGCCTGTTCGGTTACCGGACTGCCCTGCACGATATAGAATTGCGAGCCGGACGACTTTTTCTCCGGGTTGTTGGTACGCGCTGCGGCCAGGGCACCCTTGATGTGAAAAAGAGAATCCACAAATTCTGCGGGGATCTGGTAACTGGGTCCGCCGGTGCCGAGCATCTGGCCGGCCGGGGCATTGCGCGATTGCGGGTCGCCGCCCTGGATCATGAAGCCGTTGATGACGCGGTGAAACAACAGATCGTTGTAATAGCCTTCTTCGGCCAGTTTGATAAAATTATCGCGGTGTTTGGGCGTGGCGTTGTACAGTTCGGCCGTCATCGTGCCGAAGTCCGTTTCGATTTCGACGAGACAGCGCTCGGGTGCAGTTACCTGGATCATTTGTTTTTTTACAACTTTTTTTGAGCCTTTCGAGGCGGTGAGTGTGACGGTATAATTGCCGCTGTGCATATAACGGTGCGTGGGGTTCGCTTCCGTGGAAGTGGCGCCGTCGCCAAAATCCCAGGCATAGGTATCGGCTTTCAGGGATGTGTTGGCAAAAGCGACCTCCGCGGGTGCGACAAGTTTTTGCGCCGGCACAGTGAAACTGGCTACCGGTTTGACCGCGCAGGAACCGAGTACAAACAGCGCAAGTAGCGCTGGTAAGAATAATGGTTTCATTATCGAATAATTGTTGTGTTGTGTTTAGCAGGAAAGTGCCGGTCCGGGATTTTTTATGGCACCCCCGTTGCGGCGCGCAAAATTAGGCCAACTCAATTGAAATTCTTTTCAATATCGACCTATTTCAGCCGCCCCAGTCCCGCTTTTGCCTGCGCGTGCATACTGCTGGCATATTCCTCCGGCTTTATACCCAAACAACGCTGGAACGCGGCGCGTGCTTGTACGGCATCCTTGAGTTCTTCATACAGCAGGCCGAGCTGTAGCGCAGCATTGCAAGCGAAGTACCAGGGCTCTTTGGCGCCCTGCTCCACTGTTTTCGTGTAGAGGCGGATGGCCTCGGTGCCGTTTCCCATTTTGTGGGTGATGCGTCCCAGCCGGTAACTGTATTCCAGGTTCTTTTTGCGATCGGAGGCGTAATTGCCGGAGGCATCTTTCAGCAGATCGAAGGCGCGCTGGTAATAGCCCCCGTCAAAAAGCAACCGCGCCTTGAGCAACAGGAGATCGGGCACTTCGCCGCTTTTGGCTTCGCGCAACGCCGCCTCATCGCCCTCCGCGCCGGATGAACCCTTGCTTTTCACAAAAGCCATGTACGTACGGTAGCCTGTGCTGTTTCCGCTCACCAGGTGGTGCCAGGCCAGTTTTTGGTATGCCTCCTTCACGCCGTTTTCTCCCTTGTAATTATTGACAAAGGTCTCCAGCGGTTTGTTCGCATCGCTGTCGAGGCGCCGGAGTTTTGCCAGGCCAAGCATATAGTACCGGTAGAGGAAGGGCTGGTACTGCGGCCCTTCAGGACTTCCCTGCAGGACTTGAACGGCCTCGTCGTTGTGCCCTGCGCGCATAGCGACGGTAGCGAAGGCATAAGCCGCAAGCGGATTGGTTTTGACGGATAATTTACTGGCTTTCAGGGTGTTCCATGCAATGTCGCTCTGGTTGTTCAGAAAAAGTTGGATAAACGCATAGGTAACAACCGCCTCCTCCTCGAATATGAAGTCGTTCTTTTTGGCGTATGCCATCACTTCTTCGAGTTCTTTAAGTCCCTGTTCTGTGGTGCCGGTCATGCCACCCAGTGCCTTTACCGCCCAGCGGTACTCTTCCGGGACATTGCCGATCATGGTATGCAGCAGGCCCAGGCTTTTTTTATTGGGCGCGAAGTCGGGAAACTTTCGCTGGTTTTCCTCCAACAGGGCATAAGCCTGCTTGATGTCGCTCATGCTGGACAGAAACTCGCTGTAGCGCCCCCTGGTAAATGCCCATTGCAGCCGGATTTCGGCCTGGGTATACAGGTACCACGGCGAGTTGGACGGGCCGCGAGCGATCTTTTCCAGCCGTTTTTCCATGTTTTTGGCCAGTTGCTGGTACTCCGACTTGTTGTCGTTGACAAAAATGGTCATGAAGTCGAGGTAGTTCTCGACGAAAATGCCGATCAGGTTGTCGGGTTCCTTGCTTTTCATCAGGGCAAGTGCGCCGCGGGCTTCGCCGAAACGAAGGCTCACGGCCTTTTGGTAAGCCTCGCGTGAAGTAGCGGAAAAAGCGAAATAGGCAACGCCCTGCGGATCGGCCTGGAGTTGGCACGTCAGCAGGAGGGCGCCGGCGATTACAATAAATCGTCTGAGGGATCGAATCATGGGTTGAATGATAGAAAAGGATGGCGGGTAACACCTATTTGTTGATTACCCTGCCTAAATAAAGGTAATAACGGTTGAACGCTGCCTTCGATAGCCAGAATATTGGCCAAAGCAGGACGACCATGACCGGTATGCCCACAACAAACCGCAATAAATAGGCCGAAAGGGCTTTCCGACGCAGAAAATAAAGGTCGAGTAGCAACAGCAGGGCCACGCCAAGTGGTAATTTATTGTTCATTATCCCGGCAACAAGGGCATTCAGATCGATACCAATTAACCAAAGGACAAGCACTGCCAACGCCGCAACACTTGCGTAAAAGGACCATTTGAAAACAGGCGACAGGGAAAACAACTTGCCAAAAAGGGTCTCTGAAGCATCCAGCGTTTTGATAAGGCGCAGGTTCTTCTCCGGCTCGTTGTGCGATACACTGATGCGCTCAAACTGCCAGCCTGAGGAGTTGGCCGGTTCGAGGTGCGTGAACTGGCTCGCCTTCCCTTTGGCCAGTTCATAGTTTGTCATCTTGTAGCCTGCATACATGAGCGCAAAGGCTTCCGTCTGGTGAAAAGAATCAAGGTCGGTGCGCACTTTGGCCAGACAGGCCTGCACCGTTTTGCGTATTTCATAGGGCGTCAGGTCGTTCTGCTCGTCGGTCTCGTCCAGGATGAATTCGTACTTGTCGTCACAAGGGTACCAGTCGATTACCTTCGAAGGAAGGCCCTTGGTGAGGTGCATCAGCAGGTAACCGCGTACAAGACCTGATGTCTGGCGAGCCTTGAGGTCGAAAAAGACATAGTCCCGCAACCGCTCCTGGAGAATGGCATTGGTGCGGCCTGCTACCTGGAATGCCCAGTCATCCGGCTGGTCCTGCGCCACCATTTGCCCGCAGGCATCGCTGATAATCAGGGAATTACATTCCTGTTCCAGCAAGGTGTTGACGCCCTGATTGTCAAAAACGCCGCCGTCGACCAGCCGGAGGGTCCGTCCCGGCTCGTACAGGCCCTCAAATGTGACCGGTGCAAACAGGCCGGGGACGCAGGAAGACGCGCCTACGGCTGTAGCAAGCCGGACATGCCTGAATTTTTCAGGCGCTTCCGAATAGTACATGCGCCGGTAGGTGGGGCGGGCGTCGAGTTCGTTGTTGATATAACCCGGCGGTTCACCCATCCAGGAGGCGGTAAATTGCCAGCAGTGGCCTGTATTGAGGCTGGTGGCGTTGAGCACCAGCATCGGGGCCTTGTTGAGGCGCGTGGCATTGTCGCGGCGAATACTGAAATCGGGCTGATCGAACGGCCGGATGATCAGGTCGTCCATATAAATATGTTTGTCGCCGCCGGATTTATGCAACAGCGGGCCAAACAATTCCGATTCATACAGGTCGGCCAGCCGCGCCGTGCGGGTAAAGGAATCTTTGACTCCCAATATTACATTTTGCCAGAGGTTGCTGAACACCCGCAGGCGCAGATTGGTACCCACCCCTTCCAGGAAGGTGATCTCGATATCCCTGACGATAGCGATATAGTCTTCCCGGGTAATTTTTTCGTCGGGCTTTTCTTCCAGCAGTTTTTTGAGTTTCAGGTAGTAATAGGCGCCGATGATCGAGCCTCCGGATACGCAGGAGATCACTTCCACGTGTTTCAGCAGGTCTGCCTCTGCCAGTCGGGCCAGCACCCCGATATGAAATATGGAGGCCCGGAAGCCGCCGCCTGAAAGCGCCAGGCCGACTTTTTCGTTCTGGTCGTACCGGGGTTCTCCGCCAAGCAGTTTGGTGAAAAACGCGCTGAGTGCGTTTCTGTCTTCTTCGGAAAGCGCATCCTCCCGGTCTTCCGTTTCTTCGGGCCCACTGTTCCAGTCCTTGTACACCAGACCGACCAGTTCGGTCATTTGCCGGCCGGAACTGTCCAGTTTCCATTGTTCCGCATCTTCGACATCGAGGATGGCCAGCGCTTCCTGTGGTCTTTTTAATCCGAGCAATACTTCAGCCCAGGTGGCATAGAACCAGTATTTTTCGTCGGCCGACACCGTACCTTCCTTCTCCTTGCAAAAGGCGAGCAACGTCTCCCGCACTTCTATGGTGGCCTTTTCAAACTGTTCTGCAATGAGGCTTCTGACACCGTCTGCGTTGTCCTCAAAGTATTTTTGCAGCAAGTTGTATGTAAAGGCCAGGTTTATCCCGTTGTAGCCGTTGTCGTTCAGGTTTTCCAGTTGCTCCTTATCCAGCGCGTCATGGAGTTTGGGATTTTTCTCTGCTACATCCTTATATGTTAACTTGTTGTCTTTCAGTGCTTTTCTTGCGTCGATCCACAAGGCATAGCCGTGTTTGTAATATTCCACCGACTGGAAGAGGTATTTGATCTGGTTGTCGATTCGCCATAATTTTTTGAAAATAGAACCCAGGATTCCAGCCGCTTCCCAGTGCCTGATCTTTTCCGGGTCCTTGCTGTAGTACTTGTACAGCAGGTTGGCTGCGGCATCGTATTTCAGGTCATTGGGCAGATCATCGTCTTTATAGGTGGCTACGGCCAGTTTCCTGACGTTTTTTACATTAGAGGGGTCGATCTGGTAAATCCGGTGGCGTATCCGGCGGGCGTAGGTGAACAAACTGCGTCTTTCAAGTTCCCCGGCAATATCGAGTCCCCCGCTGATATCGGACCCTTCAAATTTTTTTCTCAGATATACCTGTGCCTTTGCGATGAGTGCTTCTTTGCTTGACATATGGGTTTCGATTTGATTTTTGCAAAAAGACGGGGAGTTGTTCCGCCTAAAAGTTTCACTATTAAGAGATTGTAAAGAAAGCGGGAAAATTTAATTCCGTGGACATAAATATCGGGTGACATGCAGATTTTCTATTTCCACCTTTCTAATTATTCATTGGGACGGTCCTCTCGATTTTGGTAATTAAAACAGCCCTACATTTGCATGAAACTACAATGGCATTAAATTTTTCTTTCCTATGCACCGACAAGTTGGGTAGGATGCTGGAGATCAGATTCTTTCTGATCCATACTGCAATGCGATGCACGAATCAACGTGTTATAGAGCTGAAATACTTTGGAATCCCTATGTATATAGTGTAGTATATCGCTCCTTCATTGGGGATTTGAGACAGACTATGAATTGTAAGGCTCCTTAGTTCCTCTGCAGATGAGAATTTGTTTATTATGTTCTCATTTCTAACCAATTCTTTAAAGGCTTTTAATTTTTCAGCAAATTCCCCTATTTCTACATCATTGATTGAAATAGGGTGCTCACTCGACATTACAAATATTATTCTCGGAATACCACGTAACCTTGCACGGCGATATTCCATTTCCGTTACAGAAATTTTATCAGGATTCCCTTCACTTGGCACGTGGCCATAACGGTATGCAAATACACCAAGATAGACATCTGCCTCATCTACCATTCTTATAGATGCGGAAATGGTTTCTAAATCATTAGATGGTAGATGTTCCATCATGAGCGGTAAAAAACGTTGTAGTAAACAGGCATCTAACACTTTTTTTCGGTGCTCTGGCAAATCAAGCGTTGTACTGGAAATCATTACTTTTTTGACCTCTGTTTTTTTGGATTCCATAAGTATCTTAGGCTGGTAAAAAATACGATGCAATATAAGTGATGAGTCTAATACGTCATGCCTGCAAAAGAGGAAGATCAATTCATGTGCATTAACGCCTGTCGACATCCTCGGCTGATTCCGAACAGCCCGGTTGCATACGATTTGCAGGTTTTTATCCCATTCCTGCCATACTTAACCGAACCCTCCCTAATTTCCCGCCACAAAATATTCACAACCATGGCAAAAACAATCCAACCCGCTTGCGCGAGGCTATGCCTCGTAACCTTATTCATCCTTCATCATTCATCCTTCATCATTCTCTCCGCCCAATCCACGCTTACCTTTACCACGCCAGCCGATAATCCCGATGCCTGGCATATCGTTGCCGACAACATCAACCCCGATCATTACTACGGCGTTACGGTGGCCAACGGCATGATTGGACTGGTATCCTCACCGGAGCCGATGAAGGTGAAAGACGTGGTGCTCAACGGCGCCTACGACAATTACCAGCGCGGGCGCGTGAGCAACATCCTCAAAGGCTTCAATTTCGTCAACATGAACCTCGACGTGGATGGCCGCCGCGTATCCCGAGGCGACATCTCCGGGTACAAACAGACGCTGGACATGCGCCAGGCCCAACTCACCACGACTTTTGACGTGGGCGACAAGGTTGCCGTGAGCCACAGCGTCATGGCACTGCGACACCTGCCGTTCTGCGCCCTCAGTATCGTGGAAATAACGGCTAAAAAAGACGTCACGATCACGCCCGCTTCCGTGATCGAAGCGCCCGATATCCTGCAGGATGTGCGCAACCTGTATGCACAGATCGACCGGCCACACGTGCTGATCCCGCTGCTGACCTCGGTGGGCAAAAGTCCGACCGGTCGCTATACTGTTGCCGCCAGCACGAGTTTTGTTTTTGAAGAAAAACACGGCTCGGAGCCCGAACTCATCCACGAGGACTGGGACTACAACATGCACCTGCTGAAATTTAACAAAAAACTGAAGGCCGGTGAAACGTACCGCTTCGCCGTGGTGGGTACGGTTATCTCCTCCGCGCATGTCGCCGACGCACACAACGAGGCCGAGCGCCTGACCATCTATGCCGCACTGGAGCGCACCGAACGCCTGCTGAAACGCCACCGGCAGGAGTGGGACAAACTCTGGGCTTCCGATATCGCCATCGACGGACCGGTGGAAGATGCCCGCGCGGTGCATTCCGCCATGTACCACCTGTATTCCTTCGCCCGTGAAGGCACGGCGCTGAGCCTCTCTCCGATGGGTCTGAGCGGTCTGGGCTACAACGGCCACGTGTTCTGGGACACAGAACTCTGGATGTACCCGCCCCTGCTGCTGCTGCACCCCGAAATTGCCCGTTCGCTGCTCGAATTCCGCTATGAACTGCTCGACGAGGCCAAGCAAAACGCCTTTTCACACGGCTACAAAGGCGCGATGTATCCCTGGGAAAGCACCACTACCGGGCAGGAGGAAACGCCCGTTTGGGCACTCACGGGACCGTTCCAGCAGCACATCAGCGGTTGCGTGGGCTGGGCCGCCTGGCAATATTACCTCGTGACAAAAGACAAAACCTGGCTCCGCGACCGCGGCTGGCCGATCCTGAAAGAGGTGGCCGATTTCTGGTCCTCCCGCGTGGAACGCAACGGCCCGGGGCATTACGATATCAACAATGTGATCGGCGCCAACGAATGGCAGGAGAATATCGACAACAACGCCTTCACCAACGGCATGGCCAAAACGGTACTGGCATATGCCACCGATGCCGCCACGGAACTGGGCCTCACTCCCGACCCCGACTGGATGCATGTAGCCGGCAACATCCCCATCCTGAAATTCCCCGACGGCACTACCCGCGAAAACGCCACCTACGACGGCGTCACGATCAAACAGGCAGACGTGAACCTGCTCGCTTACCCGCTGAAAGTCATCACCGATCCGGTTCAGGTGAAAAAAGACCTCGATTACTACGAGCCGCGCATGGCCAAAGACGGCCCGGCGATGGGCAATGCCATTCTCGCCGTCTCTGCAGCCCGCGCGGGCGACGCGGTACGCGGTTACGACCTCTGGGTGAAAAGTTACAAACCCAATGAGGTGCCGCCCTTCGGCGTCCTGGCCGAGACGGCGGGCGGTACCAACCCATACTTTGCCACCGGCGCAGGAGGCTTCCTCCAGGCCACGCTCATGGGTTTCGGAGGGCTGGACATCACGCCGCAGGGTGTAGTTCAGATGAAAACGAAACTGCCCAAAGGCTGGAAATCGCTGACAATGACTGGCATAGGAACGGAAAGAAGGACGTTTACGGTGAAATAGAAACCATAAACCATGCAGTTGAATGTGGTAAAGTTGTCGGGTTGTTTCCTTTCCATACTCATGGGCTGTTGCACCCCGGCGCCGGCGCAGTTGAGGTTTACGGCTTTTCACAGCATCCCGGCATGGGACCAGGATGGCGCACTTGTATTCGAAATAGACCCGGCATACAACAAAGGTCCTTATTCCGTATTGCTGGAAGGTCCTTGTGGAACAGTGGACTCGATAGCGGCATTTAACGGTACGATCAAGGCCTATGAAGGTATCGGTACCGGCCAATATTGCATTACTGTAAAGTGCTGTTCCACTTGTACCGCCAGGGTTTGCGTTGAGGTAAAGCCATACGAACTTGTATCATCAGGGGATGCGACCATTTTATGGACAAGGGAAAATGCATTGCCCGAAAATGATACTACGGCCGTTTTACTGGCCTGTACGGAAATGGAGGCAGAGCAGGGCGTCCTTTGCAGTGCGGTGTTTTCCCTGTACGCGCCGGTGGACATACCTTCCAGCCGGCTCCAACTGATGCTTGAAAAGGCTGTTCAACGAATAAATCCGGCCAATCCGGAAGCGGTTACAGAAGATCAGGGGTATAACTATGATGCCTGGGTTTCTGATCCGTTTGAAGTCCTGCTTCGATTTGATGAAGCAGGTCAAATACTTTGGGTATATATAAATGAATGAGGCGGGTTTCTCCAAACCGTCTTAGTATGTAAACAACAATACGCAAAGAGCGGCGGCGACTGATCGTCGCCGCCGCTCCCGGGCGTATTTACTTGTGCGCAACCTTAGTGCGTGTCCCAGTACACCAGTGCCGAGGCTACTGCCGAACCAATTGGTCCGCCCAATTCCAGTCCGATGGCATCTGCCCATACCCACTCGGGTATTTTGGAAGGCTCGGGTGTGCCTGATCCGCCGGAGGAAACAGATTTCCAGTACCAGTAGTAGCGGCTGTATTTCAGGACCGACAGGGTGGAGAGCACCATTTTAGGATCGTCCAGTTGGGTATTGTAGACCATATCGTTTTCAAAATTGGTCATGACAGTCACAAAATCACTCAATTGTTGCGGCGTGGTGACGGGCATGTTGGCCACCTCATCCATGATCGGGCGGAGGGCGTTCTTGTCCCGGGCGCTCAGGCGCGTCTCATCCTGGCGGGCTGCATAGTCGGCGTAGTCGCGGTATAGGTCGAGTGCTTGCAGGCGCTGCTGATCTTCCTTCGTGGTCGGAATATCATTATCAGCAAAGAACTGGATGGTTTTTTCGAGTACAAACTGACGGAGGGCGGTTTTATCATTTTTCATGCTGCGCATGATCTCCTTGTTGGCGGGGTCCAGCACGACTTGCAGGGCCAGGTTGTGCAGTTGACCGATGTTGTCCTGCGGGTTGTTCGGATTGACCAGGGGCGTCACTGGTTTCCCCTCCTCGGGTGAAAAGATGATAGTTTTACCGGTGGGAGAATCCTTGAGCGGGTAAAAACCGGCCGGGATGACCTGCTCCTTCAAGCCAAGGCCTTCAGCGCTGGCGGCATCGAGGGTAAAGTCGGCAGTGAGCGGAAAGTAGTTGCCAAAATATTGACCGGCCTGGTCGCTGTCGGTAAGTTGCAGGGCAAACCGGTTTTGCAGATTGGTGGCGTCGCCCCAGCCGATCCAGATACAGTTGCTGAAACTGTACATGCAGCCCAGATAGGTAGATGTGCCGAAGTGGATATAGATGCGGTTGCCATCGGGGATGGAGGGGAAATTGCTGGCTGCAGGCTGCGGGGTTTCGGGTTCGGTTTTGGTGCAGGCGATTGCGGACAGGCAAAGAGCGATGAGTACGAGTGCGGAAGAGATCGTGATGTTTTTCATGACAAAAAAATTTCAAAATGAAGTGTTGTGTTGCCTACTCGTTTCTGTGGATTTTCGGCTTCCTCCGTTCAGGTTTCTTTTCGGGCGCCTTTGTTTTTCAGGCGCCTTTATCCTTACATCGGGGATTGCGGAAAACCTTACCTTCGTTTTGAAAAAAAAATCAGAAAAAATTTGGTGGTCCCATGCGACAGGACGAAATCAACCCTTCAGACAAGCCCAAACGGCGGCGCCATCACCCGCCAATGTCTGTATTTCCCACCACCGCCCGTATCGAGGCATTCAGCGATGGGGTAATCGCCATTATCGTTACCATTATGGTACTGGAACTGAAAGTGCCGCAACTGGCAGAGCATTTCACCCGGGCTGAATTCCTGCACGAGGGGCAGAAACTGTTGCCGAAATTGCTCGCTTACGCGATGAGTTTTGTGATCGTCGCCATTTTCTGGGTCAACCACCACAGTTTTTTTCACGCCCTGAAAAAAAGCGACGGAAAACTGCTCTGGTACAACAATTTTTTGTTGTTCTGGCTGTCGCTCGTTCCTTTCGCAACGGCATTTATGGGCGAACATCCCAAATGTGTGGAAGCAATCATGTGTTACGGCTTCGTGTTGCTGATGGCCGGCCTGGCTTTCCTGGTGATGGGAAACTACGTGTTGTTTAAATCGGACCTGATAAGCAGCGAGATCGGGGAAGGAACCAAGAAACGGATATACCGGCGCAATTTTCCCGGCGTGATTTTGTACACAACCTCGGTATTGTCGGCGCCCTTTTCGATCTGGATATCATGGGCGATATTTTTTATCGTACCCTTGTATTATTTTTTGCCCCGCCAGGTTGAAATGGAGTAATACCGTAACCTGCTGAACTCATTTAATATTTATGATCCTTATGGCAACCGGAGCTATATTTAGCATTTTGCTGTCCCTGACCGGCATGGCGGCTTTTGTCGCCGGTGTTGTATGGCTCAAAAGACGTCGCGCAGCGCAGCGCAGCGCCGAATTGCAACGTCTGGCAGCCGATCTCGGCCTGTCCTTTATAGAAAAAGACACCTATGGCCTGATTGCACAACTGCATACCCTCGGACTCTTTCGCCACTCCGCAACCCGGCGCTGGTCGCGCAACGGCAAGGTCATCAACGTCATGCGAGGGCAGATCGGCAACGCAGAGGTCTACCTGTTCGATTACAGTTACATCGTTTCTACGGGGAAAAGCGCCCATGAGGTGCGTCAAACCGTCTTTTTTGCCAATGACAAAAACTGGTACCTGCCCAATTTTCGCCTGCGGCCGGAAACCTGGTGGCACAAAGTGTTGGCAAAACTCGGCCTGAAAAGTGATATCAACTTTCCGGAAAGTCCCGACTTCTCCAGCAAATTCTGGCTTACCAGCGAATTTGAGGGGCTGGTCCGGCAACAGTTCAGCCCGGACCTCCAGCAACTGCTGACGGAGCGGCCACCCGTTCACCTGGAAGGCAGCAATTATTACCTGATCGCCTATAAACCGGGAAAATCCCTGAATGCCGATGAAGCGCAGGTGTTTTTCGAGCACTGCAGCCAACTCGTCCGGATGCTCCAAAAACAGGGCGCACCCGACCTGCTCGACCTCGCCGAACTGAATAAAGAGCCATTGCCCGACCCGATATCATTGCCCCGACCGGAAAAGCGCCAGTAACTCACCATTCACCACCGCCACGCATGACCCGCGCCTACCTTGCGCTCGCCGCCATCTGTATTATCTGGGGCACGACCTACACTGCCATCAAACTCGCCGTGCGTGAATTTCCGCCGTACATGCTTGTCGGTATCCGCCAGACGACGGCCGGACTGCTCTTGCTGGGTGTGGCGGCAGCGAGTGGCAAACTGCGCATGCCCAACCGGAAGTACCTGCTGCGACAGGGGCTCGCCGGCCTGTTTTCCATTACCGGGGGCAACGGGTTTATTACCTGGGGCATGCAGTTTGTGTCTTCCGGCCTGGCTGCCATCATCGGATCGCTCACGCCGGTGGTGGTTGTACTCATCAACCTCGCCTGGCGGGGCACGGAGCGCATCAACGCCCGGGTTATTGCAGGCGTTTTGCTCGGCTTCGGCGGTCTGGGACTGATATTCAGCGAAGGCTGGCAAGACTTCCTGAAACCGGAATACCGCCTGGGTATCGCGGGCTGTTTTGTTTCCTGTGTGACCTGGTCGCTCGGCACCGTCATGTCGAAACGCTGGAATGCCCCCGAAGTGCCGGCTATCATGAACGCGGGCATGCAGATAACGGCAGGCGGCCTTGGTGGCATCGCACTGAGTTTTTTATTCGACAACCATCACAGCATCAACCCCTCGACGCAGGCCTGGCTGTCGGTACTCTACCTGGCCGTTATTGGTTCCGCGCTTGCCTTTACGCTCTACCTGTACGCGCTCAAGCACCTGAGCGCGACTGTTTCGTCGCTCTACACCTATATCAATCCGGTGGTGGCCATCATACTCGGATGGGCCTTTCTCGGCGAATCCCTGACCCTGCTTGCTGCAGGGGGGATGCTGTTGACCATTATGGGGGTATGGCTGGTAAATCTGGGGCAACGGCGTTAAACAGGCTTCCCCCTGCGCTTATATTCGGAACAGGGCAGCCATTTTTACCAAATTTTCGTCAACTTTGCTGCCCCTATCCGGTTTAATCGCCTGTTTTTTTACAATCACCGCTCACGTCTCTCTCACTTCTCACGTCCTACACACATGCAACGCAGCAAAATTGCCGGTATCGGCTACTACGTCCCGGAACGCATCGTCAAAAACGAAGAACTGACCAAATTAATGGATACCACCGACGAGTGGATTCAGGAGCGTACCGGTATTCAGGAACGCCGCTACGGTAAAAAGCATGAGGAAACCACTTCTTCCATGGGGGCAAAGGCGGCGCGCATCGCTTGCGAACGCGCAGGCATCACGCCCGACGATGTGGACTTTATCGTATTTGCCACCCTGAGCCCCGACTACTATTTCCCCGGCTGCGGGGTGCTGATGCAGCGAGAACTGGGCATCACCCATAAAGAAGTGGGCGCGCTCGATATCCGGAACCAGTGCACCGGGTTTATCTATGCGCTCAGTATAGCCGACCAGTTTGTGAAAACCGGCATGTACAAAAATGTCCTGGTAGTTGGCTCTGAAATGCACTCCATGGGGCTGGACTTCAGCACCAGGGGCCGCAATGTAACGGTCATTTTCGGCGACGGCGCAGGAGCCGTCATTCTTCAACCCACGGATGACCCCAATCGCGGCATACTGACCACAAAACTGCATTCCGACGGCACCTATGCCGAAAAACTCGCCTTTATCAATCCGGGGGCACATGGCGGCTATCATTACAACAAAATGGGCGAGGAGGTCGACCTAGGCTATCCGCCGGCAGATACTTACGGCGAAATATTCCTGACGCCCCGCATGGTGCAGGAGGGACTGTACTATCCGAATATGGAAGGGCAGTTCGTTTTTAAACTGGCGGTGCAGAAATTTCCCGAAGTGATCAAGGAAGCGCTCGATGAAATGGGCCTTACGCCTGCCGATATTTCCATGCTGATCCCGCACCAGGCCAACCTGCGCATCAGCCAGTTTGTACAGAAAACGCTCCGGCTGAGCGATGAACAGGTGTGGAATAACATCCAGCGTTTCGGCAACACCACCGCCGCTTCGGTGCCTATCGCCTTGTGCGAAGCCTGGGAGGCCGGCAAGGTCAAGGCGGGCGATCTGGTATGCCTGGCGGCTTTTGGAAGCGGTTTTACCTGGGGCAGCGCGCTGATCCGCTGGTGAGGGCGGTATTATCCTCGAATCTGGTGCGCCGGCTGAAACCGGCGGTACCCGGGTGTTATAGGGCCTTTGCCTTGTGCCTTTGCTTTGGGCTGGCCGGCGCCGTTTCCGCCCAGGAAAGCTGTTCCTATTTTGCTCACAAGTTTGAAGCGCAGACCTTTGCCGCTTCCGGTCAAAACTCAATATCCCCAAATTTCCAGTGCATCCTTCCGCATCAGGAGCAGCCTGCGCGGGGCGAGTATGGCTGCTGCATCGCTACCTGCCCCGGCCGGTAAGGCGATCTCCCGGCTTGCCCTGACCCTGAGGTGCTCCATCACGATCCTGTCCTGCGCGATATAATGGATCTGCTGGTCAACCACCTGGAACCTCGTTACAGGCCAGGCCGGTGTAAAAATGCGGTCGAACTGGGCAAACAGATCGAAGATCAGCACGCCCTGTGTCGAATCGGCCATGAAGACCCGGTCGTTGTTTTCCAGAATGCACGACACCTGTCCCGGCGTGATTCCCAATTGGTTGAGAGCCTGACTTTCAAAGCGCTTTTCCCCATCCGGTGTAATCTTGACCAGCCGAAAATTAACTTCATCGTACAGCCACAGGTTGCCGTCCTGTGATGCGGCAATGGCCCGCACTTCCGGATACCCGGCAGTGATCAGGTTCAGTTCGCCCAGTGCCGTCAGACTGCGGTCGAGAAACAGGGCCGTGCGAAAATCGGCGTACCAGACCAATACTTTGAGCGGATTCGACACATCGAGCAGGGTAGCGCTGCCCAGACGATTGCTGGAGTACCGTGTAAGCAAACGGCCGTCGGGCGCGTATTTTTCCACGGCGTTTTCTGCATTGATCAGGTAGATGTTGCCCAGGTTGTCTGTTACCGCAAAACGGGCATTTACCGGCAGGGTTTGTACCGGCCTCAGTGTGTCGCTCGCACTTTGGGCAATACCCGTCGTCGACGCGGCACAGGCGATCACAAAAAACAGTGCAGGAAAAAGCCGACGGATCATGCGTTGGTTGTTATGCCGGGTAAAAATATTCTGCTCAAACGTTTCCCGAACGCTAAAGGTATTGGGTTTGCCGTTATCAGGCGCGCAGCGTACTTTTGTTAATTCATGCAGTCGTCGAACCGAATACCCCTTCTGGTTGCTTTTTTTGCCGTCATCCTGCTGGCAGCGGTATTTTATTATACCTACGAGTCCGGTAAAAAACACTTTATCTGGACCGATTCCTGGGCCCGGCACGGGTACAACGAAAAAAGCGAACAACCCTACGGCACGCTGGTCTTTCATCGACTGCTCGAATCGGTTTTTCCCGGCAGGCAATGTACCGATATCAGGAACAACATCAAGACGGAACTGCCCTCCGACCCTTCCGGCGGCAGCGTGTATGTTTTTGTCGGCGAAACCCTGTACCTCGATTCGATCGCGGCAGCACAACTGACCGATTTCGTCGCCGCAGGCAATACGGCGTTTATCGCCAGTAAAAACACGGTCCACGCGCTGATGCCGTACCTGTATGGCGATCCGGGTTGTAACGATTGGTCGTGGGACGAGTATGCCAGTTTTGAAGACAGTTCGGTGTCCATGACCCTGCGCGCGCCGCTCGATTCGGCAGCCGGGGGTGCAACCTTCCATTTTGCCGTGCAGAACAAGCCGGAATCGTATGCCTGGCAGTATATTGAAACCGGTTTTTTCTGCGATTCGATGCCGCATTTTCCTATCGGTTATGTCAACGATACCCTGATCAATTTTGCCGCGTTCCCTTTCGGGAAAGGCCGGTTCTTGCTGCATACCAACCCGCTGGTTTTTACCAATTATCACCTGCTGCGCCCCGGAACGCGGCGGTATGTGGCATCAGCGCTTTCCTGGATTCCGGAAGGCAATATATACTGGGATGCTGCAAGCCGGATCGGCGAAACCTCCGGACCTTCCGAAACGGAAAATCCGCTGCTGTACATCCTCCAGCAGCCCGCACTTGCCTGGGCCTGGTACCTGTTGCTCGGACTCGCATTCACCTGGCTTGTTTTTCGCGCCAAACGCCGGCAACGCATCATTCCGGTGCTGCCCAAAAATGAAAATTCATCCTACGAATTTATAGGCACCATCGCCAACCTCCATTTCCGGGAAAAAAATTACCGCGGACTTTGTGTTCAAAACACGCGGCTTTTTCTGGCGCAGGTGCGCGAACGCTATGGTATTCCTGCATCCCTCGATCCCGAAAACCTGATGCCCCGTGTCGACGACGCCTTTTTCCGGCGCTTGTCTGCCGTATCCGAAACGCCGGAGTACCTCAGCCGCAATGTGTTTAATCAATATTCCGCAACGGTACAATTCGAGCCTACTGAAGAAATGATGGTAGATTTGCACCTGGCGATGGAGGATTTTTGGCGCAAAGCAAAATAGCCTCCATTGCCCGATCTTTACAAGACCAACGACTCGATCCAATGTCTGAAAACGAAGAAAACAACCCCGACGAACAGCCCGAAACATCCGGGCTGCAACCGCCCGCCAATGACCCCTACACGCCCGCAGGGGTTGATGTGGAGCCCGTGCGCCTGCGTGCGGAGCGGGTGAAAGAACAAATCCGGCAGGTCATCGTCGGGCAGGAGGACATGCTCGACCAATTGCTGATATCGCTGCTCACCGGCGGGCATGTTCTGCTGGAGGGTGTTCCGGGCATTGCTAAAACACTGACAGCCAAACTGTTGGCGCGTACTATCGATACGGGCTTCAGCCGGATACAGTTCACGCCCGACCTGATGCCTGCCGATGTGGTGGGTACGCCGGTGTTCAATATGAAAACATCGGATTTCAGTTTTAAGGCAGGTCCCGTTTTTTCCAATATTGTGCTGATCGACGAGATCAACCGCGCGCCCGCCAAAACGCAGGCAGCCCTGTTTGAAGTGATGGAGGAAAAACAAATCACCGTTGACGGTACCACTTACCCAATGGGTGATCCTTTTTTTGTCGTGGCCACACAAAACCCCATTGAACAGGAGGGTACCTACAAACTGCCGGAGGCCCAGCTCGATCGCTTCTTGTTCAAGATCATCCTGGGTTATCCGAGCCTCGAAGAAGAGCAGGCCATCCTGCGCAGGTTCAAAAACGATTTTACCGGCATCCTGCGCGAAACGGTGCAGACGGCTATTACGCCTGGCGATATTGCTGACTCCCGGCAACGCATCGAACAGGTGTTTATCCGCGAAGAGTTGCTCGACTATATCGCTGCCATTGTGCACAACACCCGCAACAACGCCGACCTGTTTCTCGGCGCCAGCCCCCGGGCCTCCCTCGCCCTGATGAAAACCGCCAAGGCCGTAGCGGCCATGAGCGGACGCAACTTCGTCATACCCGAAGATATCCGTCAGGTGTCCTATCCCGCGCTCAACCACCGCGTGATCCTCACGCCCGAACGGGAAATGGAAGGCTATACCACCCGCGAAGTGCTCGACGAGATCGTAAAAAAGATTGAAGTGCCGAGGTAGGGAAGCATTGGCGGCAGCACCGGCAACTGTGCGCCGGTGCCGCCGCCCATAATCTGTGATCTTACAAAATAACCCTGTTGCTCCGCAATTCTTTCTTCAGGTCGGGTTTCAGCCGCTCAGCCGCCTGAACGAGCATGTCCTCGTTTCGGGGAAAAGGCTGTGGTGCGTTGCCGATGCGCCGTTTGGTATCGTCGCTCAGGGCGCGTTTATCGCCGGTGTAGGTGGAGGCGTAATTTTCAAACAGTATTTCGGTACCCAGTTGACGGCTGTCGAGCAGGGTGTTCTGTTGGGCGTCGTACACTTCTACCCGGCCGGTCAGGCGGGCTGCCTTGGTTTGGTACACCTCGATCACATTGGCCCGGATACACACCATGCGGGGTTTTTTCACGTCGTTGCCCAGCGAATCCTTCAGCACATTGCCCTTTGCGTCGAGCACATAATCCCAGCCGTCGCGGATCTCTTTTTCGTCTACATAGGCGCGTTCGTGTACCCTTTCCGGACTGATATCGACGTCGGATACATTGAATACGACGCGATAGTCGAAGGTTTCACCCGGCTTTTTGTCAAAATAGTACGCTTTCCACTCGCTGTCCAGGTCCTTTTTCCCGATGGCCAGTATCTGGTCGACGAAGTTGCGCGGCAGCACCTGTGCCGAGCGGTTATTCACTTCAAACAGGATATACGAAGTGCCCAGTTCACGCGCGGCCTGCATCAGTTTGTCCGTATCCTTG
>ERZ724519.159-NODE-159-length-26641-cov-4.988039_pt1 | contig 26641 bp, 20 predicted proteins | sample MGYA00376052_ERZ724519 | MGnify/ENA primary metagenome ERZ724519 (study PRJEB28724, sample SAMN07190883) | activated sludge metagenome | isolation source: activated sludge of sewage treatment plant in Hong Hong | place: Hong Kong | collected 2016-03-17 ... | reverse complement strand
CAATGAAACAGTGGAAGCAACACAACAATATATGTGTTACTTCTTATTCCGGTCGTGCACAAACGCATCAATGCCGCGTTTTTCCAACTGGTCGCCCACCTGAATGGCCCTGGCCTTGTCGTTGGTACGCAAAACGACGACAATGGCGTATTTCCCGCCATTTGTTTTGCCGATTTCCGCATTGGTATAGCCCATTTTGATCACTTGTTCGAGTCTTTCACGAGCGCCGTCCAAATAGGTAAAGGTTCCGGCCCGCACTTCCCAGCGTCCGGAACCGGGACCGGCAACTACCGGCGTACTGCCTTTGGTCGTGGTGGTTTTGGACGTAGTCTGTGGCGTGGTTGTTTCCTTTGGCGCCACGGGCTGGGCAATGACAGGAGCCGTTTGTTTGCCTGGAGAGGTGGCAGGTTGCTTGGCGCTGCCCGTTTTACTGCCATCATCTTCAATACCGTCTTTGGTGACGGCCGGCTGAGTATTCTCGCCATTGCCAATATACGCGCTGCCTCCGCCGGCAGAATCGGTCGCCGGGTACATTTTTTTGAGTGTTTCCTGCCATTCAGCCTGTTCCTGGGCTTTAAGTTGCTTTTCCTTTTGCATCTGACATGCCTTGTATCCTGCCGCCAGGACGAGCGTGGCAAGCACTGCATAGAGCAGATAAGTGAGCAAACTATTCGTTTTCATACCGTCGCGTTGTTTGATTGAAAGGTTAGAGAATCAGGTTTTTACCAGCTAAAGATAGACGTTTTCGGGATTGTGTCATTCGTCATTGTGTCATTCAGCAATCTCGTATTTGTTGCGCTTTCCGCTTACTTGTCTTCTGCCGGATACTTGTTGTCTTTCGAATTGGTATCGGGGATTGTCCGCAAGCCAAGTACGGCATTTTTTACCGTTTTGGCTTTTGCACAGGAGATCAGGGTTTGTTGTTTACCGTCCTTCCAGATGGCTGCCGTCTGGTGTATCGTTTCCTTTGATCCATCAGTGTATTCCACTACAAGGTGGAGTGGGACGGGAATATTGCCTTTGCGGGCAATTAAAATCACCTGACAATTGGCGGCTTCGTCGTTTGTAATGCCCTGAATGGCCAGATCCGGGTATCCCCATTCGAAAAACCAGGGGCGCCAGAACCAGTCGAGGTTCTGCCCCGAAGCGTCGTTCCAGGTATTGAAAAAGTCGAAGGGAGCCGGGTGTTTGCCTTTCCAGCGATCCATGTAGGTAGTCATACAGGAGTGAAATTTGTCGTATCCCAGCAGGTCGAGCAAGGTGAGGTAAGCATTTTGCGGGCGCTGGTAGGAGGCATTTCGATAGCCGGTACTGAGGTTGCGGGAGCGTACCATCGGCGGGATGTCGTTGTCGGTACCGGCGACAAACGAATAGCCGCGCACGCCGCCGAGAGTATGGTTGCTGAGGGAATCAGACAGGGTGTAATCGAAAAATGAAGCCCAGCCTTCGTCCATCCAGGCGTAGTCCTGCTCGTTAATACCCATCATGAACGGGAAATAGGTATGGCTCACTTCATGGACGGTAAGGGTCATGGGCGAGCGCGGGGCTGTACTGGCATCGTTGCACATCATGGGATATTCCATGCCGTCGTTGCCATTAAATACCGTCATGGATGGGTAGGGGAAAGGATATCCCGGCAGGTAAGTGCTCATAAGCCGGATGCCGTCGGCTGCGATGCGCGCAACCTGCGGGTAATCAGTAGAGGAAGTATTATAGGCCGCGCTGACAAATGTGCGGCGCCCTGTTTTGTCGTCCACGACTACAGAGGTGGCATCCCAGTTGTTGTGATCACTCGCAGCGAAGGCAAAATCGGGCACATCCGAAGCCTTGAACCGGAATACATTTTGTGCCGCCTTTTTGTAAACACCGCCGGCAGCAAGTTCCTTTTCCGAAAAAACAGCCACCACATCGGCAGCGGTATGCGCGCGGGTCCAGCGGTCGAGGTATGTTTTCTCCAGCAAATCGGCAGCATTTTGCCACTCGCCCGTTGCCCACACCTGAAAGCCGTATGGCATCGCGATCGTCACGTCGTAGTCGGCAAATTCGTGATAAAACTCATACTGCCCGTTATAGGGTGCGCTGGCCCAACCTTGCAGGTCGTCGTAAACGGCGATTTGAGGGTACCAGTAGGGCACAAAAAAGGTAGTGCTGTCGCATACACATTCGCGCGCGGCATCTTCCCCGGCGGGAAGTGTGTACGACCAACGCACGGTAATCGTTGCCGTGGCTTTTGGCACTAATAGGTTGTTTTTCAGGGAGATATCCAGAAATGTATTTGCGCGGCGCCGACTCTTTTCGTCTACCTCGACGCCGTTGTAGGTGAGCGACTCAATCCGCACGCCTTCGTCTGACACGTCGGACGGCGTCACATCAAAGGCACGTTGTCCGCCTTTCCGGTACCGGTCGTGTTGCAGTTTGAACCGTATGCGGTCGAGCGAGTCGGGGCTGTTGTTGAAGTATGTAACGGTTTCCTCACCGCTCAGGCGTCGGGTTTTGGGATCTAGTGTAGCTTTGATAACGTAACTGGCGCGGTTCTGCCAGTAGTTGGGGCCGGGTTTGCCATCCCAGCTCCGGGTGCCGTTATCATACGGCTTTTGGAGATTTCGGGGGAAAAACAAACTTGTCTGTGCGGAGTGCGGGCTGAGAAACAGCAAAAGGAAAGCGAAAGCAATGTAATAACGGAGCATGATTACGGTATTTTATTCAGGGGTAAAAGTAGCAGTAGTTGTGAAAAAGGAACCACAGTTCTGTCCCCGGGCATTCCCTTAAATCTACTTTCCACTTCCCGGGCAGTATTTTTCTTGCTGTTCTAGCTGGACATAAAATTTTATGGGGCGCCTTATAATGTGCTGAATATCAATATCCACAAAATTATTTGCTGAGTCAAAATCAGGAAGCAACACACCACACCGAATTCTTTCTTTTCCGACAAATAAATTTAAGGTTTTCATTTAAACAAAAAAAATACATTTGCGCCAGCGAAAATTCTCCATTTGAAAGCAGCCAGGCAATTTCCGTTTGCCCGATTCCAGCGCTTATACCAAACTCAAATTTTTCATATTTTAACTTTTCTGTTAATCATGATCAGAAATTTTCTGCTTTCAATCTGCTCGCTTCTGCTCTTTATGGGCAGCACTTTTGCCCAACAACGTACATGCGGCGCCAACGAGGTGCTCGCCCGGCAACTGCTGGAAGACCCCTTCCTGCAACAACGTATGAATGACATCGAGCGCCACACCGAAGATTTTATCCAGTCCGGTGGCGCCCAGGACCGCGTACAGGTAACCATCCCCGTGGTGGTGCACGTAGTGTATTTCAACTCGACACAGAACATCAGTGACTTACAGATACAATCGCAAATAGACGTACTCAATGCCGATTTTCGCCGCCTGAATGCCGACGCCTCCAATACGCCGTCCGTATTCCAGTCCATAGCCGCCGACTGCGAAATCAACTTCTGCCTGGCTTCACAGGACCCCAGCGGAGCGGCCACAACCGGTATCGAACGCCGACAGACGACCGTGAACGGCTTTAGCACCAATGACAATGTCAAGTATTACAACAACGGCGGTCTCAATGCCTGGGATCGCAACAAATACCTGAACCTTTGGGTGTGCGACCTCAGCGGCGGTCTGCTGGGTTATGCACAATTTCCCGGTGGCCCGGCTGCTACCGATGGCGTTGTATGCGATTATGCATACTTCGGAACCGTTAACGCCACGCCGCCTTTCCACCTGGGCCGCACGGCTACCCACGAAGTAGGCCACTGGCTCAACTGCTACCACATTTGGGGCGACGACGGCACTTCCTGCAACGGAACCGATAATGTGAGCGATACACCCAACCAGGCCGATGAAAACTACGGCTGCCCGGCGTTCCCGACGGTGAGCTGCAGCAATGGCCCAAACGGCGATATGTTTATGAACTACATGGACTACACCGACGATGCCTGCATGAACCTCTTTACCAACGGTCAGAAAAGCAGGATGCAAGCGTTGTTTGGCGCAGGTGGCGCCCGCGCAGCGCTGCTGACCTCGCCCGGATGCCAGCCTCCCGGTGGCGGCGGCTCCTGCGGAACGGTTTCAGGCCTGACGGCTACCGGCATCACCCAGACCGCTGCAACACTGGGCTGGAGCGCCGTAAGCGGCGCAACGTCCTATAATTTGCAATGGAAGCCCTCTGCTTCCGGCTCCTGGACAACCGTTACCGGCCTCGGCAGTACTTCTTACGGATTGAGCGGGCTGAGCGCAAGCACCTCCTACGACTTCCAGGTACAGGCGGTGTGCGGAGCGACATCGGGTAGCTATTCCGCTGCCTCGTCCTTTACCACGCAGTCAGGCGGCGGTGGCGGATGCACAGATGCATACGAGCCGAATAACACGCGCGGCACGGCGCAGGTCATTCCTGTTAATACTGCCATCAATGCACAAATTGCGACGTCGACAGATGTGGACTGGAATCGTTTTTCCAACACTTCTACACAGCGGCGCATCAAGATTGAAATGTACAACCTGCCTGCCGACTATGATGTGCGGCTCTACCGCGGCAGCAGCTACCTCGCTGTTTCGCAAAACGGCGGCACTGTCGACGAACTGATCATTTATAACACAACCACCGTTTCCAGCAGTTACTATGCCTATGTGTACGGCTACGGCGGCGCTTTCAGCAACTCACAATGTTATACGCTGAAAGTAAGCCTCAGCAGCACCAACTGGCGTACCGACGGCTCTACCGACGGAGAGGTGACGGAAATGGAAGTGCCGGTCATCTTTGAAGAAGCCGAGTTTGGCATGTATCCCAATCCGGCAACCGATCAACTGACTGTGGAAGTGCCCATGCAGGCAGACGCCGATGTTACGGTAAGCGTGCTTGATCCTGCCGGAAAACTTGCCATACAGCAACACCGTACTATGAGCAAGGGCGACAACAGGATGACACTGGATGTGCGTACATTGCCAAACGGCGTTTACTTCGTCCAGGTGCGCAACGGCGAACAATCGTTTACCCGCAAACTGGTAGTGAATAAATAAGGCCGTCGGGTTTTGGAGTTAAAAAGTTTCAGGGCTGACGTAATGACAGCCCTGAAATTTTTTTGCCCCTGAAGCTGCTTTAGTTTCCTCTTTCCTGCATATCGGAATAAAAAATAAGCGCCCAGCTGCCGTCGGGCTGTTTGGCAAAGCGCCTTTCCACGCCGTAATTGGCCGACTTGGTCATGATTCGTTCGATTATCATCATGTCACCCAGGGTTTGCAGTTCCCGGAGGTAGTCGTTCGGGTTGTAATCAATGCGCTGCATACGCCAGTCCGCCTGCTGCCATTGAATATTTTTCTTTTCATAGCGAAAACTGTCCACTTGCACACTTTTGTCGCCCTGAAGGGGCCATACAATGTGTTCCATCTGGAACAAACTGTCCTGATGAAATTTGTCGTAAAAATCGACGAAATCTTGCGGGAGTCCGGCTGTACTTTGGAGGGTTTGTTCCGGTACAATCGCCCCGTCGGTGGCGGGCTTTTGTTGGTTTTTGCAGGCAGAAAAGCCGATAAGGCCTGTAATGAGCAAGGTCAAAAATTTCATCTGTGGCAAAAGATTGGTTGGTAACGCCGGCATCGAAGCAGCCACGCTGCAAACGAATTTGGGGAAGCAGTTATTTGATCAGAACGGCTATGCGGGTTTCTTTTCATCCCTAAGGGCCCTGCGCAGAATTTTCCCGATGTTTGTCTTGGGCAGTTCGGTTCTGAATTCCACCTGCTTGGGTACTTTGTAACCCGTCAGGTTTTCCCGGCAATGCGCGATAACCTCCTTTTCGGTCAGGGAGGGATCTTTTTTTACTACAAATACCTTGACCACCTCCCCGGATTTTTCGTCGGGTATACCAAGCGCGCAGGATTCCAGTACTTTGGGGTGCATGGCAAGCACGTCTTCCACCTCGTTCGGGTAAACATTGAAACCCGATACGAGGATCATGTCTTTTTTGCGGTCTACGATCTGAAAAAAGCCATCCGGGTGCATAAATCCCATATCACCCGTGCACAACCAATCGTTTTTGATGGTTTCCGCTGTTGCATCGGGGCGCTGCCAGTAGCCTTTCATTACCTGTGGGCCACGCGCCTGGATCTCTCCGACGTGTTCGGGGCCAGGTGGCAGGCTGTCGCCCGTTTCATCGGCAATACGCAGGTCAGTGGAGGGTACAGGCATGCCAATGGTGCCAAGCCGCATACTCTGGTCGATCGGATTGACGGTAAGCACAGGGCTGCTTTCCGTCATACCATATCCTTCCGTCAATTGGCAGCCGGTGACCTGCTGCCAACGCTCGGCCACGGCGCGCTGAACGGCCATGCCGCCGCCTACGGTTGCCTTGAGCCCGGAGAAATCAAGGCCGGCAAAATCGGGGTGGTTCAGCAGTCCGTTGAAAAGCGTGTTGACACCGGTTACCACATTGGGCTGGTAGGTACGCCAGTCCTTGATAAGGGCTTTCAGGTCGCGGGCATTGACGATCAGGATATTGCGCGCTCCGCAGTTCATGAACGCCAGGCAATTGACTGTAAATGCGAAAATATGGTACAGCGGGAGCGGGCACAGCGCCACAACTTCCCCCTCGGGCAATATGGGTGATAGCCATGCCCGGATCTGCAACATATTGGCTACGAGGTTGCGGTTGGTAAGCATGGCGCCTTTAGATACGCCGGTGGTGCCACCCGTATATTGAAGGGCGATGGTATCGTCGGGGTTCGAGGCAAACGGCTTGATCGTAAATTTCCGGCCCTGCCGGAGCGCATCGGTAAACATCACGGTATTCGGGATGCTGAATTTGGGCACCATGCGCTTGATCTTGCGCACCACGAAATTGACAATCATTCCTTTCAGGCCCAGCATTTCGCCGATATTGGTCAGGATGACCGTTTTGATCTGGGTCTCGCCGATGATCTGCTGGAGATTGGCTGCAAAATTTTCGGCAATGATGATTGCCTTGGCGCCCGAATCGGCAAACTGGTGCCGCATTTCGCGCGGCGTATACAGCGGGTTGGTATTGACCAGGATCAGCCCGGCCCGCAATGCCCCAAACAGAGCGATGGGATACTGCAACAGATTGGGCATCATGAGCGCTATCCGATCGCCGGGCTCCAGGCCACGCGACTGCAGATAGGCGCCAAACTGGCGGCTCAAAGTATCCAGCTCCCCAAACGTCATGGTTTTGCCCATAAAAATAAAGGCCGGCAGGTCGCGGTACTTTAGAAAGCACTCCTCCACCATTGAAATGACGCTGGCGTATTTGTCCGGATCGATATTGGCCGGTACACCGTTTGGATAAATTTTCAGCCAGGGTTTGTCCATGGTTTGAATCTGTTGAAGTTGTAGAAATGATATCAATTATAGGTATCCACCAAACTCTTTATCCTGAATGCCGACTGTGGATCGTCGATCACGCCATTCGTTCTGAACAGCACCGTTTTGCGCTCGCCCGGAAGCATATCAAAATAATTGTCGCTTAAAAAGCCCTTTGCCTCCGTACTGATCAACACGTTCCTGGCCAGTTTGTTGCTTTCCAGGCTGATCCGGTATCCTTCATTTACCTGTTCGACTTTCATGTTGATTCGGGTACGCGGCAGGGCCTGTTTGCGTGGTGGCGCGAAATAGTACAACCGGCGGTACAGCAAATTGCCTTCCGGGCTCTTGAGGGTAATTTCCGCTACGGCATTTTCTTCTTTTTTGCGGCCTAAAACGGACTTGAGCGCACCTTGCCAGATCATCCTGCTGGAGTCGGAGCGGATAGGGGTATCGAGTTGCGTCACGTCGCTGAGCGCCTTGCCATCAAAATCGAAAGCACGCACCTGCACCGTCACCCGGACATCTGTCGGCAGGTCGCAAACGCCGTATATTTTCAGGATATCGTCTTCCACAACCGGCAGGGCGGCCACGGGACGGAACACGTCGCGGGCGTAGTATTGCAATGCTTTCCAGTGCCCGTAGTAATCGCGACCGGCCCAGGAAGCCACAGGCCACACATCGTTGAGTTGCCAGTAAAGGGTGCCCATGCAGTAGGGTTTGCTGCGGCGATGCGCTTCAATACCGGTGCGCATACCTTCGGCCTGCAGGAGTTGGCTGACGTAAACAAAATCTTCAAAATTGTTGGTCGGGCGGTAGTCGCGTTTCATGTACTCGGCGATGATAGCGTTGCCCCTCGGATGTTTCTGGTGCGCAAGCATAACCTTGCTGTCGAGTACCCGGTCGTCGGGTTGCGTAAACGTCGCGATGGTAGGCCAGTCGGGAAAAGACTGAAAGCCGTATTCGCTCATAAAACGCGGCACCTTTTTATTGAACATATCGAACGGCTCCTCGTCGTGCCAGACCCCCCAATAATGCGAATCACCTTCGGTGGTCGATTTGGCGTTGGCCCGTCCGTATTTCGGCGAACTCTCCCAGTAGGATACGCCGCCGCCGTAATTCTCGACATAGGTACGCAGCAGATCGTTGAAGAGCACCTGGTAGTCTCGCCAGAGCTGGCCGCGCTGGGCCTCGGTAAACTGCATTTGCCAGCCCCAGTTATGCCAGGCCTCATCGTTCTCGTTGTTGCCGCACCACAGCGCAATACAGGGGTGCTGGCGCAGGCGCTCGATTTGCTCGAAGGCTTCCCTCGAGGCATTTTTCAAAAAACTGCCGTTACCCGGGTACATGGCACAGGCATACATAAAGTCCTGCCAGACCATGATACCCCGTGCATCGCAGAGTTGGTAAAACAGATCGTCTTCGTAAATGCCGCCGCCCCACACGCGCAGCATGTTCATGTTGGAAGCCACGGCATCGTCGAGCAGCCGCTTGTACTGGTCTGGTGCAACGCGATCCTGAAACATGTCCTGCGGGATGTAGTTGGCGCCTTTGGCAAATACCGGTACTCCGTTCAGTTTGAAATAGAAACTTTCGCCGGCGCTGTCTTTTTCCCGCACCAATTCGACGGTACGGATACCCATGCGTACATCGGCGCGTTCGATGGTGGCTACATTTTGCTTGATACTGACCGAAAAGTCATAAAGAAAAGGCTCCCCCATGCCGTTGCACCACCAGAGTCGGGGCTCGGGCACATCCCAGGTTACGGAATCCTCATGGACGCCAATCCGGAGTTTCCGGTCTTCCACAGATTTGCTTTTGCCGATTTGTGTAAAAATCGTGACGGGCGCTGCAATGTCTGAACGGTACCGAAAACGGGCAACCATCCGGGCATTTTCTTTCGTCAGTTTTTGGGTGGTGACGTAGATATTCTCGATGATCAGATCGTTCCAGGCGAGTATTTCCGGCGCTTTCAGGATGCCGCAGCCCACGAAACGCGGTCCCCAATCCCAGCCATAGTGGAATTGTGCCTTTCGTGTCATGGTGCGTATACCGCCGGGCAGTTCATAGCCGAGGTTCTTCCAGTCCGGCTCAACTTTTTTTAACGGGCTTTCGAAATAAACGTGCAACCTGTTGCCTTTGGGCTTTAACAGGTGCTTCGCATCTGCTTTCCAGGTCCGGAACATATTGTCGGTCTCCAGCAGCAGGCTGTCATTCAGGTATACATGCGCATAGGTATCCAGGCTTTTGAAAACCAGTTCAACATGTTTGTGCTGCAGCACAGCCGAATCGACATCGAATACGCATTGGAATTCCCAGTCTTCCCGCTCAATCCATTGCAGTTTTTCTTCGTTATCACGGTAATATGGGTCATCGATCATGCCATTCTGCAGCAGGGCAGTATGCACACTAACCGGTACTTTGGTTGGCTTCCAGGATTCTGTATGGGCCTGCCGGAACTCCCAGGGCACCTGAATAGATTGGCGGACCGGCAAGGCAGTGGTTTGAGCGAGGGCTGGCATGGCAAGCAATACGGATATGACGAGCGTAAAAAACTTCATGTAAGGGTTGAATTAGTTGAAACAGGTATTGTGACAAGGTTCAACTGTCTTGTCACAATACCTGGTCGGCAAAAGTACATTTTTAAGCCCGTGCACAAAAAAACCACTTGAACTACCCTTGCGAATATTTTTCTCCAAGAAATCGCGTCGGTTTTTGACGTTTGATCAAACATCGCACAATGTATGCGGGAAAGAGGTTACTTTTGGGGTGAAATTTAGTCCTTCAAAAACTGATTATGTTCAATTAAATAAAAAATGGCAAGCAACAGCCCAAACCTGCCACAATCGGGCGACCCTGCGCCTTATTTTGAATTTTCCACTCCCCAGGGTCTTATCCGGTTCCCCGATTACAGCCGGGGCTTCTGGTGTGTGTTTTTTGCCCATCCGGCCAACTTCACTTCTGCCTGGACTATGTTTTCGGCATTTCTCGCAAAAAAAGAACGCTGGCTCAACGAACGCAATACCAAAGTGCTGGCACTATCCACGGAGCCGATGCGTGAAAATGACTGGTCGGACAAAGCCCGCCGCTTCATTGGCATACACCTAAAGGCGCCGGTACTGGAAGATCTGGATTTTTCTGTTGCCAACCTTTACGGCATGGCATCGGGTCGGCGCCCGCAGCCCGGATGCAACAGGCTGGCCTTTATCATCGATCCGGAAGGTGTAATCCGCCATATCATCACGCGTCCGCTCATGCCCGATATCGAGAGTGCGCTGATCGAGATCGAAACCCTGTTCGATCGCCTTCAGGGAAACCTGATTGAAGAGACCAACCCTCCCCTGGAGCCTCTTGGCGCCCTGGAGCAGTCGGATGCTACCGGTGAAATTTATAAAACGAAGCCGGCGCGTTTCCCGAGGAAAAAGATTTTCCCGAATTGAGGCCCCCTGTTTGCTGAAAAACAAAAAGCCCTCCTGATTGCGCAGGAGGGCTTTTTTGTTGGGCCACAAGGACTCGAACCCTGAATAACAGAACCAAAATCTGCTGTGTTACCATTACACCATGGCCCAGTGCTTTTTCAAAAGCGGGGCAAAGGTACTTCGGCTGCGGATTCTGTGCAAGTGCGCGAAGAAAAAAATTGGATATCTCGCTATGGCACCCTGGTCCAATATTGTGTCCGGTAAAAAGGACCCAGATAACCGCGCACTACGAGCGTATTGGAATCGCCCTCTTTCAGCCAAATCTTGCACCGGTACCACTTTCCTTTTTCCGGGTCAAGGATGTCGCCAGATTGCCACAAGCCGTCTTTTTGCACCATGTTCACCATGATGATCATGTTGAGCACGGGTTGATTTTTGCGCTCGCCCGGGCATTTTTCACACAAACGGTCGGGTTTTTCACGCAGCAGTTTGACTACCTTTCCATAAAGTTTACCGCCGGACTCGTATATTTCTATATGACTTTTAGCCTCCCCGGTCTCGTCGTCTTTTGTTTTCCAGATACCCGTAACGGATTGGGCTTGTACCGCAGTGAAAAAGAAAAGGGTGGCGAAAGTGCAGATCAGTTTCGTCATATCAGTTGTACGATTTGGTGAACTGTGGTACAAGAAAGCATAAGTCACCCCAAAAACCTGGGATGACTTATGACTATTGCGCTGTACCGGGCAGCATTATTTGCCCGCCAGTTTTTTCAATACTGTTTTCAGTTTTTCCAGTTTCGGACGGCTTTTGCCATGCGAACCGCGGCGGATCTTGCCGCGTTTGCTTCTTGGATCACCTTTTCCCATGATTACCGAATTTTTGCTTGCGTAAATAATTATGATGAATAACGGGCGGCAAAGGTAATGCATCGTTCGATATAATACCCAAGAAACATTTTCCCGGCAACCGGACACGGCTACTCCTGAATGACTGTTTTTACCGTAGCCTTTTCCGTTTCTGTTTCCAGTGTCGCGAAATAGGTGCCGCCTACAGCGATCTTGCCCAACTGCCGCGTGATGATATGTTCGCCGGCAGACACGTTTTTCATCACTTCCCGGTCTATGATATTACCGGTATTATCCGAGATGGTCAGCCGCACCTGAGTGGCTTTGGGCAAGTTGAATTTGATACCGAAAACGCCGTTGTTCGGGTTTGGAAAAATGCGCATTTGTAAAGTCCCCGTACTTTGGGCATTGAGTTCATGTGCGGCCAAAACTGTGTTTTTCACCACAAACACCTTGAAAATCTGGCTGTTGGCGCTGCTTTCCACACCCGTATTGGTCCAGAAAATATTGGGTGCATTGCTGGCGATACCGCCGTAGATATAGCCCACATGCGTCGTATCCCCGGAAAGTTCGTCGAGTTTGACCACACCGTTGGCATACACAGGCAGGCCGTCTGCGGGTATCAACTCGGCACCGGCGCCCAAAAGCGCAGGCATTTCCACCGGCAATTTGTATTCCGCCATCACGCCGTCAGCGTTTCTGGTTACGCGGGCGATCGTCCGCACAAAGGGCACATTGTTGTCTTGTACCAGCACACCGAGGCTGTCGTAAAACTGCGCGATGCCGCCAAAGAAAACGGTGTGCATCGCATTGTCCTGACCGGAGTAAAGCGGTAATACGGCGCAATGGTAGTGGTTGTAGTATTGTGAAAAAGCGTTGTTCACGGTGTAGCCGCTGCTGTCGATATTGACGCAGTTGAGGTAGGGCAGGTCGACTGTTTTTTGAAAAACACCCGAAAACGCCGTAAGACCTTCCTGGCCATCGGGCATAATCTGGACCACGGCATTGTAATCCCTCCGGTGCAACTGGTCCGGATCGGAAAATGGCTGTAAATGGGTTACAGACAGGGTGATGCCGTCGTCGTCGATCCGGAACCGCCGAACCTGATCCGTATATTGCTGGACAAAGCCGGGGCCGTGATCGGGCCCCATCGGGTTGTACAAACCTTCAAATTTTTGCCCGCCTGCCAGGTAGTAGGTGTCATAAATTTTAGCCAGATGCCCGCCGGTCACGGAAAACTGGGCATCCGTCAGTTGTCGGAAATACGTTGAAATATCCGTTCCTGCCACTACGGCAGCAATAACAGCGGGTACATGCACGGCGGTCAGTCGGTCGTATGTAACATGCTTGCCGGCAGTATTGCTGTACCCGTATCCCCCGGTTATATACAGATAATCGCCATCCTGGTAAAACTGCATATTTGTCGAACTCAGTTGCTCGCGAAATGGTACCGGCAGCATACTCAGCGGCGCCGACCACTTTTGCAGGGCCTCCGGGTCTACTACAATGATCTGGTTGTTGTTGCCGGCTTCATCAAATGCCGCAAACGGCTGGCGGCGGTGCAGCCCGTCGAGTCGGCCACCGATGATCAGCCACTTGCCTTCATGCTGGCCGTATGCGTAGGATTGTAGTCCGCCCACACCCGGAATTGACATGGGTTCGAGGTAAACATTAAAAGGTGCACTTTGAGCGGCTAATTGCAGTCCAATCCCGCAAAACAACAGGGATAAAAAAAGTGGTTTCATATTTCAGTCCGGTAATTTATATGTCTGATGCTGCAAAAATAACCCCTGGTCGCTCCGGGTTTGTGTGACATATGTTACCTGAATGGTTGATCGCTACCGGACATAAAATAGAAAAGCGACAGTTGGAGGTCCAACTGCCGCTTAATGTGTAGGCATTGTGGCGAAAAAATTCGCCGTTTATTCTTTGTCGAAGCGCATTTCCTGAATGGAAAGGCTGTCGCCATTGACTTTCAGGTAGAGGTACACACGGAAGTTACCGTTGGTGGCCGACATATTGCCGATGCAATACTGATCGCTGTTTTCACGGCTGGTGCCTTTGTGGACCTGGCTAAACGAGGTGGGTTTGTTCGAAGTGAAAAAATTGCGCAATACATCGAGGGCTTTCGCTTTCGCGTACACCTGCTCTTTGTCCTGAATCGATATTTCCACATTATCAGAGAAATATTTGGACAGCGCGTCGGCATCGCCTGTATTCAGAGCGCTTGCAATGGCTTCAAGGGTCGGATTGCCCTGGTTGGCAAAGGCTACTACAGGAGCAAAAAATAGAAGAAAAAACAGGTTTTTCATCATTAAACAGTTTTGGATTTGTTTGTTTTGGAACAGATTCCGGAGTTTATACGGCGTTCGGTTCCCAATGTAACTGCCAAATGCGTTCTTTTAGTGTTAAACCAAAGTTAAACCTGTTTTAAGGTGGCAGCGCGGGGTTGGCAAGTTAAAGTTTTCAAACTTTAACATTTGACCCGGATTTCAGGGATAATTGACTTCTAAACACCCTTAAAAAGGGCAAATGTATCGCGGAATTGTATTCCGCGTCCCGGAATGTCACTCTGCGTCCCGGAATACCATTCCGGGGTACTGTAAATACCATTCCGGGGTACATGGCATGGCAATCCCGGAATGCCATTCCGGATTAAATGGCCGGCGATTTGAAAGCCCCTTTTCAACTCTATTCTCCAATGACTATACTGCGCGAAAACTGTCCCGCAGGCAATTGCACATGAAGGGTATACATGCCCGTGGCAAGTGCGGGTAACCTGTCGATTTCCAGAACATTCAAGCCGGATTGGGTGCGGGCATTGCCCAGCCAGACGATCTGCCCGGTCTCGTTCAGCAGGCGCAGCGAAACAGGGGCAGCAATATCGGCATCCAGTGAAAGGTACAGGCGGTCAGCCGCAGGATTGGGGTATACCAACACGGCCTTGATTCCATCGGGAAGATCGCCGGTGGCGCTGAGGTTGCCCAGATAAGTGCGCGCGACAGTGGCATTGCCATTGGTGGCCCCTCCAAATGAGGTGAAAACCAATTTATAGAGATCGTTTTGTGCCGTTTTAACAAAGTAGGCCCGGTCGTTCACCACGTACCAGCCTGAAGTCAGGTTGAAGAATTTCCAGTCGTGGTTGATCACATCGAGGCGTGTGCTGAAGGAATCCAGGTAATCTGTGTAGTCCACCGTCGCAGGATTAACATTCGTGGCTCGCGCCGCAGCCACGCTATCGGCCGACAGGATACCGGTCACTTCATACGGCACGGGGCTGCCCCCCGCATCCAAGATGGCGATATAGCGGCAGAATACCAGGTCCCAGCCGGTAGCGGTCGTAACGTTTGCACCATTCGCGCCCAGGGAAAAATACACCAGCGGGCTGCCGTTACCGGGGTTCGTGCTCACGGTATGGCTGGTCATATTGCTTCCATCCAGGTTGGCTACGCGGAAACTGAATTGTGCCCCGTCGTATTCGTCGAACATGATCTTGCGGTATGAACCATCGCGCAATTTCAGTACAAACACCCTGTAACCCAATACCTTGGCCTGTACGGCGTCATAGGTCCCCCAGCCAAGATCAAGCGAATTGGACGTATCAGCCGTTGTATTGAAAGCACCTTCCGACCAGGAGGCTTCGGGATTGAACAGTTGGTAATCCGAAAAAATATCTGCGGGATTGATCGTTTCGCCGAAATCAAAAATATACGGATCGTAGGCCTGCATGCCCGGAACGGTCTGGCCCATAGAGGATGTCGTACTCTCATTGATAAAAATGCCTGCCGATTGGGGGCCCAGATTGGAAAAGGCTATATCCCAGGCATCATTGGGAATTTGCTGGCTGCTGCCGTCTGAGAGTTTGTAATAGGCAAATTTGGAATAGCCGGCTCCCGTGCTGATCAGATCGGTCGTCTGCCCTGACAAACCATTGGAGAGCGATGCGAAGCCAAGCAAAAAAAGGATGGTAATCTTGTTCATAGCAGTAGGTATTTATGCCCAAATATACGGACCCGTGCCGAAAACGACACGGGTCCGTTGCATTCATACCGCACCATTATTGTGGTCCGGCTGCATGGAAATATTTGTTCGATTTGGGGTATTACAGTTTTACCACTTTAAAACCAGCCAGCAGTCCTCCTCCTGAAATACTCCCGAAATACACTCCGGCCTGCCAGGAATTCGCCGGCATGGCAACCTGGTTTTCCCCGGCCGGCAAGTCTTTTGTTGCCTGATAAACGAGTCGCCCCGACAGATCACGGACGGCAAACTGATACCTTCCGGCCTGATTTAATTGGAAACGGAGCTGTACATCGGTTGCAACGGGATTTGGCCAAACCTGCAGGCCAATGCCCGCAGCATCCGGGTTTTGGGTAGCGGCGCCTACTGATTCCGTCAATTGCAAGGTCGTGAAAGAAGCGCCGTCTCCGTTGTTCTGACCATTTTTATTCACGGCGTTGCCGGCAGCATAAAAGGTCACATTGCCTGTGCCGGCCACCGGCGCTTTCCATTTGACGTTGAAAATATTGGAATTCGACACGTTGTCGTGTTCCGCATAGGTGCGTCCGTTAGGTATGGTGGCAATCTTGTAATTGTTGACCATAAAATTGCCCGGATCTGAGAACCCGTCGAGGTCGGTAGTATCGGCATCGCGTAAGGCAATCATCTGGAAGCCGTATCCCAGCGGGTTGCCCGTGACGGCTGTAATGGTTACCCGCGCGATGTAATCATCGCCCGGAATATACTGTGTAACGATATTGCTGTCTGCATCGAATATCTGTACCGTCATACTGGCGGTAATCGGGCTGGCCGTGTGGCAACTGATGCAGGTGAGGGGCGTACCGTTGGCAAGAGCCTCATCGCCGGGCGCACCGGTATTGCCTACTTTGGCTTCGGAAGCCCGGCCGTTTTTGTTGCCCAGCAGGACAACAGCGCATAAAATGGTGAGCATGATGGGGTAGAGCAGGCGGAATTTCATAGTGGATGACAAGATTTTGGTGAAATCGATAGTTGGAAATGGCGGCTTTAGGGTCAATAGTCCTTTACGCCGGCTGAAGCCGGCGGTACCGTGCCGACGGCTTCAGCCGGCGTTAAGAATACCCTTGGACAATCCAAAACGCGAAAGGTTGAACCAAACATGCCATGCAGAATGTCAAAATTTGTCTAACCATTAAATAAAAACGGCCCGGCGGAAACGGTTTCCGCCAGACCGAAGTCTGTAAATATACCTGTCTAAAGTTCGTCAAGATCGTACAATCGATGAGTCTGAATCACCTGCTCCATGACCTTTTCAAAATTCGGAATGTCGGAAATATCGCGATCGGCCAGTTCTTTCGCCCAGATCTGCCAGTCCTTTCCGGCGCTCTTTTTCACGCTTCCAAACCATTCCCGGCTGGTCAGGTAGATACTGAAATCGCGGAAACTTGCCCAGGCCGTTTCGTACTTGCGGTAACAACGACCTTCGATAGTAACCGTCTCGCCTTCCCAATCGGAGGTGCAGGGCAGGGCAAAGTAGTTGTTCGACTCCGGCAGTATCGCTCGTTGACCGGCATAGCTGTTGAGGTAGGCACAGGCCAGCAGTACGGATGCGGGTACACCGAATTTTTTGCGCTCGCTGATGGCTGTTTTTTCGAACCTGCGTACAAAGGTGATGGCCTCCGCCTTGTTGATAGTAGGTAAGGCTTTGTGGCCGGCCGACTCCGGCACGATGCCCATCAGTGAGCTGCCACCCGCCGAGGTATACTTCTCCGGGTTAATTTCCTTTTTATCCGGGGAAGCGGATCCGCCGGTGTTGAAATGCAGGGTTTTTCTGCCAATGGCAACCAAAAGAAGTAGTACCAGGGTGATGGTAAACCAGTTTGTTTTAAAAAAATTCCATTTCATAACTTAAGCGTTTTTCAACGTAAGGGTCAAATTGACTGAAAATGAATCATTTGTGGTTTTACCTGTGTTTATGTGTGGCAAATATAAAACGGCTTGTTTTAAATTAGAAACAAATTTTGTCAAAAAATCAAATTGTTTTAAGTTTGCCGGGATTTATTACCTCCAAACCTCCCGCTATGGACCTTACCCACGCTCAGGCTGCCCTTAAAAAGTATTTCGGCTACGAATCTTTCCGCCCGTTGCAGTCGGACATTATTCAGACGGTGTACGACAAACGCGACGCACTGGTGCTCATGCCCACCGGCGGCGGCAAAAGCATTTGCTTCCAGATACCCGCGGTCACCCTGGATGGCGTTGCAGTAGTTGTCAGCCCGCTCATCGCGCTCATGAAAGATCAGGTGGAAGGGCTTAACGCTAATGGCATCCATGCAGCATATATCAACAGCAGCCTGACCGGCGAGCAAATCCGCAACGTGGAAAATGCCCTGCTGGCCGGTTATGTCAAACTGCTGTATGTCAGTCCGGAAAAACTGGTGTCCCAGGGTTTTCAACCATTGCTCAAACGCCTGAACATCAGTCTTTTTGCAATAGACGAGGCGCATTGTATTTCCGCCTGGGGGCATGATTTCCGTCCGGAATACACCCAGTTGAAATTCCTCAAGGAGCAATACCCGGGTATTCCGGTGATCGCGCTTACGGCTACTGCCGACAAACTGACACGCAAAGACATTGCAACCCAGCTCGGGCTCGACGATCCCGCCATTTTTATCGCCTCTTTCGACCGGCCGAATATCAGTCTTCATGTGCGGTCCGGGCAGCGCCGGTTCGAGCAGATTGTGGATTTTCTAAAACAACATTCCAGGCAATCCGGAATCATCTACTGCCTTTCCCGAAAAAGCTGCGAGACCCTGACAGACAAACTGAATGCCAAGGGGTTCCGGGCGGCGTATTACCATGCCGAGGTTCCTCCGGCCATGCGCAGCAAAGTGCAGGAAGACTTTATCAACGATCGTATCCCGATCATTTGCGCCACCATTGCCTTCGGCATGGGTATCGACAAGAGCAATGTCCGCTTTGTGATCCACTACAACCTGCCGCGCAACCTTGAAGGATATTACCAGGAAATTGGTCGCTCGGGCCGCGACGGACTGCCCGCCGACGCGGTGCTGTTTTTCAGTTACGCCGACGTGACTTCCTATCGCGAGATGTTTGAGCAGGGTGAAGCGAGTGCGGAGCAGAAAGAACTCAAAATCGCCAAACTCAACCGCATGTACCAGTACGCCGAAGCGCCCGTTTGCCGCCGCAAAACGGTACTGAATTATTTCGGCGAAAACTATGACCACAATTGTGGCAACTGCGATGTGTGCCAGAACCCGCCGCGCCAGTTCGACGGCACGGTGTCCGTCCAGAAAGCCCTGTCTGCGATCATACGCACGGAAGAAAAAGTGGGCATGAACCTGCTCATCGATATCCTGCGCGGCAGCCAGCGCCGGGAGATTTTTGAAAACAACTTCCAACAGATCAAGACATACGGCGCAGGGAAGGAATACACCTTTGAAGACTGGCTGTTTCTCATTTCCCAGATGCTGCATACCGGTCTGATTGAAATCGCCTACGACGACCACAGCCGGCTGAAAGTGACCGAAGAGGGCAAAAAGATACTGTACGAGGGCAAAAAGGTAAACCTGGCTCTGCCGCAACCCAAAGCCAAACCGGAAGAACGAACGCCGCGCGCCCAGGAAAAATCGAAAACGCAGGTCATGCGGGAAGAACTGTTCGAGCGCCTGCAAATGCTGCGCCGTACCGTCGCCCAGCAGCAGGGCGTGCCGCCCTACCTGATTTTCAGCGACGCCACACTCGTTGAAATGGCCGAAAAACGGCCGCTTACCGACGCCGACATGCTTCAGGTAAGCGGTGTCGGCGAGCGCAAACTCCAACTTTACGGCGACGCATTTATTGAAGCGATCCGCAAATTCGTGCTTGAGAAAACCGGCGAAGGCTCCAGGGTAACCGGCAGTACCCAGCTCGTTACGTGGGATTTATATAAAAAAGGCCACCTGGTTGAAGAGATCGCTGAAATGCGGGGGGTGAGTACGCTTACGGTGGTGAGTCACCTCGCCACCATGTACGAACGCGGCGAAATGCTCGATATCCGGCAGTGGGTCTCGCCCGAAGAGTGCGACATTATCCAGGGCGCCCTGCCCCTGTTTGAAGAGCCTTACCAGATGAAGGCCATTCACGAGCATTTTAACGAACGGTACAATTACGACAAGATACGGTTTGCCATTGCGGATATGCGGCGGGGCAGGTAACAGCCCTTTTTCTCGTTGTATTGATTTGTCGCCAACCCAAGCTCTTTAAGGATGTTTATACTGTCCAATACCATGCGAATACTCCTGTTCATGGCAATAATTTATCAATGCACCAGCTGTCAGGACAAAAGTGCCGGACAATTTATAACCATCGACTTTGGAGGGTTTACCTTAGTGGCCCCTGCTGGCTGGAATAAACTTGAAATCAGGGGCATTGACAGTTATGTCGGTGGATTATCCAATGGTATTGATACCCTGATATTTGATTTTGGCGACTATTCATACGATTTCAGGGATGAAAATCCGGACAAACAACTATTTGCGGTAGATACCGTAAATGGGAAAATAGTATCGATGACCAAACCACGGAAAGCAGGAGATGGAACAATTGGCATTTATATTAACCATGCATACGATGATAGCCACTTCAACTTAATAGGAAGTGGCATACACGATGAACAGACGGTTTTTGAAATATTCAGGTCCATAAGATTTAAAGACAGTGACACAACTGTAAACGCAGTGCTCTTTGCTCAAAAATTTAAACAGACAAAATATCCTTCTGTCAAGACACTATTTGTCATGAACTGTGCCGGATGTCATTCTAATTCGGACCAGACTTTGGTCGGACCCGGGCTTACAAACATTGATCCACATCGGTTCTTCAGGTGGTTTTTCGATACTTCATATGCATACACCCCGAATTCGCCAAATGATTCATATGGAACTGGATATCATCGAAGCGCATTTCATGATTTATCCAGGGAGGATGTGGAAGCATTGATCCGTTTTTCAGAAAAAAAGTGACTGTTTGCCTTAATCGACAGGGCCGGAGCAATAAATATCTCATTCGCATACCTTTACCTATCTTCGCCCACGATGGAAAACCTCTCTGCCTATACTGTCCTCTTTTCTTTTTGTGGACTGATCATACTATCCTACCTGTTTTCAGTACTCAACCGGGTAACACGCATTCCGTCGGTGTTGCTGTTGCTGGGCACCGGAATAGGATTGCGCTACCTGTCGGATACATTTGACGTACCCTTCGATATGCCGTCTGCTGCCGTCGAGTTTCTGGGCACCATCGGTCTGATCATGATCGTACTGGAGGCCGGACTTGATCTGGAAGTGACGAAAAAGAAGTTGCCGCTGATCCGAAGTTCATTTTTTTCGGCGTTGATTATCCTGATCATATCCACATTCAGTGTAGCCGGCATTTTGCAATGGTGGATGCCCGAATCGCCCTTCGACAACTGTGTAGTATACGCTATCGTCCTGAGCATTGTGAGCAGCGCCATCGTGCTGCCAAGCGTAGGCCACCTGAGCCATGAAAAACGCGAGTTTTTGATCTATGAAGCCTCATTTTCCGACGTACTGGGCATCATGGCGTTTAATTTTCTCACGGCAGGTCATGTCATCACTACGGAATCTGTAACCTGGTTTATCGGCAGCATACCTGTCGCTATCGTGCTCTCGGTAGTGGTTTGTTTTGCGCTGATGATGCTCCTGATCAAAAACAGGATCAACATCAAGTTCTTCCTGATGTTTGCTGTGCTGATCGTCATCTATATCGGCGGTAAAATGATGCACTTGCCCTCGTTGATCGCCATCATGATGTTTGGCCTGGTCGTGAACAACTGGGAACTGGTGCGCTGGAAGCCGTTGAAGTCCTATTTCTCCGATGAAAGTGTCAACGACGTGGTGGCATTGCTGAAATCGATCACGGCGGAGTCCTCTTTCCTGATCCGCACCTTTTTCTTTATTATATTCGGCTATTCGATCAAATTGTCATTCCTGCAGGACCCCAATGTGCTGCTGCTCGGCTCTCTGATTGTGATAGCATTGATGATCCTGCGTTATATCTACTTGCGCATTCTGCACAAATACACGCTGTTCCCTGAATTGCTTTACATCCCGCGCGGCCTCATCACGATACTGTTGTTTTACAAAATACCAGAATGGCAGCGCATTGATACCTTCGACGAAGGTGTCCTGTTTTTTGTAATCCTGGCAACCGGGATCATTATGATGCTCGGTTCGCTGTTCTACCACGACGAACCGGTTGAGATAGATAAAACGATAGACCCTGGTCCTGAAGTGGTGATGCAGCCGGAAAACGATTGATCCGGGAATCGAGAACAAAACAGGGCAAAAAACCATTATCCGGATTACAGATTCGTATCAGTCGCGCCATCCGACCTTCTCCCGGAGCACATTTTCTTTCAAACACAAAAACGACCTGACTGCATGGAATGGAGTATTATACTTGTATTTATCCTCGGATACCTTGCCATTACACTCGAACATCCGCTGAAAATTGACAAGGCCGCCAGCGCGCTGGTGACGGCCGTGTTGTGCTGGATGCTGTATATATTGGCAGAATCGGACAAGGAAGCCGTTACGCACCACCTCACCCTGCACATGGGGGAGATATCTGAAATCCTGTTTTTCCTGCTTGGCGCCATGGTGGTAGTGGAACTGATCGACGCGCACGACGGGTTCGAGATCGTCAGCGATTATGTGCGCACCACCGATAAAAAACGACTGCTCTGGATCGTCTGTGGCATCACGTTCTTTATGTCGGCGCTACTCGACAACCTGACTTCTACGATCGTAATTATCAGCCTGTTGCGCAAATTGATCAGCGGACGGGAAGATCGCCTGCTCTTTGCAGGACTGACGGTCGTGGCCGCCAACGCCGGCGGCGCCTGGTCGCCAATGGGCGACGTTACCACCACCATGCTCTGGATCGGTGGTCAGGTGACCGTGCTGAACATTATTAAAATGCTCTTTCTGCCCAGTCTTGTTTGCCTGGTCGTACCCTTGCTGATCCGTTCACGGCAAATGAAGGGTTCCGTAACTACCCCAAAGCGGAGCAGCGATGCCTTTGATGACACCACCCCTGCAGAACGGCGAACCGTATTGCTGATCGGACTGGGCGTGCTGCTTTTTGTACCCGTATTCAAAACCCTGACCCACCTGCCGCCATTCATGGGTATGTTGTTTGGCCTCGGTGTCATGTGGATCGTTACAGAAATGATGCACACCGGCAAGGACGAAATCGAGAAAGGCCCGCGTTCGGTCGTGCATGCACTGCGAAAAATCGATACGCCGAGCATCCTGTTTTTTCTCGGCATACTGGTGGCTGTAGCGGCCCTGCAAAGTACCGGCATGTTGAAAAGCCTCGCTACCTGGCTCGACCATACCATCGGCAATATCACCATCACCTGTATCCTAATCGGTTTCCTTTCGGCAATCGTAGACAATGTACCGCTCGTAGCGGCTGCTCAGGGGATGTATTCCCTGGAGCAATACGGCACGGACCACTATTTCTGGGAGTTTCTGGCTTATTGTGCCGGCACCGGCGGCAGTGCGCTCATTATCGGCTCTGCGGCAGGGGTAGCGGCCATGGGTATGGAAAAAATTGATTTTTTCTGGTACATGCGCAAGATTACGCTTTGGGCCGTCATCGGTTATCTGGCCGGCGCTGCGGTCTATGTGGTTCAATCCATGTTAGTCCATTAACCTAATATCAGCCCGCGTACTGAGCCAGGTCATTTACAAGGCAAAAGGAATCGCGAAAATTTGCATTTTCAGAAAGTCTATTCGACCGATTTATTTGACGGGAGCGGATTTCCGTCCTACAATTGACCAGCGATGAACGCCGATCTTTTTGCCAAATACGACGTGGCGGCGCCACGTTATACCAGTTATCCTACTGTGCCCTATTGGGCCGATGCATCACTTTCGCAGGATGACTGGCTGCCGAAGGTGCAAAATGCCTTTGCTGACGATCACCATATCAGCCTGTATATCCACCTGCCTTTCTGCGAAAGTCTGTGTACCTATTGCGGCTGTAATAAACACATCACCAAAAACCATGCGGTGGAACACCCCTACATTGATGCCTTGCTGCGCGAATGGAAAATGTACCGCGAGGCATTGCCTGGAAGGCCGGTGCTGCGTGAGTTACACCTCGGCGGCGGCACGCCTACTTTTTTCCAGCCGGAAAGCCTCCGCTTCCTGCTGGAAAACATTTTAAAAGATGTGGAAATCCCGGAACACCACGATTTCGGGTTTGAGGCACACCCCTGGAGCGCAACGGAGGAACACCTGCGCGTTCTGTACGACCTGGGATTCCGGCGCATCAGCATCGGCGTGCAGGACTTTGATGAAGACCTGATGAAACTCGTCAACCGCCGGCAAACGGTGGAGTCCGTCGTGCGCTGCACCGAGCAGGCCCGGGCAATCGGGTATGAATCGGTCAACTATGATCTCATTTTTGGCCTGCCCAAACAAACCCTGGCACACATCCGGAACAACGCAGGTTATGTGGCGCGCCTGAAGCCCGATCGCATCGCCTTTTACAGTTATGCCCATGTACCGTGGCTCAAGCGCAGCCAGTGCGCCTATTCTGAAGCCGACTTGCCGACGGGCGCCGACAAGCGTCATTTGTACGAGGCCGGGCGATTCTGGTTCGAGTCGAGCGGCTATGCGGAGATCGGGATGGACCATTTTGCGCTCCCGCATGATCCGCTGTTCAAGGCCATGCGGAACGAAACCATGCACCGCAACTTTATGGGCTACACGCCGTATAAAACGCAACTGCAGATTGGCCTGGGCGCTTCGGCCATCAGCGATTCCTGGGATGCGTTTGCTCAGAACGAAAAGGATACCGCTACATACCAGAAAATCGTGAATGAAGGCCGGTTGCCGGTATTCAGGGGCCACCTGCTTACGAAAGAAGATCAACTGCTTCGCCGCCATATTCTACATCTGATGACGCGTTTTGAAACGTCGTGGTCTTACGATGAAGCACAGGAACAGGTGCTCGAAGCCGCTGTAGCGCGACTGGAGCCGCTGATTGCCGACGGGCTGGTCACCGTAAAGCCCTTTCACATAAAAGTGACCAATCCGGGCCGGAACTTTCTCCGCAACATCTGCATGGCTTTTGATGCGCACTACTGGAAAAAACAACCGGAAGGGAAACTGTTTAGTCAGGCAGTATGAGGTTTATACCTTTGCGTCAAAAACAAGGCCTGACCAGCATGCAATACGAAAACACCCTTGACTTTGCGCAAGACCTCGACCGCAACGACCCGCTGAGACAATATCGCGCGCAATTTATTTTCCCGCAACATTCCGGACACGATGTCCTCTACTTCTGCGGCAATTCGCTTGGCCTGCAGCCAAAGGCGATCCGAAAAGCCCTGCTTGACGAACTCGATCAATGGGGCGAACATGGCGTGGAAGGCCATTTCCGCGGCGAACTGCCCTGGATGTATTACCACAAATTTCTGACGCCCCAGGCAGCCCGGTTGGTGGGGGCGCTCCCGCACGAGGTCGTCATCATGAATACCCTAACAGTAAACCTGCACCTGATGATGGTGTCTTTTTACCGGCCTGATGCGCAGCGGTACAAGATTATCATGGAAGCAGGTGCATTCCCCAGCGACCAGTATGCTGTGGAAAGCCAGGTGCGCTGGCACGGCTTCGACCCCGCCGACGCAATCGTGGAAGTGGCGCCGCGGCCCGGCGAGGATACGTTGCGAACCGAAGATATTTTAGAGATTATTGAAAAAGAGGGCTCCCGGACGGCACTGGTTATGTTCGGCGGTGTAAATTATTATACCGGACAATTGTATGATATGGAGCGTATCGCCGCAGCCGCACACCGGGTCGGCGCCTACGCGGGTTTCGACCTGGCGCACGCGGCCGGCAATGCCGCCCTGCATTTGCACGACTGGAATGCAGACTTTGCCGTATGGTGCAGTTACAAATATCTGAATTCCGGGCCGGGCGGACCGGCGGGCGCTTTTGTTCACGAACGCCATGGCGATAACCCGGCACTGCCGCGTTTTGCGGGGTGGTGGGGGCATGATGAGGGCGAACGCTTCCAGATGAAGAAAGGCTTCAAACCCATGCGCGGCGCTGAAGGATGGCAACTGAGCAACGCCCAGATATTTTCCTTTGCCGCGCACAAGGCCAGCCTCGATCTTTTCGACGCGGCAGGTATGGCGCAACTCCGGACGAAAAGTCAGCAGCTCACGGGTTACCTGGAATATGTACTCGACGAGGTCAACCGCCGCAAAAACCTGTTCCGTATCATCACCCCGCGCGACCCCGGTGCGCGGGGCTGCCAGATATCGGCACTCACAGATGAACGAGGCAAATCTTTGTTCGATTTTCTTGCGAACAACGGCGCTATCGCCGATTGGCGCGAGCCAAATGTGATCCGTTTGGCGCCCGTGCCGCTGTACAATACGTTTGAAGATGTCTGGCGCCTGGGGGATTTGATGTTGCGGTATGGTGCCTAGTTCTCTACTTTAGCTGCGCCCCGGCAGACCCGGGCGTCGTTTTACCGGACAAACAGACCCAATATGCTTAGAATCGGAACTCGTGGCAGCAAACTTGCCCTGTGGCAGGCGAATTTCACACAGGCGGAACTCACCAGAATAGGCGTGGAAAGCGAGCTGGTGATCATCAAAACCAAAGGGGATGTGGTGCAACACCTGAGTTTCGACAAACTGGAAGGGAAAGGGTTCTTCACCAAGGAAATTGAAGACGCCATGCTGCGCGGTGAAATCGACCTCGCCGTCCACTCCTTGAAAGATCTGCCTACCACCCAACCCGAAGGGCTGGTTATTACCGCCGTTTCGTACCGCGATAACCCTGCAGACCTGCTCATCATTCGTCCGGAAGCACTGGATCACGGAAAGGTTTTTAAACTGAAGGAGGGTGCTGTAGTGGGCACCTCTGCTGCCCGCCGCAAGGCCCAGTTACTCGATTTCAGGCCTGATACAGTAATAAAAGACATTCGGGGTAATGTTCCCACCCGTCTGGAAAAGCTGCGCTCCGG
>ERZ724519.156-NODE-156-length-26769-cov-5.113199_pt1 | contig 26769 bp, 17 predicted proteins | sample MGYA00376052_ERZ724519 | MGnify/ENA primary metagenome ERZ724519 (study PRJEB28724, sample SAMN07190883) | activated sludge metagenome | isolation source: activated sludge of sewage treatment plant in Hong Hong | place: Hong Kong | collected 2016-03-17 ... | reverse complement strand
CAGTACTCAATCTGTTGGTTTCGCAGTGGACTCAGGTTAGCTGCTGCGGACGTTTTCGGCGTGGTGGCGCGCGGTGTTCGCGCACTGCTCGCACAGTCGGATCGCGCGCAGCAAGCGCACAGACAGCGCACTCCGCTTTCGCAGACAGAATCGCACGCAGCGACGGTAGATCGGACAAAAGTTACGCAGTCTTTGGCTGGCGCAAGACCTGCATACATCAGGGCGTTTGGTCACAAGGAGCCCCGATGCCCACTGCGTTTGATCCGGCTGGTCTGCTCGATCTGTCTAGCGCGAAGCGGACCGCATTTTATGATCTTCCCAAAGGACTCGGTGCGTATCGACCCAAGCGGGATTCCGTCGAGCACAATGTCCTGTTTGCGGAGCCTCCCAGCTTTGAGGATCTGACGGCGCTCAAAGAAGCCAAGCCGTTTGATCCGAGCTTGTATTACTGCTTTGGCTCTCTGCTGGGTGGACTCCCGAGCGGTCCTGCGGTGGTGATGGGAATGTTCCGCTGTCAGGGCAAAGAAGAAGTGGTGCTGCGGCTGTATGGTCCGCAGCGTCCGTCGGAAGGTCAGCCACTTTCCGCGCGCTACTATGTCCTGAGCAGAGGCCATGCACAGCTTGCCAAAGACAAGCAGTGGGTGTCCAAGGATGCGCCGCTGTGGCTGGCTCTGTATGCCGCTGCGTATTACAGCCTGATCGAAGATCGCAAGACGTTTTATCGTCGTCAAGATCTGGGCGGAGCCGACAACGCCGCGTGGCTTGTGCTGTACGGAAAAGACAGCAGTCGCGCCAAGTATCCCAAAGAAGAGGAAGACAGTGGCGCTGGAGACAGCGACGGTGGAAGTGGCAGCGGTGGATCTGGATCACTGCTTGCGCAGGTGATGGGAAATGAAGACGGCGCGGTGAACCTGGATCTGTATCGCAACAGCATGACGATGCTCGATGCCAAGGTACAGAAGAAGTACTGCAAAGCGTGGGAGTCCTTTTTGGACAAGCTCCCTTATGTTCCAGCGACGGGACTTCGCATGGGACTGCGTCCGGCGGCGGTGCAGTCTTGTAGTGCGATGGACAAGTGGCTGCGCAGCAAACCAGGACTGACGGATGAACAGATTGGGCTGCTGCTGCTGTATCTGGAAGCGAACGGAGCGATCGCGGAAGCCGGAAAGCAGCGCTATCACAAAGGTGAGCGGGCGCTGTGGGAAGGAGTTCGTCAGACGCTGCTCAGGCGCAGTCCGTGTGCGCTGACGGTTCGCAAAGACAGTCCGCTGCTGGCGGTGCTTCCTGATCGGAAAGACAAAGAAGAAGAGGAATCGGACGCGGGACGGACGTGGGAAGTGGTGGCGGTGGGCTCGCTCGATCTGCCAGCTGGCAAAGAGGAAGCGCGTCAGCTTCGCTATGTGGCGGTCTTGGATCGCAGCGGAGGTGGACGAAAGTTTGTCTGGGAACCGATCGACAAGGAACGCGCGCAGCACAGGCTGGCGGTGAAGCCGAGCAAAAAGGGAGAGTTTTGGATCGAGCTGGATCAGATCATGACCGAAGTGGATCGGATCTATGTGGGCACCGCAGCGACGGTAGCACTCGCGAATCGGGAAGACGGAAAGACGTTTGTGCTGTCCGGGGAACGAAACTTCAAGCTGGACTGGAAGCTCCCGTAAGACGGACATGCCTTTGCGAAGATGAAACAGACTTGCATCTACGCAGGGCGCTGTCAGGAAGGGAATCGGGTAGGAATCGCGAAAGGAATCGCGAAAGGAATCGCGAAAGGAATCGCGAAAGGAATCGGGTAGGAATCGCGGGTTATTGGAGTCGCTGCTGACGCATGCACTCGTAGAGCAGGACGGCTCCGGCGGCAGACACATTGAGCGACGCGCCGTGAAGACCGGACGGCATGGGAATCTCTGCGCGCAGATCACAGGTCTTGCGCACCAGGGGACGCAGACCGCTTCCTTCGCCACCGAGCACCACGCCGATGGGAACCGACAGATCGAGATCCCACAGCGGCTGTCCGCCTTGTCCGGGGGCAACCGCAGCGACGAGCCAAAGGCCCCCTTCTTTGAGCTGTTCCATCGCGCGCACCAGGTTGGCCACCTTGACGACGGGAAGCTGCGATGTGGCACCAGCGGCGGCTTTGATGGCTCCGGCGGTTACTTGCGCGGCGCGATCTTGCGGAATCACCACCGCATCGGCTCCGAGCACGCAGGCCGATCGAATCAGCGCGCCGAGGTTTTGCGGATCGGTCACTCCGTCGAGGATCAGCACAACCGGTGTCTTTCCGGCTTCCTGCGCACGACGAACGGGGGCGAGCGGATCGGTCTCGTATTCAAACTCGCTACACAGCGCGACGACGCCTTGATGGACGCCGTTTTGGCTCAGGCGATCCAGCTCACTGCGCGACTTGGCGACGGGACGAATCCCGGCTTTTTCGGCAGCCTGGCGCACTACGTGCAGCGCGTCGGACTTTTCCTCTTTGCGCGACGTTTGGTCCGGCTTGGGCGCGTCGAGCAGATACAGCGACTGAATGTCTTGAGGCCGTCGCTCCACGATCTCGCGAACGGCATGGATTCCGTAGATGACTTGCGCGGATGCGCTCTGCTGCTGTTGCATGCAGGCCTTGTACCGAAAAATCGCGCGGAAGCCCACGAAGTCGCGCGGGCGGCACGGATTTGGGGCGATGGGTAGCGAAAATCGGCGGTTTTGGGCGAAATCGGGCCGCTACGCGCCAGGCTGCTGACCGAGCGCTCGCAGAAGCTGCGCCCGCGCGCTGGCGAGTGAGTATTCCGCTTGCACGAGCTGCGCCGACGCGGCGGTGAGCGCCACCTGGGCATCTCCCAGCTCGATCATGCTACCGACGCCAGTCCGATAGCGCGCTTCAGCGAGCCGCAGTCGCTCTTTGGCGTTGGTCTGCGCTTCTTGCACGGCGCCGTAGGTTGCTTTGCTGGCGCGAACTTGCAGACGAGCGGACTCTAGCTCGACGCGGACCTGCTGACGCAGCGTCGCAAGCTGCGCATCCAGTACGGCCAGGTTCGCGCTCTGTTCTTTGACCTGCGACATCGTGAGCAGACCTTGAAAGATCGGCCAGTTGAGGTTGACCGACGCGCTCAGGTTGAGCGCAAGCTGCGAGATGTTCGTCCCTGCATCGGTCAGGCTCATCGTGGCTCCCAGCGACGGTCCATAGCCACCTTTGGTCGCCGAAAGTAGGAGCTTTTGCGCCGAGATCTGCCGGGACAAGACCAGAAACTCAGGCCGCTGCTTGAGCGCTTCGGGCAGCAGCTCCTCGGTTCCCAGATCTTCACCGGACACCGGCGGAAGCTGATCATCTTGAATGTCGTAATCGACGCTGCCTTCGACGCCCATCGCGGCATTGAGCTGCGCTTTGGCCACCGCGTAGTTGTTTTCGCTGGCGATCACCTGCACCGACGCGTTGGCTCGATCGGTTCGTGCCTGCGCCAGATCGATCTCGGGTCGCGTTCCCACTTGGACAAACGCCGTCACTTGCACCAGGTGCCGATCCTGATTGGCCAGGTTGTCGCGCGCGACCTGAAGCAGCGCCTTCTGCGCCCGCGCTGCAAAGTAGGTGTTCTGCACATTCGTCGCGATCTGGAGCGCTGTGACCTGCTCGGTGGCGTGCTGCGCGTCGGCGGTGGCTTGGGCTGCTTGCCACTTGCGCGTCGTCTGACCAAAGTCCCAGATGTACTGCGTAAGCTGAAGCCCGAAGCTAAAGTAGTTGAAGGTATCCAGCGAGGTCGCCGTCGCGGTGCTGGCAAACTGCGACGGAACCGCTCCGGGCCGCGCGACAAAGTTGGCGGTGGTGCGCTGATACGACGCAGTGCCCGACAGCTGCGGCAAGATCGGTGCGCGTGCTTGGTCTGCGCGCGCGTGGGCGGCTGCGGTCTGTGCTCGAGCCAGCAGGATCTGCGGCTGATGCGCTTTGGCCGCTTGGAGCGCGTCGCGCAGGCTCAGCACCTTGGGCGAAGACACTTCTGCGACGGAGACTGGCTGCGGCTCGGCCCACGCGGGCGCGATCGACGCAGTGCACAGCACAACGGCTGTCACGGATGCATACACTCTCATGCCTTTTCGCCTTCTTCTCCGTCGGAACGGATGTTCAAGCCGTGCTCTTCCAGCTTGGCGTACAGGTTCGGTCTGCCGATGCCGAGCTGCCGTGCGGCTTCCGAGCGATTGCCTCCCGCTCGCGAAAGCGCCCGCAGCAGCATGTATTTTTCCAGCTGAAGCACCGCTTCTTTGAGCGTGATGTCGTCGGGAATCGGCCAGCTTGGGACGCGCGCAAAGTCTTTGCTGGAATGCGCCGGACCCGCCGTCCGCAGCGCTTCCGGCAGCGCGGGCACATCAATGACTTCTCCGCCGCACAGCACCGCCGCACGCTTGATGACGTGCATCAGCTCGCGCACGTTGCCGGGCCAGCGATAGTTCATCAGACAGCCCATCGCTTCTTCGGACACCGCGCGCGCGGGCGTTCCTTCCAGCGCATGAGCGACGAGCAGCGGAATGTCACTGCGACGCGCTCGCAGTGGCGGAACCGAGATCTCGATGACCGCCAGCCGGTAGTACAGATCTTCGCGCAGCACGCAGCCTGGATCGGCGGGATGCACGGGCTTGTGCGTCGCGGTGATGACACGCGCGCGGTTCTGAAGCGTCTCGCTGCCACCGACGCGCTCAAAGCAGCCATCGGCCAGCACGCGCAGCAGCTTGGTCTGAAGCGCGCCTTCCAGATCGCCAATCTCGTCGAGAAACAGCGTTCCTTGTGCCGCCAGCTCCAGCCGTCCGGCGCGCCGCATGCTGGCTCCGGTGAACGCGCCTTTTTCGTGTCCAAACAGCTCACTTTCCAGCAGCGACGACGGAACCGCCGCCAGGTTGACCGGCACAAACGGACTCTGCGCGCTGGCGCTGTAGTCGTGAATCGCGCGCGCGACCAGCTCTTTTCCCGTTCCCGTTTCGCCCGTGATCAGCACCGGCACTTGCGTCGCTGCAGCGCGACCAATCAGCTTCCAAATCGCGAGCATCGCGGTGCTGGTTCCGACCAGGCTTCCCGCTTGCAGTGGCGACGGAACTTTCGGCTGTTCGTTGTGAAGCGTCTGCGTCAGGGCGCGCTGCTTGAGCGCTCTCTCGACGGTGGACAAGAGCACGGGCACATCAAACGGCTTGGTCAGATAGTCAAACGCTCCGTCGCGCATCGCTCGAATCGTGCGCTCGCTGTCGCCGTATGCCGTCACCATCACGACGGGAACATCACGCCTTGCACCTTGTCGTAGCTCGCGCAGAAGCTCCAGTCCATCCCCGTCGCGCAGCCGAATGTCGAGCAGCACGCAGTCGATGTCCTGACTCGAGAGCAGCTCACGCGCGGAGACGATTCCAGGTGACAGCAGGGCGCGATGACCCTGCGTCTCGACGGCAGCTTGTAGCCCTTCGCGGATTCCTTTTTCGTCTTCGACGATCAGGATGGTGCTCATTCGGACTCCTTTGCGGGCTCGGCCAAGGTCTTGGGCAGCGACAGCTCAAAGCGGGTGCGCTCAGACGGTTTTCCCTGCGCTGGGGTCACAGCGACTGTGGCGTCGCTCGACGTTGTCCCGTCGTCAGCTGCGGTGTCCGCCGCTGGAACCCGCGCGTAGCTGACATCGCCGCCGTGGGCTCTGGCAATCGATCGAGAGATCGGCAGCCCGAGTCCGGTTCCTTCGGGCTTGGTCGTGAAAAAGGGCTCGAACAGCTCGCTCGGGCGGGGCACTCCATCGCCTTCGTCTTCGACGCGAACCCAGACCGATTCACGATCTTGTCGTACGTGAATGTGAACGCTGTGACCGCTCGGCGAGGCTTCGACGGCATTGCGCAGCAGGTTGTCGATTGCTCTGGCCACTGACTCTGGATCAAGAACCGTCGAGCAGTCCGCGCTGGCACGGATGACAAAGCGTACGTCTCGCTGCGCGGCCCACGGTGACAGCGTCTCTGCACGGGCCTTCACAAGCTGGGTCAGCGACGTGAGCTTACGCGGTCCCAGGTGTCGTCCTGCGACCAGCAGCAGATCGGCGACCAAGCGATCGAGTCGCGCAATCTCTGCGGCAGAGTGAGAGATGGCACTGGCAGCCAGCGGCGGCAGCGGCTCGGCCACGGCAGCCAGATCGAGTCGCAGCTTGATCGACGCGAGCGGATTGCGGACTTCATGGGCGACGCCAGCGACCACCCGACCGAGCGCCACCAAGCGATCCTTTTGCGCCAGCTTCTGCGCCATTCGGCTCTGTTCTTCACGGGCTTGACGCAGGCTTTGGGCCAGCTGCGCGATGCCGTCGCCGACTTCCGATAGCTCGCGAATGCGCAGCCGAGGCACCGGCGTAGACAGATCTTCCCCAAGCTGCACCAAGCAGCGATGCAAGTCATTTGCACTACGCAGAAACGACACGCTCGCACCGACTGCGCTGGTAAACAGAATCGCGGTCGCCAGCGCCAGCACAATCACCACCGTCAGCCAAAAGCGATGGTGAATCGACGGCAGAACCTTCACGCTGGCCCACGCAAGGAGCGGTCCTTGACCAGGACGTGCAGCGACAAGCAGCGTCGACTGACCTTGGCGTCGCTCGAGCACCGTGAGCGCTTGTCGTTCCTTGGCTTGGGTGAGCGTCGACATCACCGCGCTTCGCCACTCTTGCGGCAGTCCGTACAGCGCGGACTCACTGTGCTGACCGTCCCAAAATCCGCCGCGCATGCCAATGAGCGAGCTTTGCGGCGTGGTCGCGAGCGCTTCTTTGCCAAGCGCAGGACTTGTGCGGGCCAGTAGCTCCAGCTCGGTGACAAGCCCATCGCGAGCGCGCTCGATGCGTCCTTCTGTGGTCAGGGACAGAACCCGCCACAGCGCAAGGAGAGACAGCGCCGACATGACAGCGCCGACGACAACGATGGTGAGGATGCGATAACGGATGATACGCACGGCTTGCTCGCAAGCGGACTCGTAGCAAGCTTCGTTCCTGCTGCCTATGGCGATTCCTATTCATCGTCCAGAGAGGACAATCGCTTGTTGGGAGTCTCTGTTTCGCGGTCGCAAGCTGTCCAAAACGGAAACAGGTGTCTGGATTTTGAACAGGGGAATGCGGCTCTGTTCGCGCGTGGGAGTCCGTGCGATCGATCACAGAAGGAATCCTACGCGGCGCGATGGGAGGCCGACTTTGCGACGGAATCGGCAAGCCGTGCGCGGACTTGAGGATGCATTGCTGTTCGCAGCGGACTCTGTGATCGATTCTTGAACGAGCGCTGGCCTACGCATTGCTGAAGACCTGCGGCTATGCGATCTGATGTTCCGAAGCGTGGGAATGCAAAGCTGCGAACCGATGACACACTGGCTGTACGTCTCAGACTCTGCAAGGGACTGACGCTGCTTCTTGGCCTGTGCGCGCTGTGTGTGGGATCGGGATGCAAGCAAGGAAAGGAAGGCGCAGGTCCTGCGGAGAGCGCAGCCGCGCGTCCGATTCCGGTCCTGACCGCACAGGTTGCGCAAAAGGATCTCCCGATCTACTTGGACGGCTTGGGAACGGTTGCTGCGTTCAAGACGGTGACAGTGCGAACGCAAGTCGATGGTCGCTTGGAAAAGATGCTGTTTCGGGAAGGTCAGCGGGTGAGCCGCGGAGAGCTGCTGGCGCAAGTGGACGCCCGACCGTTTCTGGCATCGCTTCATCAAGCAGAGAGCGCACTTCTGCGGGACAACGCGCTGCTGGAAAATGCGCGAAAGAACTTGGCTCGCTATCAAGAGCTGCGAACGCAGAACCTGATCAGTCAGCAGCAAGTCGATGATCAGCAAGCGCTGGTTCATCAGTATGACGGAGCAGTCGGAGTCGATCGCGCTGCCGCAGAGTCTGCCAAGCTCAGCGTCGAGTATTCACGGATAGTGGCTCCAATTGATGGCGTGACCGGCGTGCGTCTGGTTGATGAAGGAAACGTGGTGCATCCCGGTGATGCGAGCGGCCTTGTGGTGATCACGCAGATCGATCCAATCGCGGTGATCTTTACGCTGCCGGAAGATGATCTGCCGCGCATCATGGCTCGGCTGGATTCGACAGAGCCCGCGAAAGACAGAAGCTCGCTGGGACTTGCGGTGCAGGCGTTTGCGCGGGATGGTCAGGTCAAGCTGGGCGACGGTGAGCTAACGGTTCTGGACAACCAGATCAACCAAGGAACGGCGACGCTGCGATTGAAAGCGGTGTTTCCGAATCCGAAGCGACTGCTGTGGCCCAATCAGTTTGTGAAAGCGCGTCTGCTGCTCAAGACAGAGCACAATGCGCTGGTGGTTCCGGCGGTGGCGGTGCAGCGCGGTCCGAAAGGAACCTTTGTCTATGTGGCGGCGGAAGATGGCACGGCGGCGAATCGTCCGGTGGATGTGGAGCTGCTCATCGGCGATCAAGCGGTGCTGTCCAAAGGCGTTCGTCCCGGCGAGCAAGTGGTGGTGGAAGGACAGAATCAGCTTCGTCCGGGGGCCAAAGTTGCGGCGCGTCCACAAGGAAGTGAGCGATAGCCATGAGCATCTCGGAGCCGTTTATTCGCCGTCCGGTTGCGACCACGCTGCTGATGATCGGGGTGCTGCTCGCGGGACTTGCGGGATATCGAGAGCTGGCCGTGTCGGCGCTGCCGCAGGTGGACTATCCGACGATTGTGGTGTCGACGACGCTGCCGGGTGCGAGCGGAGAGACGATGTCTTCGGCGGTGACGACTCCGCTGGAGCGACAGTTTGGACAGATGCCATCGCTTGCGCAGATGACCTCTGTGTCCAGCTTTGCGACATCACAGATCACGCTTCAGTTTCAGCTTGATCGCAGCATTGATGCAGCAGAGCAAGACGTACAAGCCGCGATCAATGCCGCATCGAACCTGCTTCCGCGAACGCTTCCGGCTCCTCCTACCTACAGCAAGAGCAATCCGGCAGACACTCCCGTCCTGACGCTGGCGGTCAGTGGCGCGCACCTTCCGCTTTCACAAGTGCATGACTATGCGGACTCGATCTTGGCACAGAAGATCTCGCAGGTGACAGGGGTTGGTCTGGTGACGCTCAACGGAAGCCAGAAGCCTGCGGTGCGCGTGCAAGTGGATCCGGTGGCGCTGGCCGGAAGTGGTCTGTCTTTGGAAGAAGTGCGATCTACGATCGTCGCTGCGAACGTCAATCAGCCCAAAGGAAACATTGATGGAGCGCGCCAAGACTATGCGCTGGCAACCAACGATCAGCTCGATCGTGCAGAGTCCTTTCGTCCGCTGGTGCTGGCGTACAAAAACGGTGCAGCGATTCGCTTGCAAGATGTCGCGCAGGTGGTGGATGGCGTCGAAAACGTCCAGCTTGCGGGCTGGGCAGACACGCAGCGTGCGATCATCCTAAACGTCCAGCGTCAGCCCGGTGCGAACGTGATCCAAGTGGCGGATCGCGTAAAGTCACTGCTTCCGCAGCTGAAAAGCTCGCTGCCCCAAGGGGTGGAAGTATCGATTCTGAGCGATCGAACAGAGACGGTTCGTGCGTCGGTGGAAGACGTTCAGTTTACGCTCCTTTTGACGATCGGACTGGTGGTCGGTGTCATCTATGTGTTCTTGCGTGATCTGCGCGCTACGCTGATTCCAGGGGTTGCGGTTCCGCTGTCTCTGATTGGGACGTTCGGAGTCATGTATCTGCTTGGCTACAGCTTGAACAACCTGTCGCTGATGGCGCTGACGATCTCGACGGGATTTGTGGTCGATGACGCGATCGTGATGATCGAAAATATCGAGCGCTACATCGAAGAAGGAGAGACTCCGTTTCAAGCCGCGCTCAAAGGTGCCAAGCAGATCGGCTTTACGATCGTATCGCTGACGGTGTCGCTTATCGCGGTGCTGATTCCGCTGCTGTTTATGACGGGCCTTATCGGTCGTCTGTTTCGTGAGTTTGCAGTGACGCTGAGCGTGGCGATTGCGGTGTCTGCGATCCTGTCTCTTACGCTGACCGCGACGATGAGTGCGCACATCTTGAAAGCGCATCCTCCGCATACGCCCGGTGCGCTGCCGCAAGGAAACTGGCTGAGCCGACTGTTTGAGCGAGGCTTTTCGGGACTCCTTTCGATCTATGATCGCGGACTGCACTGGGTGCTTCGGCATCAGCTTGTGACGCTGCTTGCGACGATCGGAACGGTTGCGCTGACGGTCTATCTGGCGGTGCTGATTCCCAAAGGATTCTTTCCGCAGCAAGACACCGGACTGCTGGTGGGGGTATCGGAAGCGGCCCCGGATGCATCGTTTGCGCGACTTGCGCAAGGACAGCAGCAGCTTGCGAGCGTTCTGTTGTCCGATCCAGACATCGATCGCGTGGCCTCGTTTATTGGTGCAGATGGAACCAACCTGACGCCGAACAGCGGACGGATGACGGTGACGCTCAAGCCCAGGGAACATCGCCATGCGAGCGCGGAAGAGATCATCTTGCGTCTGCGTCCCAAGCTGGCGGAAGTGACCGGCGTCTCTCTGTACTTGCAGCCAGTTCAGGACTTGCAACTCGATAGCAGAGTGAGTCGCACCCAGTTTCAGTACACGCTGGAAGATGCGGATCTGGATGAGCTGCGCGTGTTCACTCCGAAGATGCTGCACAAGCTGCGGACGCTTCCCGAGCTGCTGGATGTCGCCAGTGACTATCAAGACGGCGGACTTCAGCTGGATCTGACGATCGATCGCGACACGGCGTCACGGCTGGGAGTCCTTCCGCAAGCGATTGATGATGTGCTCTACGATGCGTTTGGACAGAGACAGATCTCGACGATCTTTACGCAGCTCAATCAGTATCGCGTGATCCTGGAGATCAAGCCGGAGCTGGGAAAGAACGCCGATACGCTGCGGAACTTGTATGTTCGATCGCAGAGTGGCGATGCGGTTCCGCTGGCGATGCTGGTAAAGCCAACCGAGCGAAGTGCTGCGCTGTCTGTCAATCACCAAGGACAGTTTGCCGCAGCGACGCTGTCATTCAATACGGCTCCCGGGGTTGCGCTGGGCGATGCGGTGGCGGCGATTCGTCGGGCGGAGCAAGAGATCGGAATGCCATCGGGCGTTCACGCTTCCTTTCAAGGTGCTGCGCAGCAGTTTCAGTCCGCGCTGGAAAGTGAGCCGATGCTGATCCTGGCTGCGATTGTGACCGTGTACATCGTGCTGGGCGTGCTGTACGAAAGCTACATTCATCCGATCACGATTCTGTCTACGCTGCCGTCGGCAGGAGTCGGTGCGCTGCTGGCGCTGCTGCTGTGTCGAACCGACTTTTCGATCATCGCGCTCATCGGAATCATCCTGCTGATTGGAATCGTCAAAAAGAACGCGATCATGATGATCGACTTTGCGCTGGAAGCAGAGCGCGATCAGGCGATGACTCCGCAGGAAGCGATCTACAAAGCGTGTCTGCTGCGCTTCCGTCCGATCATGATGACGACGATGGCGGCGCTGCTGGGTGGACTTCCTCTTGCGCTGGGAACCGGAGCCGGATCGGAGCTGCGTAGACCGCTCGGAATCTCGATTGTGGGAGGGCTCTTGATCTCACAAGTTCTGACGCTGTACACGACCCCGGTGATCTATCTGTACATGGGAAAGCTGGCCGCGCTGTTTCGATCGAAGCGACCTTCAGATCCCGATGATGAGGAGGATGCGGACCCAGATTCCCACAGCGATTCCCACAGCGATTCCCACGGAAATCCTTCTGCGGAGGCTGCGACATGAACCTCTCTGATCCGTTCATTCGTCGTCCGGTCGCGACCTCTCTGTTGGCGATTGCAGTGCTGATGGCTGGGATCTTTGCCTTTACCCAGCTTCCGGTTGCGCCGCTGCCGCGTGTGGACTTTCCAACGATTCAAGTCAACGCGAGCTTGCCCGGTGCCAGTCCAGAGACGATGGCTTCTGCGGTTGCAGCGCCGCTGGAGCGACGGTTTGGACGCATTGCCGGACTGACAGAGATCACGTCCGCCAGCTCGCTCGGACAGACCTCGCTGACCCTTCAGTTTGATCTGGATCGTGATGTCGATGCCGCAGCGCGTGATGTGCAAGCTGCGATCAATGCAGCCGGTGGTGATCTGCCCGCAAACCTGCCGAGTCGTCCGCGCTTTGGCAAAGTGAATCCGTCCGATGCACCGATCCTGATTCTGGCGCTGTCTTCCGAAACGCTGCCGCTGGCACAGGTGTTTGATACCGCGAGCAGCATCTTGGCGCAGAAGATCAGTCAGGTGTCAGGAGTCGGCCAAGTCTTCGTCGGTGGCGGTCAGCAGCCAGCGGTTCGAGTGCAGGCCGATCCTGAAGCACTGGCGGGACTTGGACTTGGGCTGTCAGATGTGCGCAACGTCTTGTCCGCAAGCACGGTGAATCATCCCAAAGGATCGCTGTCCGGGGACGCTCAACAGCGGGTCTTGTCTGCCAATGATCAGCTGATTGGCGCAGAGAGCTATGGCTCGCTCATCTTGAGTTATCGATCCGGTTCCGCAGTCCGTTTGAGAGATGTCGCAAAGATTGTGGATGATGTGGAAAACAACCGCAGCGCTGCGTGGTCAAGTGGTCGGCGCTCTGTGCTGCTGATCATCCGTCGACAGCCAGGTGCAAATGTCATCGATGTGATCGATCGCATCAAAGCGCTGCTTCCTACGCTGACCAAGTCGATCTCTCCGGCGATTCAGATCGAGACTTCGATCGATCGCAGCCAGACCATTCGCGCCTCGGTCGCTGAAGTGGAGCTAACGCTCGTCCTTTCCATGGTGCTGGTGGTGCTGGTGGTGTTTGTGTTTTTGCGCAGCGCGCGCGCGACTTCAATTCCAAGTGTCGCGGTTCCGTTATCGGTCGTAGGAACCTTCGGCGTGATGTATCTGTGTGACTATTCGCTGAACAACCTGTCGCTGATGGCGCTGACGATCTCGACGGGATTTGTGGTCGATGACGCGATTGTGGTGACCGAAAACGTCGCGCGTTATCTGGAGCTTGGCTGGTCGCCGATGCGCGCCGCACGACAAGGAGCCAAGCAGATTGGCTTTACGATTGTGTCGATCACGGTGTCTCTGCTCGCGGTGTTTATTCCGATTCTGCTGATGCAAGGAATCGTGGGTCGGCTGTTTCGGGAATTTGCCGTTACGCTGAGCGCTGCCGTCGCATTTTCCGCCGTGGTTTCGCTGACCCTGACCCCGATGATGTGTGCGCGCATCCTGCGAAAGGAGTCCGCGCACAGCCAGCCCGGACTGATTTCGCGCATCTTAGAAGCGGGCTTTTCGGGTCTGCTTCACATCTACGATCGCGGACTGTGCTGGGTGCTTCGTCATCAAGTCCTGATGCTGATGGTGACGCTCGGAACCGTTGGGCTCAGTGTGTTTCTGTTCTTCGTGGTTCCCAAAGGTCTGTTTCCGCAGCAAGACACCGGACAGCTGATGGGCTTTGCAGAGGCCTCCCAAGACATCTCCTTTCCGGCGATTCGCGACAGACAAGAAGCGGTCAACAAGGTGGTGATGTCTGATCCTGATGTCGCGCACGCGGTTGCGTTCTTGGGTGCGGGACCGGGTGCATCGGTCAATTCCTCGACGATGTTTATCGAGCTAAAGCCGCGTCCTTCCCGCAAGGCCAGTGCCGATGAGATCATCGCGCGACTGCGTCCAAAGCTTGCGAAGATCGAAGGAATGCGGCTGTTTTTGCAAGCGCAGCAAGACGTGCGAATTGGCGGACGCTTTACGCGCACGCAGTATCAGTACACGCTGCAAGATGCGAACTTGGAAGAGCTCAATGCGTGGGCTCCGCGTGTGCTGGAGCGTCTGAAAAAAGCTCCGGAGCTGCGTGATGTCGCAAGTGATCAGCAGACCTCGGGACTTCAGCTGGATGTGATCATCGATCGCGACACCGCCGCGCGCTTGGGGGTGAGTCCGTCCGCGATTGATGATGCGCTCTACGATGCGTTTGGTCAGCGGCAGGTCGCGACGATGTACACGCAGCTCAATCAGTATCGCGTGGTGCTGGAAGCGCTGCCGTCGCTACAGACTGGACCGGATGCGCTCAAACACATCTATGTTCGTTCTGCATTTGCATCGGGATCCGGCGCAAGCGGAAGCAGCACAAGCGGTACAAACGGAGCATCAGGAATCGCAGCAAACGGAGCATCAGGAGTCGCAGCAAACGGAGCCACTGCAAGCCTGGTTCCGCTCGCTGCGGTGGCGCGCTATAAGCCAAACTTTACGTCGCTGTCGGTCAATCATCAGGGACAGTTTCCTTCGATCACGATCTCGTTTAATACCGCGCCCCAGGTTGCGTTGGGACAAGCGGTGGCAGCGGTTGGGAAGATCGAGCGAGAGCTGGGACTTCCGCCCAGCGTGCGTGCGGCGTTTCAGGGATCGGCGCAAGCGTTTGGTTCGTCACTCGCGAATGAGCCCGTCCTGATCTTGGCGGCGCTGGTCGTGGTCTACATCGTGCTGGGAATGCTGTACGAAAGCTACATTCACCCGATCACGATTCTGTCTACGCTGCCGTCGGCGGGAGTCGGTGCGCTGCTCGCGCTCATCCTGTGCAAGACGGAGTTTTCGGTGATCGCGCTCATCGGAATCATCCTGCTGATCGGAATCGTCAAAAAGAACGCGATCATGATGATCGACTTCGCGCTGGAGCTGGAGCGCGACGAAGGACTCCTGCCGCGTGATTCGATCTACAAAGCGTGTCTGCTGCGCTTTCGTCCGATCTTGATGACGACGATGGCGGCGCTGCTGGGCGGACTGCCGCTCGCGCTGGGAAGCGGTGTTGGATCCGAGCTGCGTAGACCGCTCGGAATCACGATCGTGGGCGGGCTTATCATCTCGCAGCTGCTGACGCTGTTTACGACCCCGGTGGTGTATCTGGCGCTGTCGCGGTTTAGTCACCGACGCACACAACCGAAAAGCGAGCCGATTCCGACCCGCGCGTAAAGCCCCGAAAATGCCTTGACGGTGCGTGCGTCGGACAGTAACGATTCGCGCCAAATGAAGCTTCGGGCGACCCTGCGCGGCAAGACCTATCAGTTTCGCGACCTTCGCGACGTGATGGCCAAGGCCAACGAAGAAAAATCCGGAGATCGACTGGCTGGCGTCGCGGCGGCGGACACGCTGGAGCGCATCGCTGCCAAGCTGGTGCTGTCCGAAGTTCCGCTGTCGGCGTTCATCGAACATCCGGCGGTTCCGTACGATCAAGATGCGGTGACGCGGCTTATCCTCGACGAGCTAAGCCAGCCGATCTTTCGCTCGGTGAAGAACTGGACGGTGTCGCAGCTTCGCGAGCATGTCTTGCGGACCGACGTAACCGGACCGGATCTGCTGCGGCTTGGACGCGGGCTGACCTCCGAGATGATCGCGGCCTGTGCCAAGCTGATGTCGAACCTGGACCTGCTGTCGGCGGCGCGCAAAATTCGCGTGGTCGTTCACGCCAACAACACGCTCGGGCTCGAAGGTCGCGTCGGAGTGCGGCTTCAGCCGAATCATCCCAATGACTCGATTGAAGGCATTTTGTCGTCGCTGCGTGATGGACTTTCCTTTGGCTGTGGCGACGCGGTCATCGGCATCAATCCCGTCACCGACAACTGGGAGATGACGCGCAAGATCCTCGATGCGACGCACGACTTCCTGGAAGAGTGGCAGGTTCCGACGCAAAACTGCTGTCTGGCGCACGTCACCACCCAGATGAAAGCGCTGCAAAACGGCGCGAACCTGGGCCTGATGTTTCAGTCGCTGTGCGGAACAGAGTCGGGCTGCAAAGCGTTCGGAATCACCATCGACATGCTGCATGAAGCGTGGGACATGACAAACAAGCTCGGGACCGCGACGGGACCGAACGTCATGTACTTTGAAACGGGGCAGGGCAGCGCGCTGTCGGCCAATGCGCATCACGGTGTCGATCAGCTGACCTGCGAGTCGCGCAACTACGGTCTGGCCCGTCACTTTCAGCCGTTTTTGGTAAACACCGTCGTCGGCTTCATCGGTCCAGAGTATCTGTTCGATGCGCGTCAGATCACGCGAGCGGGGCTCGAAGATCACTTCATGGGCAAGCTGCACGGTCTGCCGATGGGCTGCGACGCCTGTTACACAAACCACGCGGACGTCGATCACAACGATCTGGAAAACCTGGAAGTGCTGCTGGCGAGTGCGGGCTGCAACTTCTTTATGGGTCTGCCGATGGGTGACGACGTGATGCTCAACTATCAGAGCACGTCGTTTCATGACAACGCGACGATGCGCGAAGTGCTCGGCTTCCGTCCGGCGCCCGAGTTTGAAGCGTGGATGGAGCGCGTCGGCCTGATGGAAAACGGTCGGCTGACGGCCCGCGCGGGTGATGCGACGCTGCTCACGTAAGGCGCTGCGCGCTGCGCTGTGACAGCTCCAATCGCTACCTGCCGCGACGTGAGCGCTCCAGCTGGATGTACAGGTCGGGACGCAGGCTGCGCAGTGCGATGATCTCGGCAGATGACTCGGTACAGGGTCCGCTCGGCAGCGTCAGCTCGGTCATCACCAAGATCTTGAGCTGCGGCCACGTCAGAAGCGGGCTCAGGTCGCGCACATAGGTAAACCCGATGTCGAGTCGGCGAAGCTGTAGCGCGGCCAGGGACGATAGATCGGTGATCTCGGTGCCGTATAGGTTCAGCTCGCGCAGGCTCGGGAGCGCCGTCAGCGGTGACACATCGCGAAGCGGATGATGCGCAAGCGACAGGATCTCCAGCGCGGGCAGCTTCGGGATCGCGGACAGCAGCGGGTACTGATCAGGCGTCGGGGGATAGTAGAGCAGCGTCTTGGGCGCGGCGGACAGATCGAGCTGCTTGAGCGTAGGTAGCTCTGGCAGCGATCCCATGCAGCGAATCGGATTGCACGATAGATCCAGCGACGATAGCTCCGGCAGCGCGGTCAGTGCGGCAAGGCGCTCGTCGGACACGCGATTGCTGGGAAGCGCCAGCGTCGTGAGCTTGGGAAAGCGAGTGAGCGGCGATAGGTCGGAGACGTGTCCCCACGCCAGCTTCAGCGACACGAGGTTTGCTGATATCGGCCACAGCAGGCGTAGGTCGCTTGGCGGGTTTCTTTTGGCAAAGAAGACGCACGTAAGCTCTCGTCGATTGGCCAGATCGGTCAGCGATTGAATGTCAAATGCCGGCAGCCTACTGTCCAATAGCAGCCGTGCGAGCGAGATCTTGAACTTCCGCGCGAGCTTCCTGCCTCGCTCAATGTTCGCGGGAACACCAGTACAGACCATGCGAAACAGATAATCGGGTAGCAGCGGTGCGGGATCGACGCCCTGCGCAGCGCACAGCGCCTTTCCTTGTGCGACCTCTGCACGATCGTCACTACAGATCAATGCAAGCAGCGGATCCAGTGATGCAAGGCCGGGCTGATTCATTTACTGTGCGATGGTAAACCATATCTACTCAGTCGCTGTCGTCAACGCAGCAGCAACGAAACAGCCCGTGTGACCGGGCACAGCTTCGCAACTTTTGCCATAATGGGCTGGCGCGATCGGGATGGTGCGACGCGCGGCTGGGGGAATGAGCAAGCGGCTCCGCTCACTACTTGTGGAAGAAGGCATGGTGTCGGCGCTGCGGATGGCGCAGGCGCAGGCGCTACAGGTTCGACGCCGAGGCTGCCTGGACACCTGTCTGCTGGAGCTGCGTGCGATCGACGAGCCATCGCTCTTGCCGTACCTGAGTCGCGCGGCGGAGCTGCCGGTGCTGGCGGACGGACTGCTCGGGACGCAGCGTCCGCTGCCTGATGTGCTGACGGTGTTTCCGCTGTCGCTGGCCGAGCGCTTTTCAGCGGTGCCGGCGCAGCTGCTCAGCGATGGTGTGCTGCAAGTGCTGGTGACGGTCGATGCCGAGGCGTCGGAGCTGGAGACGCTGTCGCACATCCTCGCTTACCGGATTGAGCCGTGGGTGGTCTGCGAGTTTCGCTATCACGAAGCGCTGTCGCTGTGCTTTGGTCCGCCGCTGTCGCCGCGCTTTGTCGAGCTGCTGGCGCAGAGTCAGCGGGTTCGCCAGCGACGAGCGATACCGGTTCCACTGTGGAAAGGTCACTTGCCGCGCTTCGGGAGCCTGGATGCTGCGCGAACGCTGCTGGCCCTGCGTCCGCCTGCGTCGCTTCCTCCGCCCATCGTGGAACCGACGGTGGAACCAGTCGTGGAACCGAGCGTGGAACCGGCTGTGGAACCAGTCGTGGAACCAGTCGTGGAACCAGTCGTGGAACCGAGCGTGGAACCGGCTGTGGAACCGAGCGTGGAACCGAGCGTGGAACCGAGCGTGGAACCCGTTGTCGGCGATCCCGATGTCGTGACGGTCAAAGAGCATCGTCGTCGGCAGTATTACGGTCCGGGTCGCAGCTTGGTTCGCTGGATCACGGTGAAGAGCTACACCCACCGTCGCGCAGCGCCCCATGTAAAGTCGAGCTAGCGACTGCGGACGCGGCGCAGTGAATCGATCCCAGCGCAGTGCCAAAAGCGGTTACGATCGAAGGGCTTGGACCCGCGCATCTACTCATCCAGTCAGGTCTGTCGTGTTCATGTCGAGCTGACGACTCGCTGTAACGCTGCGTGTCCGATGTGTCCGCGAACGCGAGCGGGCGGCGCACCCAACCCGAACCTGCCGCTTGTGGAGCTTCGGCTTACCGACGTGCAGACGATGTTTCCACCGGCGCTGCTTGGGCGACTCAAGCAGTTTCTGTTCTGTGGCAACTACGGCGATGCGCTGACGGCGCGCGATACGCTTCCGATCTGTGAGTACCTGCGGGCGCACAACCCGAAGCTGCGGATCAAGCTGGTGACGAACGGCTCGGGACGCGATGCGGCGTTTTGGTCGCAGCTTGCCAAGGTGGTGACGACGGTGACGTTTAGCATCGACGGACTGGGAGACACCAACCAGCTCTATCGTCGTCGCACCAGCTGGAATCGCGTGATGGACTCGGTGCGCGCGTATCTGGCTGCGGGCGGACGGGCCGAGTGGGACTTCCTGGTCTTTCGTCACAACCAGCATCAAGTTGCGGAAGCCGAAGCGCTCGCGCGTCAGCTTGGCTTTGCCAATCATGTGGCGCTGCCGCTCGTCGGGAAGCAGCGCCCGTGACGGCTGCGTGGGAAGTGTTCGGGAAGTCGTCGCTGCAGGTGATGCGGGTGGGCGTGCGTAGGCTGTAGGGAACGACCAGCACAGCGCGCAGGTAGACCCAGCTGCGGTTTTTCATCGCGGATGTCGCGGAGTTGGGCGGCGGACATGGCGTAGACCGTCGGATCGCTGGCAAGGTTGTGCTATTGTGGATCGCAGTGTCTCGGTTGTCCGTCGCTGGTGGGGGAAATGCACTGGCCTTTTAGTGCGTGCGTCCAGCCCTGGATGCGACGTCATTTCCGGTGCTTGGCGTGGCGTCCGAGTGAATCGGTTTGGACAGCTCGCGTCGACGCACCCATCGAAGCCTGAGCGCAAGGAGTCGCTACCATGCCGCTGTATGAGTCAGACCGCAAACCACACACGCCCGATCCGTGGAGCGCTCCCAAGCCACAAGCGGCGGCTCCATCGATTGCTGCGATGGGCGATGTAAAGCCGCACGTCTCCGCAGTGGGTGGCACCAAGCCGCAAGCTGCTCCGGCGACGGCCAGCGAAGGTGGTGGCGCGTGGCAAGGAGCAGCCAAAGGCGCGGCGATAGGTGCGGCGGTGGGATCTCTGTTGGGACCGCTCGGTGCGGGCATTGGCGGCATCCTGGGCGGCGTGATTGGGAATCGAACCGGGGAAAAGGAAACCGCTCATCCCGAACGGTTTGATCCGACCGAAAAGATCAAGATCACCGACGCGGAGCGCAAGCAAGCAGAGACGATGCGTGGTGACCTCAGCAAGTCGCTGGAAAAGCTGGAGCTGCCGCAGAAACAGCGCGATCAGATCCTGGCACAGTGCAAAGGGCTGTCGGGAGATGCGCTCGTCGAGCATATGCGGATCATTGGGCACGCGCTGCAGACGGAAAACGCCGACCGAGCCCTGAGTGCGTATGCAGACATCACGCAGATGGCAGCAGCGGACAGCAAGCACGGTGGACGCATCGGCACAGACATCTTGGGAGAGCTGGTAACTGGCGTTGCGGACCGACGGACGGACAACGATCGTGGCATGGAAGGAATCTTGGGCGCCAAGCAAGCGCGTGAAGCGGCAGAGGCGCTCCTTAAGATGAGCGATGGCGACTTCAAGGCCACAACAGAGCTGCTTCAGCAGGCCGGAAAGGCTCCCGATGGGAAGGTGTCAGCGACGGCTGATGCTGGGGCAGAACGGTCTCTGCTTCTGCAAGCGGTGGCTGCGCGCAAAGACGACTTCAGTGGTGCGGATGCGCAGAAGGACATCGCGACGCTGACCTCGTTTGCGAAAGACATCCGAGGCATGGAGCGCAAGGAGCTGATTCGCACGACCACGGCGATTGATGTCGATGGGGACAATACCTCGACGCTGAAGCCAACGGGAATGGATGCCGCAGCGCCTGTTGGTTTGCTTCAGCGGATGTGGAATACGGTGTTTCCTCCCAATCCTGCGGACCAACGGGCCGATAACGACGGTCTGTTTCAGCGCTACACCCAATCGTGCGCACCGACGACAGCGCAGATGACCAAAGCGGCAGCGGACCCGATCTATGCGCGCGCGCTTCACAAGAGCGGCTTGAACGATCCGGGCCAGGACAACCTGGCGGCCAAGGAACAGAAAGACATCTTGGAGCGGCTGGGTGGCGCGGATGGAACGCCGGATCAGGCCGTCTCACGACTCGGACAGAAAGCGCGCGGCGACTTTAGTACGGACAGCAAGAACCTGCTGCGGAGCGGGGCACTGTCTGATGATCAGTTCAAGCTGCTGCGTGACTATGCAGACGGAAAAGATCTCAGCAAAGGGAATCAAGCAGCGCTTACCAAGGCGCTTGATACGATGCGCGCGGCCAACAAAGGACACCCGAGCGAGTCAGAGATTCAGGCGATGCGCGACAACTCGCGACAGACCGAAGGCGACGGAATGTACTTGGATGATGCGCTCAATGACCACGCCAAGAGCGCGACGCACGTCAAGTACACCGATCACGATGCGCAGGATGTCAGCGGAGCGGTCAAACAGACAGCGCTGGATACCTGGGCAGAGAAGCTGCGCGATGGACAAGACGTTCCGCTGCGAGTGGGCTGGACGGCGGGAGGTGGTCACTTTATGGCGTGTACCGATGTGCGCGGACGAGGTGCTGATCGCAAGTTCCTGATCTCTGATCCGTGGACGGGTACTACGTCGTGGGTGGCGGAAAAAGCGATCCAAGATGGCTCATGGACCAGCACGTTTGAGGGTGAAGCGGGCTCGCTCACGCACCTGTACTATGAGTAGACTGTGAAACGTACCATGCAGTCGCGTCGCTGTGCTCTCAAACAAGGACTGGCTATGATTGCGATGTTCGGTTTCTCTACAATCGCGGATGATGCCGTCGGTGGTGCTGCCAAACCAAGCGTTGTTTGGACCGATGTTGCTGCGCGTGCGGAGTCAACTCCAGCGGCGGATCTGATGGCAGCCAAAGCCAAGATCGATGCGCTGGCTGAACCGGTACGGAAACGGGCCGAGACGCTGCTCACGCAGGTTGCTGGGGTCACGCTTGATGCGGTGGGAATCCAGCAAGCGGTGACGCTGCTCAACAGCGAGGTTCCGGGCTTCTTTCGGTACGCTCCGGGCGAGCGTCCTGGGCAAGACCATCCGCACGGAACGGCTGTACGCGGCGCAGCACTTCTGCTTCTGCGGGGACTGTTGTTTTCTGCGGGCAAGCGCGCCAAGTCGCACAATCATCCGGCGTCTGCCACCGCTGGGATCTTGGGTGGACTGCGGGCCTGCCGGGTTTTCCGTCCGCTCGATCAGACCAAGCTGGAAGAAGATCTGATGCTGGTTGTTTCGTCGAAGGTCTACTTTGCGGCGGAACAGATCTTGGCCGACAAGAGCACAGCCAAGCAGTAGTCGGTCCACTTTCCCGAGCCTGCGTGACGGATGATGGCGGCGGGCTCGCGTGCGTACTTCCCCGCGCATCGGACTCGGTAGCGGGGAATGCGAGCGAAGGATCTCGACGAGCACACGCTTGGCTTTGCCAAGTTCAACGTGAAGCGCTCGCAGCGGTTCTTGGTCGATGGTCAGCCGGCGGACCGCTTTCCGGTGCTGCGTGCGGCGGGAGGCATCGACTACTACTTAGAGCTTCCGACGCTGCCCGACTATCAGAACAGCGGCTTTGTGAAGCTATCGAGCTTGCAGCGGCGCGGTCAGAGCTATGCCGACTATCTGTCCTCAACGCGAATTTCCTGCAAAGCGATGCGTGACGAGCAGGTCTACCTGAGCGCAACCGGCCATCTGTTTCCGTGCTGCTGGCTTGGACAGATTTATGACTCGTGGCCGTCACCGATGGCGGCAGAGATTCGCTCGCGCATTGCGGAGCTTCCGGACGGACTGGATGCGCTGGATCTTCGAAAGCGCTCGTTTGCCGAGATCATCGACGGTCCGTTCTTTCAAGATCTGGTCGTGCGCGGCTGGCATCCCGAAGCACCGCAAGGTCGGCTGTCAGCCTGTGGTCGCATGTGCGGAGAGATCGACACGCACTCACGTCAGTGGGAATCAAGCAGCGTGTGATACGCTCAGCGAAATGAGCAGATGGGCTCTCGTATTGGTGCTGGCGCTCGGCTGTAGCAAAGGCGGCATGCTGTCCGATGGGTCTGTTGACCATCCAGATGCGCACCTAGATCCACTGCGTGACCTGGCTACGCAAGCAGATGACTTGCAGCACGCGGCTGAAGATCTGGGCTCAGCTGATCTACTGACCGTGGACCAGCGTGGCACCGATGCTGCCATGTCTGCGGATCTGAAGCCTGCGCCGGATCTGAGCGTGCCAGCGGATCTGAAGCCGCCACCGGATTTGGCTGTGCCTGGAGACTTGGCGACTCCACCGGACTTGGCGTATCCGGTCAGTCAGACCGTCGATATCTTCGTCGATAACACCTGCAAGATGGATGTCTTGCCGAAGAAGTTCGACGTTCCTGCGGGCAGCTCGCTCAAGCTTACCTACGTAAACCGCAGCCGCGACTACAAGGTCGACATCTGGGCCTCGTATGGCGGTGGCTTTACCGACCTTCTGCCCGGCGCTTCGTGGGTCGAGCGCTTCGAGTACTGCCGCTATCCTCGTCCGTACAGCGCCTACCTAGACATCAGCACGGCCTGCTCTCGCTACCGACTGATGGTGAACTGCTTGTAGACGCTGTACGCGGACGGACTTCGCTAGGCGAGGTGATCGCGGAGCCGCTCAGCCAGCTCACGCGGGTTCAGCGTGGTGTAGTCCTTGTGAACCGCCTCGCTGATGTGCTTTTGCAGGTTGTGATCGGCGACGTCACGCAGGTGGCCCAGGAACTCTGGGTTGGCAGCGATGACGATGCGACCACAGCGGTGCGAGTTGAGGCCCTGGCTGAGCGCGTGGCACAGCTCGCGGGCAAACTGCGTGTGGGCCGCGTGGTTGTGCGCGTCCGCAGCGCCATCGTGATGGTGCTTGTGACCGCCCGCATGCGGGAACTCGCTGACCAGCTCGAACGCGTCGGAGCCGATCTTGACTTCAAAGATTCGCGCACGGCTGGAATCAGCGACGAGAACCCAAACAGGAAGATGTGGTTGCATCAGAGTCTCCTTTGGTTTTCTAAAAAAGCGCGCGGATTGTGCCGAATTTTTTCCCTCACAGCAAGCGTGCGAGCGGGCAGTGACCGGGTCTTTTGTCCGTCGGAATCAGCTGTGCGCTCTTGCTGCACCGAAAGGTCCGAGCAAGCCGGTATAATGACGGGATGGCAACCTCAGACGATCCGTCGCTTCGGCTTGTCACTGCGGCGCTGAGCGACGTAGGCCGGATTCGGCAGAACAACGAAGACGCGTTTGTGTGTGAGCCGGCGCTTGGACTCTATGCGGTCGCTGACGGCATGGGTGGGCACGCTGGCGGCGAAGTCGCATCGGCGATGGCGATGGCCTCACTTCGTCGATCGATGGCCGCCGTTCCAGACGCGGGCTTTTTGGCGGAGCCTTCGCTCGCGAATCGTCGGGTGCTGCTCGACTTTTTGCGTCAAGCGGTCTTGGACGCCAACGCGGACATCTTTGCGCGGAGCCAGCGCGAGCCCTCACTGCGAGGCATGGGCTGTACGCTCGATGTGGTGCTGGTGCGCGGGCGTAGCTTGTTTGTGGCTCACGTTGGAGACAGTCGGATCTACGGTCTGCTCGGTGGCACGCTGTATCCGCTGACGGAAGATCACACGTTTGGACAGACGCTGCTCAGCGGTGGCGCCATGACCTGGGAAGAAGTGCAGCGGCACCCGCAGCGCAACCTGCTCATGCGGGCGCTTGGTGTCTATCCCAAGGTCGAGGTGGATACGGCGTATCTGGACATCGCTCCGGGGGATGTGTTCTTGCTTTGTTCCGACGGTGTACACGGGCTTGTCGATGAAGCGCAGCTGGCGGTGGCGCTCGGCAAGCATGCGGAGTTTGCAGCCCGGACCCTGATCGATGCAGCGCTTGATGCGGGCGGTCGTGACAATGCCACTGCGGTGGTGGTTCAGGTTGCCGCGTGCTCAGTCTGCGAGCCGATTCGGGTGGGCTCGGAGTCGGTTCGCTCGGTCATGGCGTCCGCCAGCTTGTTTGCCGACTTCAGTGCCGCAGAGCTTCTTCGGGTCCAGCGCATCGCCTTTGGCCGACAGATCAAAGCGGATGAAGTGGTGTTGCAGCTCGGTCAGCCGCTCGACGAAGTGTATCTGGTGATCGACGGCACGATGTCCGTCTGGCGAGACGGCGTGCAGGTGGGCTGGTTTGGCCCTGGGGATCCGTTTGGGGCGTTTGCGCTGCACCAGAGCGACAGTGACGTTGTGATCAAGGCCGATGCACCGACGCGACTGCTGGTGTTTCCGCTTGATGCGGTGCTGGAGCTGATTCAGACCGATACGGTGATGGGTGTGAAGCTGGCGCGAAACGCGCTGCGACGGGTCTGGCAGCGCTTTTTGCAGCTTTCGAATCAGCTGGCCCGTGCTCGCAACCGTAGCGATGCGGCTCAGTCGAAGAAAGCGGAGTGAATCGCTTCCAATCCGCGCTGTGCGTCGCCTTCTTTGACGATGCACGAGATGTTGATCTCCGAGGCACCTTGGGAAATCATCTCGACGCTGATGCCGGCCTGACCAAGCGTGGAAAACAGGCGGCCCGCAGTTCCGGTGGTGTCTTTGATGCCCGCGCCAACGACCGCCAAGATGGCGCGATCGGGCGACAGCATCACCTGTCCAAGCTGCTCCAGGTCGGCACGGGCGCGCTCTGCATCGGATAGCTTGTCGACGGTACACGAGATGCTGACTTCGCTGGTAGACACCAGGTCTACGACGACCCCGTGACGATCCAGTGCGCCGAACACGCGGGCCAAGAAGCCGTAGGCGTTGAACATCCGGTTGGACGTGATGGTTACGACGCAGATGCCGCGCTTGACCGTGACCGCAGTGACGCAGCCCTTGGGGGCTTGCGGCTCATTGGTGATGACGGTGCCGGTTCCGCCCGGACGGAACGTGTTCTTGATCCGAATGGGCACCTGCGCCGAGACGACGCGCTCCATCGTGAACGGATGCAGCACTTCAGAGCCAAAGTAGGTCAGCTCTGCTGCTTCGGCGGGTGAGATCTTGGCGAGCACGCGGGCGCTTTTGACCTTGCGGGGGTCGGCGGTGAAGATGCCGTCCACTTCTTTCCAGACCTGCATCTCTTCAGCGTGGCCGTGTCCGAGCCCTGCCGCGATCATGGCGGTGGTGAAGTCGGTGTAGCCGCGTCCCACCGCATGCAGCAGTCCGCCGGGGACCATGCCAAAGAAGCCGGTGACGACGGGGACTTCACCAGCCTGGGGCCGACACAGCTCAGCGAGCCGCGCTTGGAGTCGACGAAAGAACGCTGGATCCACTTCCTTGTCGTGCTCTGGAACCACCTGCGACAGGTCCACAAAGCGACTGGCCCTGCCGCGATCACGCAGCAGCGCGGACAGCACATAGGCGCTCAGTCGCTCGCCCAGGGCCATCACCAGATCCTGTGAGCGGGGCGATAGCTCGCGAATGACCGCGATGGCTTCCAAAAAGCGCTGGAGCTTCTCAATCTCTTCGCGGACAAACTGCAAGGTCTGCTGGCACAGCGACGCTTGGCGGATGGACTGCTGCACGGCCCGCAGGTGAAGCTGCTCCACCAGAGACAGCTCTTGGGCAAACGGTGTGCTCTTGCGGGCTGCGTCGGCTGCAGCGAGGAGCAGGCTGGTGGTGCCTTCGGCTTTGGTGGTGCCGCTCATCGCCGAGACGACGGCAATGACGGGCTTTTGGTGGCTGGTGCTCTCGATGATGGCGGCGACGTTGTGAAGGCGCTCGGCACTGCCCACACTGGTTCCGCCAAACTTTTGAACGATGATGCCCATGCGTCCGTGACTTATTGTGGGTTCTGTGCGCTGGGTCAAGCCCTCCGTTCCGCTTTGCGGTGCTGGACGCGCGCTGCTGTAAGCCGTGCATCCAGAAGTGGAAGCGAAGCGCTGCGCGGTGGAAGCGAGGCTCTGCGAGGTGAAAGCAAAGCGCTGCGAGGTGGGAGCGCGGCTTTGCGAGGTGGGAGCGCGGCTTTGCGAGGTGGGAGCGCTGCGTTGTGAGGTGGGAGCGCGGCTTTGCGAGGTGGGAGCGATGCGTTGTGCGGTGAAAGCGAAGCGTTGCGAGGTGGGAGCGCGGCTTTGCGAGGTGGGAGCGCGGCTTTGCGAGGTGGGAGCGCGGCTTTGCGAGGTGGGA
>ERZ724519.155-NODE-155-length-26834-cov-5.669853_pt1 | contig 26834 bp, 15 predicted proteins | sample MGYA00376052_ERZ724519 | MGnify/ENA primary metagenome ERZ724519 (study PRJEB28724, sample SAMN07190883) | activated sludge metagenome | isolation source: activated sludge of sewage treatment plant in Hong Hong | place: Hong Kong | collected 2016-03-17 ... | reverse complement strand
GGCGGCGACGACGGAGGCAGCGCGCTCAGGTTGACAGGCAGCGGCGGCGGCGTCACAGACACGACGGGCGGCAGCGGCGGCAGCACCGGCGCAGACTGCGAAACCACAACGTCAGACGGCAGCGGCGAAATCGAATCCGTCGAGCTGTTCGAATACGCTTCCGGCCTCGTCTCTCGTCGCTTCTGCGCCCAGTCCTTGAGCCGATCCCGCAGCAGGCTTCGCTCGACGTGAGCCAGCAGCAGATCGGTCTTTTCCGCTCGCGACAGCGGACTATTAAACAGCCGCGCGACGTGCGGAAAGTACGTGCTACAGAACAGATCCAGCTCCGCAGACAGCATGATCTGGGCGTCGATCTGCAGACGAAGCTCTTGCGTCTCTGAGCGCGGAGCCACCGTCTGCATCTGCGTCGGACGATCATCAATGTCGTCGCTGACCGCTCCGCTGTTGGGCAAGCTCAGCGGTGGAGGCGCCGTCTTGGCAAGCTGCGTGGGACCACTCGCCTGGGGACCCTTCATCGAAACAGGCCCCGACATCATCCCAGGCAGCGAGCCCGGTGACGATCCAATGCTCGGATACGTCGGCGTGCGCTGGCTCGGAACCGGCGGCGTCATCGACGGGTTGTACAGCGGCGTCTTGTTGCTCGCAGCGTCGGGAGCATCCGGAATGCTCACCGGAACAGCGGGCATGCTTCCCGTCGCCATCGGATAGCGCGGCGTGCTGCTGCGCGGCGGGCTGCGCGGCATCATCATGCCGGCATACGTCGGCGTGCGCTCGCTCGGAACCTGAGAGCTCGTCGCGGTCCCCACGTAAGCGGGCGTTCGCTGACTGGGCGGCGGGGCACCTTGAGAAAGCGTCGCTGCATACGTCGGAGTCTGGGTGCTCGTCGTCGGAGCCCCAATTCCATACGTCGGGGTCTTGTTGCTCTGCGGACCCGTCGGAGCAGCAGCGGTCGCGGTGTTCGTAGCAACCACGCCATACGTCGGAGTTCGCGTGCTGGCTGGTGGAGGCTCGGCGGCGAGTGGCTGCGGCGCCGGAACCGGAGCAGGTACCGACGAAGCAGGCACAGCGCTCGGCGGGTCCACGTCAAACTGCGGTCGCACGGGCTGAGGCTTGGGCGGCGGCGGCTCGCTCAGCACCAGGAAGCCAGAGTCTTCGTCGGGATTGACCTCGATCGCGTCGGCATCCGCTTCAGCGTCGAAGTCCTGTCGGGCTGTCTTGGACGGCGCCTCGCTCGATTCTGCGCCAGAGATCACCGCCACTTGAACCGTCGGACGCTGACCCACAGGCGATGGGAACGCCAGCGGTCCACCACGTCCAAACACCCGCTCATAAATCATCGAACGGAATGGCAGATCTTCTTCACACAGGCCGGTCAGCGTCAGGTTCGTCAGCATCTCTTCGGAAACCGACTGACCTCGACAGAGCCGATTGAACGCATCCAGCAGATCTTGATCGCTACTAAAGGTTCGAAACAGGTTGGCAAAGTGCTCGATCTGCGGGGCTCGCTCGATCAGATCATCGACGGCGCGATCGACATCGGCGGTATCAATCATCGTTCCCTTGATCACCGCCTCTTCCCACAAGGAAGACAGCACCTGCTGACACAGAAACGGAAGGCCGCCGCTGTGATGGGTGAGCCGACTCCCCACATCGCTGCTGACCGTTACACCTGCCGTCGACAAATGCCAGCTGAGCGCATCTACTTGCTCTGCGTTAAACGGTCGCAGCAAGATCTCTGCACCGACTCCGAACGGAGCCTGCAGATGAATGGGAATCAGACGCCTTCCCGACACCGCACCCGCCAAGATCACCTGCAGCCGCGAAAACTCTTCGTTTTCATTGCGAATGTTGTAAAGGAGCCGCAGCTTCCCAAACACCGCATCGCTCAGCTCGGGACGGTCCAGCACTTCGCAGTTGTCGAGGAAGATCACGAGCCGCTGCGGAAACGTTCCCATCCACGCCAGGATCGAGTCCTCTGGATTGTCGGGAAGAATCTCGCGCTGATCGAAGTCACCTTCTCGCGCAATCGCGCCGAGCAGCTCGCCCATAAACTGGGTGGAATTGCCCAGTCGGAGCCTCGACAGATCGACAGACAGAACGCAAAATCCTGCCTGATCGAGCGAGTCGATGGTGTGCTTGATGAGGCTCGTCTTACCGCTCTCGGGTGGTGCGGTAAGAAGCGGGAAGCGCCGATTGTCAGATAGCTCGCGGCGCAGACGGATGTCGGCCTCGCGCTCGACGTACACACCACCCATTCCGGCGATGCGATAAGGGTTCTTCGACGTCACAGCTTGCGTCTCCTGTCCCTGGCTTCCGCCCCCGTGTTCAGACCCCCTGATGACCATGCAAAGCACCCCGTAGGGACCCCGCACGTCCAATTCACACAGAGCGGCATGGGATCAGAATATCTAGTTTTTGCCGCTAGATCAAAGGGAGTCGCGACCGGAATCAAACGATGCGGATTCGCGCTTGAGAACCGACGGGTTCACTCGGGAATTTGCGCTGAAATGCGTATGCAAAAACGTCATTTTCTTGATGACTCCTTTCGCGTACAGAAGCGCACAGCGCACCCACAAGGGAGTCCCAAACCAGACTGTTTCCGCGCATTCCTGACACGTCATCTGCTGGACACAGCGTGCGATGCAGTGTGATGAAAGGGAACAGGAGTGCGCGCGAACAGAGACGCGCGGAACGCGATGAAAATGAATCCTTTGAAATGCCTAATTACTGAAGCGCGCGCAAAAAAAAGGCCCTGACCGATCGAGCGTCGTGACACGCTCCATCTGAATCAGGGCCTGATGCGGTAGAGGAAGCTACCGACTTTTGACCAAGCTACTTCTTGATACCGGCGTGGTACTTGAGAAGGCGCTTTTCACCGACCGTGTGGATCTTCTTGTCGGCAACCAGCTCGCCGAGCGGCTGACGCAGCTTGTCGGCCAGCTCATCGCGCTTGACGCCAATCGTCGCCAGGACGTCATCGGCGATCTGCGACGCGATCTCGGCGCGGTTCAGACCATCTTTGTGCTGCTGAAGCACACCGACGATCGCACCCTTGAGCGAGTTCTTCTGCGCATCGGAAATGCGGGTGCGCTTCGACGACTCGGTCACCGGCTTCGCAGTCTCGGTGCGCGAGCCACCCGAGATCAGCGACATAAACTCAACGGCGCCCATGCTGAGCACCGCAGTCCACACATCTTTGTGCTGCTGCAGCGAATCCAGAAACTCTGCCATCGTGACGCGCGCTGCCGGACGCAGCTTCGGCAGCATCGCCACCGCAGCTTGTCGTCGGAGATCTTCGTTACGCGCCTGCAGCTCCTGTTCGAACAGCGAGCCAATATCAAAACCGTTCTTCGTTGCCATTGAATACTCCTACTTCTCTACTTCTTGTACTTCTACCAAAACAATGAGCGATCGAGCGCTCATCAACAGACCGCTTTCTTTAGCAGACGACTGGGTCAAAGTGCAAACGGAAGTAGACAACAGCGAGTGGTGGCAAACACGCAACGAGGCGATACGGCATTCCAGCTTCCAGCTCATCGGGTACACATTGCGTAGCGGTCAGTCCCCCCAAATTGCCAAGTCCGCTGCCGCCGTACGCTGTGGCATCGCTGTTCAGGATCTCTTGCCAGAAGCCAGCGCACGGAACGCCGATCGCATATTGAGAACGTGGAACCGGCGTAAAGTTACAGACAATCAGCACGGTATCTTGGGGACTGTCGCCCATTCGAACAAACGATAGGACCGAGTGCTCGCGATCGTCTGCGTGTAGGAATCGGAATCCTTGTGGATCGAAGTCGTGGCAAGACAGCGCAGGCTCGCGGCGATAGACCTGGTTCAGATCGGCCACAAAGCGCGCAATGCCCGCGTGCTCGGGTCGATCAAGCAGCGTCCAGTCGAGGCTTCCGTCGTGATTCCACTCGCGCCACTCGCCCAGCTCGGCGCCCATAAACAGCAGCTTTTTGCCGGGCAGCGCGAACTGATAGCCAAACAAAAGCCGCAGCGTCGCTCGCTTTTGCCAGGGATCGGCATGCGGTCCGCCCATCTTTTGCAGCAGCGAGCCTTTTAGATGAACGACTTCGTCATGCGACAGCGACAGCACAAAGTTTTCGCTGTGCGCGTACATGCCGCGAAACGTGAGCAGGTTGTGATGATGACTGCGATGAACTGGATCGAGCGACAAATACTTCAGCGTGTCGTGCATCCAGCCCATGTCCCACTTCATGCCAAAGCCGAGTCCTCCTTGCGAGGTCGGACGCGACACCATCGGCCATGAAGTCGATTCTTCCGCAATGGTCTGAACATCGGGATATTCGCGATAGACATCTTCGGACAGCTGACGCAGAAACGACACCGCATCGAGGTTTTCCTTTCCGCCGAAGCGATTGGGAATCCACTCTCCTTCTTTGCGCGAATAATCGAGGTACAGCATCGATGCGACTCCGTCCACGCGCAGACCATCGATGTGATAGCGATCGAGCCAAAACAGCGCGCTCGAAAGCAAGAAGCAGCGCACTTCATTGCGTCCATAGTTAAACAGCAAGCTGTGCCACTCTGGATGAAAGCCGAGTCGCGGATCTTGGTGTTCAAACAGGTGCGTTCCGTCGAAAAATCCGAGTCCGTGCGCGTCCGAAGGAAAGTGCGAAGGAACCCAGTCCAGGATCACACCGATTCCTGCTTGATGAAGGGAATCGATGAGGAACATGAGATCCTGCGGACTCCCATAGCGACTGGTGGCCGCAAAGTAGCCGGTACACTGATAGCCCCACGAGCCGTAAAACGGATGCTCTTGGAGCGGCAACAGCTCTACGTGCGTGAAGCCCATTTTCACGACGTACTCGACGAGCAGCGGCGCAAGCTGACGATAGCTGAGAAACTGTCCGTTTTCACTTCTACGCCACGATCCCAGGTGCAGCTCATAGATCGACTGCGGAGCCGCGAGCGCGCTGTGCTTGTGACGATTCCGCATCCACGCTTGGTCGTTCCACTTGTAATCAAGACGCGTCACCACCGACGCTTTTTCGGGCGGAACCTGCGCCGCAAACGCAAACGGATCGGCCTTGTCCACCTGATATCCGCCATAGCGCGAAGTGACTTGATAGACGTAGCGCTGACCTTCTTTCACCTCGGGAAAGAAGCCCTGCCAGACGCCCGACGGACCGAGCGACTGAAGCGGACTCCGATCCGGTTCCCAGTCATTCCAGTCACCGAGCACACAGATCCGCTCCGCATTGGGAGCCCACAGTGCAAAGTGACAGCCTGCGTGTGTTCCGTCGTCGATAAGCTGCGCGCCCAGCTTTTGATAGAGGCGCAGATGACGACCTTCGTTCAGTAGGTACAGATCGGTCTCGGAAAGCAGGTTCATTGCGGATCCCTGGCCTCACGCGAGCATAAAGCGCGGGCGCACAAGCGGAAACAGAAGTGGTGCGGAAAGTGGCAGTGCTAGCGAGATGCGGCGGTCGATCGACGGCGAGCGCTGGTCTTGGCAGCAGCCTTTTTGGCACGCGGAGCCGCGTCACTGGCAACCGGAACCGGACTGGGAACGGCATGCTCGACGGTGCTAGCGGACTCGCTCTGCTCTTCTGCCGCGCGAAGCTCAGGCTGCGAAGTCTGCGACGGAGAGCCCTTCGACTCTTTGGACTTTCCGTTGCGCGTCTGAACCGCTCCGCGACGCTTTTCCCGCAGACGCTTGAGCCCCGGCGCCAAGATCTCTGCGATGAGCGTGCGATAGTCCATGTTGATGGCTTTGCCGATCAGCACCAGATCCGACCAGTCGGGCGTCAGTCCCGGCAGCGGATTGAGCTCCAGCACATAGACGTTGCCGTGCGCGTCCATCCGCAGATCGATGCGACCGACATCTCGGCAGTCGAGCGCAAGGAACGTCTCCATCGCGGCTTTTTCCACCGCCTTGAGCTCTTTGGGCGTCAGCTTCGCCGGACACTGATACGACACCCGCGAGTTCCAGTCCTGCTTGTACGTGTAGTCGTAGACCGGGCGACGATCGTTCTGATCGGTGAACACGATCTCCATCGGCGGCAGGATGCGCGGACGACGCTCTCCGAGAAGTCCGACGGTAAACTCGCGTCCGGTGATGTATTCCTCGACGAGCGCGGGCTGACGATACTGTTTGATCAGCTCATCGACGACGCGACGCAGCGAAGGAATGTCATCGACCACGCTCTTTTTGCCCGCGATGCCTTTGGATGAACCTTCGGCAATCGGCTTGACGATGAGCGGGAAGCGCAGGCTCCGTGAGATCTTTTCGCGACCCGTTTGGAAGACCTGAAACTCTGGCGTCATGATGTTGCGCTGCTTGAGCAGTCGCTTGGTCAGCGCCTTGTCGAGCGCGAGCGACAGCGTCGCAGCATCACTTCCGGTGTACGGAATGCCAATCAGCTCACACAGCGCGGGAACCTGGGCTTCGCGGTTGCGACCCGAGACACCTTCCGCGATGTTGAACACCAGATCGACCTGCGCTTCTTTGAGACGCGTCGGAAGCTCTCCGTTTGCTTCCAGCTGAACCACTTCGTGACCGAGCGACTCAAGCGCGCTGGTAATCGCAGCAATCGTCGTCGGTGAATCGTATTCCGCTTCCGCGTCTCCCTGCGCTTTTCCGCCCGGACGCTTCACGTTGAACGCAAAGCCGATGCGCACTTTCCGTTCCGCTGCGCGCTGAACCTTGTTCTGCTTGCGCTTGGCATCTTCGGAAGGAAGCAGCTTCCAGCGCATCGCCGAGCTGGCCAAGATCGCATTGATCGTTGCGTCAAAGCTGAACCCTTCGCGTCGCGTCGCCAGCATCACGCTCGACGAATGATCGAGCGCCGGCAGCGCATTTACTTCCAAAAAGTAGATGCGACCGTCTTCGGCCAATCGATAGTCGATGCGCGCGACATCACGAATCGCCAGCAAGCGAACAATCTGCTTGGTCAGCACGCGCAGACGCGCAATCACATCACGCGGAAGCTCTGCCGGACAGCGCAGCTTCACCTTGTTCGAGTCGCGGTTTTTCAGCCGATAATCGAGCAGGTTGTACTTCGATCGCACCGACGAGTCGATCACGTACTCAACCGGCGCAAGCACACCTTCATTTGCGGGCTCACCGATTCCTTCCACAAACGGAACCGTGACATCGATGCCCGAGATGTACTCTTCCACCAGCACGCCTTGCGGATACTGATCGAGCATCTTTCCGACGACGGTGCGCAGCGTCTTCCAGTCTCGCGCCACCGACTCATCGCTGATTCCTTTGGAAGAACCTTCGAAGTTCGGCTTCACAATCGCGGGAATCGGAACGCCCAGCGAGCCACCCAAAAAGCCATCCAGCTTGTTGACATCCGGCAGATCGCGCTGCGTAAACAGACGTCCGCGCGGCGTATCAATTCCGTGCGAAGCCAGCACGCGCTTGGTCAGCCACTTATCAAGCGTCACCGTCAGTGAGTGCGCATCCGATCCGGTGTACGGATAGCCAAGTTCTTCAAACAGTGCGGGATAAAATGCTTCACGCGCGCGACCGCGTCGTCCTTCCCCCAAGTTGAAGATCAGATCAGGAGAAAAGGCTTCCAGCCGCGCCGCGAGGTGCGAAGCGGGACCGGAGACTTCGATTTTCTGGACCTCATGCCCGTCACGCGAAAGCGCACTGACGATGGCATCAACAGTCTCAGGCGAGTCAAACTCTGCCTCTTCCTCCGCGTCGCTGAGGCGGAGGTTGTAGGTGAACGCGATCTTCATGCAACCTCTTTTTTGGAAACCAGGAAGTAGCTAGAACCCAGCCGAAGTCCGGTCAGAAGCGGCGCGCGCGGATGCTGAACCGGGCCTTGGGAAAGACACGCGAGCGAACGCCAAAAGGAAGCAAAGAGCTGGCTGATTCGACCAGCAGAGCGCTCACGTGCTGAGCGGTCCCCGCGCCGGAAGTCCAGAGCCGCTTGAAGCGGAACCGACGCCGATGCGCGGGCTTGAGAACGACCGTCTGTCACACGGTCAGCGGGAAGACCACCCAAGGGGCAGTCGGAGGTACTGTCTGGCTCTTCGTTCTTATCTGGCATCGTGGGGGCGGAGCATCGGAGCGATCCGAACTCCTATTAGTTTTGAATGTTACCGAACCCCAGGGCCAAATCAATAACCAGCTACGGAGTTTTTTCGTGAGGAGTTTCTGCGGGTTTGGCGTCGCCACTTGCCGCCGGTACAGCCGACGCTGGAGCGCCTTTTTCTGATGCAGAAACAGCAGATACGGCAGGGGCTGGTGCCAACGTGCGTGCTTTGCCAGGAGGAGGCGGAAGCGCAAACGGGATCTCGGGGACCCGCGCAGAGAGCGAGCCAGTCTTCGCTTCCTGCGTCGGAGGCTGGAGCCAGCGATAGGTCAGAAAGCTCGACAGAACCCGCTTGGTGTAACCGCGCGTCTCGTCATACGGAATCGCTTCGACGAACAGATCGATCTCTTGCAGGTCTCCGTACTGTCGCAGCCAGCGCCACACCGCACCTTCGCCCGCGTTGTAGCCACTGATCGTCAGCGACGGATGATGGTTCATCGTCTGCCACAGAAAGCCGAGAAACCGACTGCCGATCGCCACATTGATCGCTGGATCGCGCAGCGCGGGCCGATCGTACGGAAGTCCGCTTGAAAACCGCTTGGCGGTGGGCGGAATCATCTGCGTCAGTCCGATCGCATTGGCAAAGGACTCGGTCAGCGGATCAAAGGCCGACTCTTCGCGCACGATCGCAAACTGGAGCGCTTCGGGATGTCCGTTCTGCTGCGCCGCGCTGGAAAGTAGCTCCGCATAGCCACGCGGATACGCGAGCAGCCACTGACTGCGCCACTTGTCGACCGGATAGTGCGACTGCCAGCCCGTCAGGATGTGACGAGGGATAAAGTGCGAGTGATGCCAGTCGCCCGCGCGCTCATACAGCACCGACGCGAGCCACAGCAGCTCACTTTCCGCCGGGTCTTTGTCCTTGCCTTTGTCCGCCCCGCCCTTTTGCTCCGGCACCACGATCCCGACCGCCGCAAACTCACGTCGCGCTTCGCTGCCAAGTCCCAGCCGCAGCAGCTCCACGCCGCGCAGAAAGCCGGGCAGCGAATACAGCGCTCGCGGCGCAAACTGCATCGGTTCATCGTGCGGATCGCCGTATAGCTCGCGCAGCAGCGCTTCAAACTCGGGGGCAAAGCCTGCGCGCAGCCGATTGAGCGACAAGAGCGTGTAGAAGCTCAGCGGATAGCTTCGCGCCGTCTGCTGATATCGCTCGAGCGCCACGGTTCGATCACCCGACAGCTCAGCCATGCGACCCAGCCAGTACAGCGTCCGACCTTCCTGATCCCAGCCGACTTCACGCGGCACTTTTTCGAGCGCCACCGTCAGCCAGTTCTTCGCCGTCGAGAAGTCTTTTTTACGCAGCGCCCGAAACGCCAGTCGCCACAGCGCTTCCGCGCGTCGATCTCCGTCGGGAAAGCGCGTCGGCAGCTCGGCGAGCAGCGCCGTAAACTTGGCTTCGTAATCGGGACACTCTGCCGCGTCGCAGGTCTTCTTTGCACCATCGCGAACCAGCTTTTCGGCCAGATCCAAGTACATCTCGGCCTGTCGCAGACGCGAGTCATCGGCATAGCTGTGCGTCGGATGCTCGGCTTCCCCTTGCGCAAACAGCTCCGCCGCTCTTTGCAGTCGTCCCGCCGACGCATGACAGCGCGCGCCCTGATACAGCGACTTCATGTGCAGATCGTCGTTCTTCGCTGCCGACGGAGCACACACCGTCACCGCCAGATCAAACAGCGGCGCCGCACGCGGTCTTTGCCGTTGCTTGAACACGCTCTGCGCCAGGTGATAGCGCGCGATGCACTTCTGTTTGTCGTCGAGATCCGGCTGCTCCAGCACCAGCAAAAACGCCGCTTCGCTCTCGGGATTGCGCATCTCGTCGAACAGAACCTGCGCTCGCTCGATAAGCTCACTGGCCGAAAACGGCGCTTGCTTGGTCCCCGGCTGCTCCAGTCGTCGCGCCGCTTGCGTCGATACCGCTTCCGTCGGAGCTTCGATATACAGCCGTCGCCAAATCTGAAGCGCTTCCGCCGACCGACCCAGCTGATCGAGCAGCGTCGCGGTATGAAGCTGCGCGGCCCGCTTGTGTCGTCCGTGCTCACCACAGGCCGCCAGATACGCACGATACGCAGCGACGGACTGCTCTTGGAGCGCGCCCGGCTTGGCTTTGTCTTGCTCGGCCTGACTCCGCAGCGCATCACCACGCAGAAAGCGCGCTTCACAGTCGAGCACCGAGTCACTCGGCACCTTCGCAAGCTGCGCCAGGCTCGCCTGCGGCTTCCCCGCGACGAAATACGACTGCGCCGCGTACAGCGCATGATACGTCGCCAGCAGCGGATAACTCTTCCCGAGCGACTCGAAGTGCTGCGCTGCACCTTGTGCCGTCGTCGTTCGCTCCGGTCCCGGCGGAAGCTGCTCTGCTGCTTTCAGCATCGTCAGCCCGAGCAGAAACCGAACTTTCACGTCGAGCGCATCGTCTTTGGCATCAAGCCGCTTGCTGCTTCGCTCCGCCCGCCACGTCACCACATAGTCGGTGATGAGCGCTCGTGCCGCAGCCGCGTCGCCAGAACGCAGTCGCTCACTCGCTTTGGCCAGCGCACCTGTGTCGAAATATGGCTGAAGGCTCGCTGGATCAAAGGCAACCACCGGCGATGACGCAGCCTGCGCCGCAGTCACCGCCGATACCACTGCCATCGCAGAACACACGACGGCAGAACGCTGAAGGAAGGTCATTAGAAGGAAAGTCGCGCGCCAAAGCGCAGGTACAGCGGCGACTGAAACGCCGTCGGCTGTCCGTAGTTCGAGTTCAGGATCGGCTTGGTGCCATCCAGCGTGCGCAGCGACGACAAATCTTCCACTCGGCCACCCGCGATCGGATTGACCACCGAATAGGTGTATTCATCGTCGACGTTGATGATGCCGCGCTGGTTCGCCAGGTTGATCACATCGCCGTACACCGACAGCTTCACCGCCTTGGTCAGCGCGTGCTCATAGGCCAGGTGCGCATCCAGCTGCGTGATCATCGGCGTGCGTCCCGCGCTTCCCGACGGAAGAATGAACGTGTTCCGCGCTCCGTACTGGTTGTGCTGACCCAGCACCTGAATCGGCCTTCCCGACAGCGCCGTAAACGTCAAGCTGGCCGTGATCGTGCCGTTTCCGCCAAACACCGGCTGCTGATAAAAGCCCGTCGCCTTGAAGTTGTGCGGTCGATCGTTGTTGAGCGGTCCGTTGCGATTCACCGTCAGATCGATGATGTCGTACTGCACGCTGATGTTCGGATCGAGCTGGTTATTGTACGGGCTATACGGACCCGGATAGTTACCGAGCAGCCGCGAATACGTGTAGTTGAGCAGCAGCGAGAAGCGATTCGACAGCCGCTTTTGCAGCGTCAGCGTCACCGCGTGATAGTCGCGCGTGGCCTTCGGGAACAGCGACTGCGCCTTGTAGACGTCGGCCTTGTTCTGCGCAAGCTGAGCTTCCTTCGCCAGCCTCGAATCCGTCGGAGCCGCCGCCGCATCGCGCGCCAGTCGATCCGCTTCTGCCTGAAGATCCGCCGCCGCCTTCGGATCCGCCTCGGCACCAGGATTGGCGATGAAGAACGTGTCGCCACCGTTTACCGATAGATCTTCGACGATGCTGCCCAGCCACCGATACGTGTAGTACGCACCGACGACGATATCGAGTCCCAGGTCATACTGCGCGCCAGCGACCACTTCGTCGAGGAACTGGCCTTTCAAAAACGGCGCAACCGGCGCAAACACGCCACCGCCCGACACGCGCGGGTCCGACAGCGTACACGGCGCACCCGGCTGCTGCTGCGGCACCACGACCGGACTTCCCGTCGGAGAAAGCTGCGCGCGACCACAGTCTTTGGTAAAGCCGCGACCGACCAACAGCCCTTCGCCACTAAACGAGCGGTCGTTGATGTCCATCGGAATGGACTGATAAAAGCGTCCGTACTGCGCGTAGATCTTGGAACGACCCTTGCGGCTCGGATCCCAGGTTGCACCGACGCGCGGCGCCACGTTGTCGTACAGCGCAATCTGCTTGGAACCGTCGGCCCCGAAGATCTCCTGGGCTTCCCAGCGCAGACCGGCGTTGATGACCAGACCGATGTCCGACACGTTCCACTGGTCACGCAGATACAGCGCGTAGTTGCGCGTCTCCGTCACGGCGCGAAAGTAGTTGTAGCAGTAGCGATCCTTCATCGAACCGCACGGCACGCCCGCGTCGCCAAAGCGGTTCACCGGATCGGGCAGCGCGAAGCCACGACGGATGCGAATGCCAGTGCCCGCCGCGTCGGTTTCATACGCAAGCCGCCCGGTGTACGAACCCGACAGCGGATCGTTTGGATCAAAGTCCACGCCGGTGTACTTGCGGGTGTTGTCGCTCAGGTTGTCTTCGAAGTCGAAGCCCAGCTTGATGCCGTGCGTTCCCGCAAGCTTTCCGTAGAACGTTCCCGACGCCTGAACCGAGTGACGCTGCAGCACCTGATTCGGCTTGTACTGTCCGATGCCGTTTTTCACATACGACGTAACCGGACACGGATTCCAAATCGTCTTGCGCGTCGTCGGATCTGTCTCGACTCGGCAGCGCGAGATGTTTTCAAAGTCTCCGAGCGAAAACGCCAAGTCGCCGCGCGTCTGATCGTTGGCCGGCGAGCGATAGCGCAGATACTGCTGGTTTTCGGCGTACGGAAGCTCTTGCAGACCTTGGTAGTGGTAGCCGTAGATGACGTCGACCTGGAGCTTCTTTTCGAACAGCTTGCCGACGTAGTGAACCGTCGCGTCATGAATCTGCCGCGAGCGATCCATCTTCATCGCGTCGGTGTCGTTGGCGTAGCTGTCGTACTCGCTGCGAAACTCCGGCGCGCCGATGTAGCCGAGCGTGATGTTGTGGTCCGGGTTGATGTTGAACTGGAGCTTCGCGATCCAGTTGTAAAGTCGGTAGTACTCGTCGAGATTGCGGCTCTCTTCCGGCACTTCCGTGGTCCGCAGCGCAAGCGGTCGCAGGTCGCGATACAGCAAATCCGACGCCAAGTAGTCGGGATCGCGATAGTCCGCGTCGATCTGCGCCTGCCACGACCCATCCTGTCGCTTTTCGCTTGACTTTACCTGTGTTCTAACAACTCGCTCGGTGCGATTGATCGTGAACGTCGGAGCGAAGCCAACGTAGAACCACACCCGATCCTTGACGATTGGACCGCCTAGCTCGAAGCCGAAGTCGTACTGCTGAAACTGCTTGCTGCGAAACGCCAGCGCTTCACCCAGTCGAGCCACCGTCATCGGCGTCGCTTGATACGGCGACCACGAGCCAAACACGCCACCGTGGAACTCGTTGGAGCCGCTCTTGGTGACAATCGAGACAACACCGCCGGTCGCGCGACCGTATTCGGCCTGATAGCCGCCGGTGATGACGTTCAGATCTTTGATGAAGTACTGGTGAAGCTGGGTCGCGACGACGCCCGTGCTTAGGTCTGTGGTGTTTAGACCATCGACGAGCACCGCGTTTTCGTTGCCGGTTCCACCCGCGAAGCTGACACCGACATCACCGCCCGCTTGCGCCCGAGGTGCCACGTCGGCAGATCCCGGCGCCAAGCTCATGGCCGACTCGAAGGTGCGGCCTCGGACGGCGGTGTTTTGCAGGATCTCTTGGCTGATCTCGACGCCGGTGTTGGCTGTCGCGATATCAACCGACGGAGCGCGCTCTTTGACGACGTAGACGTTTTTGCCCTTCTGCGTCGGCATCTTCAGGCTGATCGTCAGCGTCTTGCTCTGCGCGATGCGCACATTCGGACGCTCGACGACGACATCGCCGAAGTAAAAGCGAATGATGTAGTTGTCACCCGGCGGTAGCTGCGTAATCAGATACGAGCCGCTCTTGTCGGTGATTTCCGACTGCTCGCCTTGCAGCGCCGGACCGCTGACGACCACCGTCACGCCTTGCAGCGGCTTGCCGGTTTCTTCGTTGGTGATGTTGCCTTGAATCTGTCCCAGCTGAAGCTGCGCCCAGGCGATGCTTGGCACAAACGGCACAGCAGCCAGCCCCGACAAGAGCAAGGTCTGCGATAGCTTCAAGTGGAGTCGACGTTTTTTCGCACTTCGCTTCATGGCTAGCCCCTCGCTACATGTCCCTGGCGGTCATGTCGCCGCCCATATCCGCGACTCCAGCGTCGCTCGCAGTGCCTAGATCTGAACCCATGTCCGACGGCTGTGCGCAGGCCATTCCTGCTTTCTTGGCCACGCCCGTCGTCGTTCCCGCATATCCCGACGGAGCATCGGTGGTCAGAATCCGTGCGCGCACCGAAATGTCGCTGCCCAGCGCGTGCTTTCCGACCGGGAATCCCGCCACTTGCGCCAGGTCTTTGAGCGACCCCGCCGCAAGCGTAAACGAGACCTCGACGGCACCCGACGGCCAGCGCTGATCCACAGTGTCCGGCCAAAAGTACACAAGCCGTTGACTGTCTTGGGCACAGGTTCCGTCGCTGTTTCGCTTCCAGACATTGGTGCCCACCAGCACATCGACCGAGCTTGTCGTTCCGTCCGCGCGACGAACCACGGCGGGCAGCTTCAGCGACGTCAGCGGATCGGGATGCGTCGAAGCATTGAGCCGCAGCACAATCGCACTGTCACGAGGCAGATCCGCGATGCTGTACGGACTTCCCGAAGAGCCATCGCCGTACTTGCTCGAGGCATAGACCCACGCATCGGTCGTGCTGTCGCCGCGCCCCATCCGCAGCACCCGCAGCGGCTCGGTCTTGAAGCGAAGCAGCGACGCAGCCGCTTGCCAGTCGACGCGGTTGTCGTTGCGATCCGCCAGTCCCGTATCCAGATAGACCCGGAAGCTCGTGTCGGGCTCTAGCGAAGCACGCGGATCGCTCTTGTCGATCGACAGCTTCAGCGACGGACCGTACGGAATGTCGCGCGGATCGTAGGACAGCGACGATCCCGAGACATCAAGCTGACGCTTATACGACGGAATGCCGCGACAGCCATCGCACTCCAGACGAATCGCACCTTCGGGCGCAGCGTCGGGCGAATAGGCCGAGCCATTCCACTTCAGCGGAATCTTGTTGAACACGACGCGCAGATCGCTCGCCGAGTCCGGCGTCGGTGGGCTCTTCGTCGGAGAGTACGCGTCCTTTTTGACGTCGTTGTAGCAGATCCGACACTCCGTCGAGGTTCGGTTCGCTTCCACCGCGCAATACTCAGCGGAAAACTGCTTACAGTCGGGAAGGCTGGTGTCGGTAAAGACCGCGACATCGCGACTGGTCTTATCGAGCAGCGTCAGCTTCGTGACGAGCAGCGGGCCGTCTGGTTCCAGCACTTGCCCTGTCAAATAATCGGCGCAGCTGATGGCAACCACCGACAGAGCCGAGCCAGCGAGCAGGCTGTAAAGTAGCGTCTTGCGAGACCTCATCCGGGGATACTCCTTAGTACGGGGACGCTCGGGCCAAGGACGAGCGGTCAGTCGGGACGCTATACAACGATTTTCGCGCTCCATCCAGCGCGAACCGCCGCTGAACGCGACCCAAGCGAACGTCCAAAGCGCGCAGGCGAGCAGCCCGAGATCACCGAGACGGTCCGCGTCACAACAAGCCGCCGCAACGTGCGCGCTTATCGTCGCAGTCGTCGCTTGGCGTGCGGGTTCAGATCGGTCCGACGACGAACTCTCGGGGCGGTGAGGATCAGAAGCCCGATCACCATCACCATCCCGCTCAGCAGCAGCAAGAACATTGGCAGCGACGGACGAAATCGACTTCCTGACGGTCGCGGATTCGCTGTCGTCGCAGTCGGCGTTTGCACCGGCGGAGCCGCAGCCAGCGTCGGAGGTGCCGCGATCTCATCTTGATCGGGGACGACCGGCTCGTGAAGCAGCACCCGCTCTAGCACTTCGCCACTCGACGCAACCGCCATCAGCGTCGCCGCATCGCCGTCCACTTGCACACGCAGGTAGTGATGCTCGGCGCGAAACAGTCGCAGCGCCATGTCGTCTTCGAAGTTGCACGACGTGCTGCGCGTATACAGCGGAGCCCCGCCGCCGCCCGTCACAAAGTAGCGCAGACCGCCGCGCTCCAGGTGCTGATAGGCATGTTCGTGTCCGGCAAACACCGCGCGAACCCCGTGCCGACGCAAGATCGGAACCAGTCGTCGCTGAAGTCGATCGCTGCCACAGTACGCGCCCACCGAATACGGCGGCTGATGCACAAACGCGAAGGTGTGACGGATGCTCGTGTCTTTGCTCGCTTCGTCGAGCGTCTTCGCAAGCCACGTCGCCTGATCCGCATCGAGCGGACTGTTTCCGTCGAGCGACACAAACAGCGAGTTGCCGTATCGAAACGAATAATAGACCGGACGACGCTTGCGCTCGGGGCCTTGGCTCGGCAGGACAAAGTAGCGAAAAAAGTGCGACGCATCGGGATCGCCGCGTAGCTCGTGATTGCCGAGCGCCGGATACATCGGCACCGACCGAATCAGCGGCGCGACCGCAGCAAAATATCGTCGCCACTGGCCAGTGTCCCCGGCGCGGCTGACCATATCGCCCGTCTGAACCACCAGATCGGCGCGCTCTCGCAGCATCGCTCGCACCACCGCTTGATGATCCGAGTCCCGATCCCGACAGTCCCCGTAGACCAGAAACAGAAACGGCAGGCCCGGCGCCATCGTCGTAAATTCCGACGGAGCACTGACGGACTCGATGCCGGTCAGGTCACCTTGCTTGCGCACCGACACGAAGTAGCGATAGCGAACGCCTGGCGACAGCTCACCAATTCGCACCTTGTGCGTCTGCGCCGGTCCCGACACAATGCCGCGCTTTTCTCCACGCTGACTCTCGATGTGAACCAATGCCACGCTCGGAAGCTCCGTCGTAAACACCACCACCGCCGAGTCCGAGCGAACGTCTTGCAGATACGGCTCAATGAAAAACCGTGACGAGGGCGCAACGTCCGTCGCGGGCAAGGTCGAAAGGGCCACCGCAGCCCAAGTCAGCGAAGGCAGCATCGCGTCTCGCTACCGAGTCACCGCTCCCTGCGGTCCCGAGCGCTTGGGGTTGTCGATGTCCGCCAGCTTGGCCGCGAGCTGATCGCGCTGACCCAGCAAGCTTCCTGACGTCGGCATCTCGACGATCAGCCGCAGAAACAGGATCTGCGCACGAATTCGCTCTCCTCGCACGTCGGAAATCCGTCGCTTGAGCGACTCCGGCGACGTCGGAGGCAGCCTTCGCCAGCGCACTTCTGCCTCGAAAAACGAGCGTTCCTTTTGCTCCAAATCGGAAAGCAGCCGCTTGCGATCGTCGTCGCTCAGCGACTTGTCCACCTGAAGCTGTTCCGACAGCGCCAAGATCTGCTGCCGCAAGACGTTGTGCTGTCCCGACGCTGCCGCCTTTTCAGCCAGCAGCTTTTCGAGAGAAAATAGCTTCTCACTCAGCTCGACTTCTTGCCGATAGCAGTCCGCGACCTTCGTCCCCAAGTTCTTCAGCGCCGTCGGCCACGTACCTGGACAGATGTGATCCGCCAGCTCAACCGCCTGCGCAAACAGGTCGCGCGCTTGTCGTCCGTTGTCGATCAGCTCGGGACTGCTCGTCGGAGCCCCGTCTTGCTTGGTCGCGGTCACGATCTGCGGAATCAGCTGCGTCGGCCAGTTTTGACGGCCCACCACCTGCGTCGGACGCTCGGGACGCTCGACGACAACAGTGCGTCGCTCCGGCGGCTGCACAACGTGCGTCGGACGCTCCAGCGTCGATAAGATCTGCGTCGCTTGCTCATGCAGCGTCTGCGGCGCCGACATCTTGTCCACCAGATCGGTCAGGATCTGTTCCAGCTCGCGTGAGGTCTGCGCTGCCGTCGGTCGCTTATCGGGATCTTTGACCAGCAGCCGCGCCACCAAGTCGTCGAGCGCTTTGGGAATCATCGGATCGGCGAAGCGCTGAAGCAGCCGAGGCGGATTCACCGTCATGTGCTGATGCAGCACGACCTCCAGCGTTCCCGAAAATGGCGGTCTCCCGACGATGGCATCGTGAAACAAGATCCCCAGCGCGTACAAGTCTCCGGCGGGACGCACTTGTCCATCGCCGACCAGCAGCTCCGGCGCAATGAACTCTGCGGTGCCCGAAATCTGGCCGTGGCCCGTCACAGGAGGCTCACCGACCATCCGCGCCACACCAAAGTCCAGCACCTTGACCCAGTCCGCCTTCCCGTCGCGCTCCGTCAACAAAATGTTCTCAGGCTTGATGTCGCGATGGATCACGCCTCGGTTGTGGGCGTGTTCGATGGCGTGACAGACCTGCACCAAGATGGCCAGCGCTCGCTCGACGGGGAGAAAGCCGGTTGGGCTGTCGTGAATCGCCTGATGCAGCGTCTGACCGCGCACAAACTCCATCACCAGATACGGCAGCCCGGTCGTGTCGTCGTGCCCGAAGTCGTACAGATAGACAATGTTGGGATGGTCGACGGCGCTACAGGTCTTGGCCTCGCGAAAGAAGCGCAGCAGCGACCGCTCGTCCCAGAGCAGCTCGCGCTTGAGCAGCTTCACAGCCATCTCGCGATCGAGCGCCTTGTGAACCGCTCGATAGACCAGTCCCGTCGCCCCCGAGCCCAAGTATTCGGTCAGCACAAAGCGGCGCGCCACCGTCCGCCCGAGCAGGATGTCCCGGCCCGGCGTTGGCTTAAACTCTGGCACCAAGTGGTCGCCTGGGTCTCCCAGTTGACACCCATCAGTGCGACAGTAGAGCACCTTGATCGGATAGGTCCTGCCACACTCAGGACACTTGCGAACACGGTCAGCGGTCATCGTCTGCGGCTACGTAGGCTCTCCCCGGGGGCAGCAACTGACCCGCCGGTTAGCCCTCGATCTTGCCTCGAAACGACGCAAAGTGGTCCCTCTTTCCAAAAGCTTTTGTAGTTTTGCCAGGAAACACGGCTGCCTATAGTCCGGTCATGAAACACCTTGTGCGCTTCGTCGTGTCGATTTCCTTCGCTGTCGGGTCCTGTCTGTACGCGGCTCCGGCCCGTGCGCAGCCTCTCGCTTCGGCTCCGCCGCCAGCTCCTGCCGATGACAAGCTGGCCCCGCCTGGTGCCGCCGCCACGCTCCCAGCCAGTCCATCGCTGCTGCGTGGAAGCTCCATCGGAGTCAGCGACTCAGGCAAGGCGCAGACCGCTCCGCTGTGGAGACTGACGCTGAACAACCTGCTCGTGCTGCGGCTCAATCCCGTCGGTCTGGAAGATCAGATGCGGTTTGGCTTTCAGCGACGGCTGCCCGATCTGGAAGGCTCGCAAGGTCGGCTGTTTCAAGACCGCTTCGTGTTCTTCGGCATCGCCCCAAGGCTCAATCCCGCGTTTATCAAGATCGGTCCCTCGGTAGAAATCCAGCCGCTGTCGATCTTCAACCTGCGGGTCGCCGCCGAATACATCGGCCTGTTTTCGACCTTCGGCTTCCTGCAGTCGTTTGGCTCGGCCCAGGACGACTACGCCGACAAGCTGCTCGCGGCCTGTTCATCGAGCGACGCCACCACCCGGGAAAGCTGTCGCTATCGCGACGAGCGCGGCGAGCTAGTCGAGGGCAGCTCCGAGCGTCGCAACTACAGCGCAAGCGGCCTGCACGTCATGATCGAGCCGCTCATTCAGCTAAAGCTCGGTCCCATCGCGCTGCGCAACAAGCTGGCCCTGGAATACTGGTACATGAACGTCCGGCCCGGCGATCGCGTGTTTTACGACGTGACGCTCGACACGCTGGTCCCGGCGCGCGGCTGGGTGCTGGCCAACGATCTCGATCTGCTGTTCGTCAGCAAGTTCGGCCTGACCGCTGGCGTGCGCTACTCCGTCATCCTGCCGTTCTACGCCGGCAATCAGGTCCGCCCAGGAGAGTCCGCCGCCTTCGCCAACAACACCGTGCAGCGCATCGGACCGACCTTGGCGTACACCTTCTTTGACCGAGGCTTTACCCGCTTTAACAAGCCAACGATCCTGCTCATCAGTGGCTTTTACGTCGCACACCGCTATCGCGCCGGACAAGAGCCCGCCGCCGTCCTGCCCGGACTGTTCGTCCACAACGCCGCGATGCCCTACCTGGTCCTGGGCTTTTCGTTCCAGTCGGATCTGCTGAAGACGGCGGCCCGCTGATCCGTGTTACACAAAGGACGATGAAATCGTCTGGGCCTCGCATTTCCGACTGGGCCACCGGGCTTATCACCTTGTTTGCGCTGTGGATGATTGCGGGCTGCGTCTTTTTGCCGATGAACGACGCGCCCAGCCACATCGCCAATGGAGTCATCGCCCACAAGCTCCTTCACCACGACGCATTCTTTGCTTCGCACTACCTGTTTGAGCCGGTGCTGGTTCCCTACTGGGCGACGGCGCTGTGGCTTCTGCTGTGGCAAAACGTCACGACGCCGCTGGTTGCGTGGAAGCTCCTTATCGCGCTCTACGTCGTGCTCTTGCCGCTGGCGTGTCGCTTTGTGGCAAAGACCGCGAGCCAGCTCGACGCCGATCCCACGCCCGACTCGCCGCCGCCGAGCCCGCTCTCCCTGCCCCTTCTGCCGCTCGGCCTGCTCACCGCGTTTCACTGGGGCTACTGGATGGGCGAATCGAACTACCTTGTCGGGCAGCCGGTCGCGCTGCTCGGGCTCGGACTTTTGTTTCGCAGCAAGCGGCTGCTGTCGGGATCGTTTGCTGGCTTCGTGCTGCTCGCTGCGCTGTCGTACATCTGCCACATCTACGCGCTCACCCTGCTGCTGATTGCCGCGACCGCCTGGGCTGCGCTGTCTTTCGTCGGACGCTGGCTGCCGAGCCTGCGCGTTAGGCCCCTGCGACCCGTGCAGCTTGTCGGCCTTGGCTGGCTGTATGCGCTGTTTGCGCTCGCCGCGTACTTTGTGCTGTTTCAGCATGGCTCGCAGGCCAACCGAGGCTCTCTCGGCTTCGATCTGTCGCTGCGACGGCTTGCGCACATGCTGATCGATCCGTTTGACACCCCGACACCACCGCCGCGTCTCGCCTTGGCGCTGCTTTATCTGGGCATCGGCGTCGCGTATGTGCTGCTGCAGAAAGACAACCTGCGCTCGCTGCTTGCGTCGCCCGGAAAGCGCCTGGCCGCGCTGCACGCCCTGTGTCATCCCGAGCTTTTGTTCACGGGACTTGTCGTCCTGCTCGCCGCCTACCTGGGCCCGGTCAGCATCTTGGGCCCCGATGGCAGTCAAAAAGAAGGCGAGATCGCGATTCGCTTCGTCCTCGGTGGCTTTCTGCTCGTGCTTCTGTCTTTGCGCTGGCCCCTCGTCCCGGACCGGCTGCCCCGCGCGCTGCTCGCCGTCACGCTAGCGATGTTTGCGCTCGTGCAGCTTCGATCGATCTACACGCTGCACCGCGACACCGACGCGACCTTGCGCACCATCGATGGGCAGATCCTCGCCCAGATTCCGCCACACAAGAACGTGCTGCCGCTCATCGATCTGACCGACGGACAGTGGCGCGACTACCTGATTCACCGCGTCGTCAACTACGTCGTCCTGCGCGACTCCTACAGCCCGCATGTCTTCGCCGTCAAAGGCCAGCACGCGCTGCGTCACCTGCCGTGGGGCGACCAGCGCGACGTTCGCAACTTCGACATCAGCCAAGACGAGTGGCGCTACTACGACTACGTGCTGCTACAGACCGACAAGCCGACGCTGCCGCCGAGCCTGCAAGGTCATGTCCAGCTCATCGCGCAGGCCGCGCCGTTTGCGCTCTACCGCGTCGAAAGACCCGCGACTACTCCACCATCGGCTCTTCCTCTTGCGCCGACTCCGTAAACGAGCCCATCGCCCGATACTTCGCGTACCGACCATCGAGCAGCGCCTGCACCGACAGCTTGTCTAGCTCGCTCAGGTGCCGGGACACCGCCTCCCCGACGAGCCGCGCCGCTTCATCAAAGTCGTGATGCGCGCCCCCCGGCGGCTCCGCGATGATCTCATCGACGATCCCGAGCTTCTTGATGTCATCCGCCGTCATCTTCATCTGCGCCGCTGCGACCTCGGCGTGCGACTGGCTCTTCCACAGGATCGACGCGCAGCCCTCGGGCGTGATCACCGAATAGACCGAGTATTCCATCATCAGCAGCCGATCACAGACCCCGAGCGCCAGCGCCCCACCCGAGCCGCCTTCGCCAATCACCACCGAGATGATCGGCACCGGCAGCCCCGCCATCACCTCCAGGTTCTTGGCAATCGCTTCGGCTTGGCCGCGCTCCTCGGCATCGATGCCCGGAAACGCGCCCGGCGTGTCGATGAGCGAGACAATCGGCAGCTTCATTCGCGCCGCCAGCTCCATCAGCCGCTTGCCCTTGCGATAGCCCTCGGGACGCGGCATGCCGAAGTTGCGACGCATCGCTTCCTTGGTCCCTCGGCCTTTCTGATGACCGATAAACAGCACCGGCCTGCCGCCCAGGGGCGAAAGCCGCCCGAGCCCACCAATCACCGCCTCGTCATCGGAAAACGCGCGATCGCCGTGCAGCTCAAAGAACTCATCGGCCAAGCGACTGACGTAGTCGAGCGTGTACGGACGCAGCGGATGCCGCGACAGCTGCACCTTCTGCCACGGCGACAGGTTGGAAAAGATCTCGGCGCGCAGACGGCTGGCCCGTCGTTCCAGGATCTTGATCTCGGCGGCCAGAAGCTCACCACCGGCGAGCTGCTTCAGCTCTCCGATCTTGTTTTCTAGCTCCACCAGGGGACGTTCAAACTCAAGCGACTGACGTGGATCGAGCATGAGAAGCCTTTACGAAGTGGCGCTATTTTTGAGTATGCTCGCCGCATCATGCAAGCCGTCATCGACCTTCGCTCCGATACAGTGACAAGACCGACGGCAGCGATGCGAGCGGCGATTGCATCGGCGGATGTTGGCGACGACATGTTCGGCGAAGATCCGACCGTCAGGCGACTTGAAGAAGTGGTGGCGACCCGCCTGGGCAAGCCCGCTGCGCTGTTTGTTCCATCGGGAACCATGGCCAATCAAATCGCGATTCGCTGCCATGTTCAGCCCGGTGACGATGTCCTGTGTTCCGACGGCGCGCACATCAAGTGGTACGAAGCCGGGGCAAGCGCCGCCCTGTCTGCCGTCCAGCTGGTCAGCGTCGGTCATGGCGGCCTGTTTACCGCCGATGAGCTGACCGCAACCTTTCAGCCCGAGCGCACCGATCACGCCTCGCCCCCGAGTCGCCTGCTGTGCCTGGAAAACACCCACAACCGAGGCGGCGGCAGCATCTGGCCGATGCATCAGCTCTATGAGGTCGCGCGCGTCGGCAGGCAGCTTGGACTGCGCCTTCACCTCGATGGTGCCCGGCTGTGGAATGCAGCGGTGGCGCTCGGTGTCCCCGATGCCGAGATCGCGGCCCCGTTTGACACCGTCGCGGTCTGCCTGTCCAAAGGGCTCGGAGCGCCGGTCGGCTCGCTCGTCTGTGGACCGCAAGACATCATCCACCGCGCGCGCCGCTTCCGAAAGATGTACGGCGGTGCGATGCGTCAGGTCGGCGTGCTGGCAGCGGCGGGACTGCATGCGCTCAGCCACCACTACGGACGGCTCGCGGAAGATCACCACAACGCACGCCGCATCGCCGAGGTCCTGTCCGACGTTCCGCACGTTCATGTGATTGCGCCGCAGACCAACATCTTGCTGTTCGATCTGCGTCCACCGCTGCCCGATGCGGCAGAAGTGACCGCCCGGCTCAAGGCGCAGGGCGTGCTCTGCGCACCGTTTGGTCCCCGTCGAGTACGGCTGGTAACGCACCTGGATGTCAGCCACGCCGCCTGTGAAGAAGCAGCCCAGCGCATTCGGCAGGTGCTATGCGACGCCACGCTGTAAGCCGACTCCTTCTCGCGCTGTGTGTGGGTGCGGGCTGTGCCAAGCCGCCGCCCATGCCGCCTCCCATCGCCGCAGCCCAGCAGGCGGAGCGCGCCCCCGACAAAAACGAAGCCGTCCTCGAATACCAACGCATCATCGCGATGTGTCAGGCCGGCACTGCGCCGCCGTCGCTGCGTCAAAAGGATGACTGTGGCCTGGCCGCGTTCCGTCTCGCCCAGCAGCTGGAAGTGCTCGGACAGCTTCCCGAAGCCGCGCAGGCCTATCGTCAGGTCGAAGCGCTCAGCCGCGACGTGACCAAGGTCGCACGCTCGCTGTTTCGCGCCGCCGAGCTGTACGCCGACCGCATCGGCCAGCCCGCCGAGGCGATTGCCCTGTGTCAGCGCATCATTGCCAGCCATCCCGCCGAGGTCGCCGCCGAAGACGCCCTGCGAGCGATGACGCGCTGGCGACGAGACGACGACACCCTGCTGCCCGAGCTGGATCAGATTGCCAAGACCCACGCCGCCCACGTCCCGCTCGCCAGCTTTGCCTGGCTTCTGTCGGCGCAGCGCTGCGAAGACAAGGGCCAGCTTGCCGAAGCCGTGCGTCGCTACGATGAGCTGGCCAAGCGCTATCCCAAAGGACCGCTCTTCGACGATGCGCTGGTGTCGGCGGCCAAGGTCCTGCGCGCGCAGAAGCGCTATGGCGAAGCGGCAGAGCGCCTGGAGCGGCTTCAGCGCACCTATTCATCGGCGCTGATCGTCGGTCACTACAACCTGTACCTGCTGGCCGAAGGGGCGCTGCTTCTCGGGCAGATTTATCTCGATGACATGCGGCAGCCCGCGCGGGCGATTCCGGCGCTGCTCGGCTTTCTCAAGCGGCAGCCCACGTCGCGCCTGGCCGATGATGCGCTGCTGCTGCTCGCCGATGCCGCCCGCCGTCGCCACAACCCGCCCACCGCAGCCGACAAGACCGAAGCCTGCCGCTACCTAAGCCAGCTCTATAAGCAATACCCCGACTCCAACCAGCGCCGCCGAGCCGACGAGCTACAACAAGCCCTCACCTGCCCGGCGCCCTGAAAGACCTTCGCAGTCATGATTTCCCAGCTTCAGATCAAGAACTTCAAGTCGATCGATCAGCTCACCATCGAGCTGGGCCGCTTCAACGTCCTCATCGGCGCCAATGGCTGCGGCAAGACCAACATCCTGGAAGCGATCTGCCTGGGCGGAGCCGCCGCCGCCAACAAGCTCGATAACGAGTACCTCGCCCCACGCGGCATCCGCTACGCAACGCCCAAAGAGATGCGCTCTGGGTTTGACGCAGCCTCGCTCACCCAACCGACCGTGCTGGACGTTACCGATAGCAACGCCAAAAAGCTAAGCGTCGCACTCACCGAGTCCCCCGACAACAGCGACAAGTTCGTCTGGGAAAACCTTGATGATTATCCAGTAACATTCGATATCAATGAATTAAACAAAAATTTAATAGAACGAAAGCAGCCCCCCGTATCCATGAAGGAAATATCACGCATACTTCGGACTGCCCAATCAGTACTGGCAAGTATCGAATTTAGCCAATTGGGGAATTTTTTGATTTATTCCCCGGATCACACGGCGATTCGCAGACTGGAAGATGAAGAACGGACGCTGCCGCTTGGAACAGATGGCTGTGGTCTGTTTCGACTGCTCCAGTCGTTTACAAACGAAGAGCTGGCAGAGGTCAAGACCCACCTGCGGATGATTGACTGGTTTGATGACTTCGAGATGCCGGACAACCTGATTCCGGGGGAGCGACGGCTACGCATCAAGGATCAGTATCTTGCTGAAGGCTTGCAGTTCTTTGGGCAGCGTGTTGCAAATGAAGGCTTCTTGTTCCTGCTGTTCTATCTGTGCCTATTTATCAGTCAGCAGACGCCCAAGTTCTTTGCGATTGACAACCTCGATAGCGGGCTCAATCCCAAGCTCTGCGCGTATGCAACCAAGACGCTGTGCGCGCTGGCCAAGACCTACGACAAGCAGGCGATCATCACCACACACAACCCGTCTGTGCTCGATGGCCTGAACCTTCACGACGAAGACAACCGGCTGTTTGTGGTGTCGCGCAACCTCGATGGACGGACCCGGATTCGCCGCATCCTACCCACAGAGCAGTCGCCAAGTGAGCCCCCTGTGCGCCTATCCGAAGCCTTCCTACGGGGCTACCTGGGTGGCTTGCCGGAGCACTTCTAAGCCATGAACGACACCCCGCCTATCTTTGGCATTGTCGCAGAAGGAGCCGCTGACCATACCGTACTGAAGCGCGTCTTGGCCGGGTACTTTGGCACGTCCGACATCGTCACAAACGCACTTCAGCCACTTCGCGATGCCACTACCGAGGCCTTTGCACCAGGGGGCTGGGCGCAGGTCTTGGAGTATTGTCGATCGGAGCACCTTCGCAGCGCCTTTTCCCAAAACGAATACATCGTCATTCAGATTGATACGGATGTCTCTGAAAAGCACCCAAGCTACGGAATCCCCCATCGAGATGAAAGCGGAGAGCGTAGCCCAGAGCAGCTCATCGCTGCGGTCTGCGCCAAGCTGATCAGCCTGATGGATGAAGCCTTCTATCGCAAGTACCAGCGCAAGATCATCTTTGCAGTGTGTGTCCACTCGATCGAGTGCTGGCTCCTGCCGATCTATTATCACGATGGCCGCAAAGAAAAGACCGTCAACTGCCTACAGAGCCTGAATGAAAAGCTGATTCAGCAGCTTGGCTTTTCCATCGATTCCAAAGACACAAAGTACTACGACACAGCAGCAAAACGGTACAGCAAGAGCAAAGAGCTAAAGGCCCATTGGGCTCACAATCCCAGCCTGAAGCACTTTGTCACCAGCCTGGAAGAGCGGTTTCAGCGCGGCTTCGTCTTGGCACAGTCAGCAAGCGACGCCGCCCCCGCCGGATCGCCTGTTTCCCGGTAAAACACCCGATCCGGGCACCCCAGATCGCGTTCTGCAATTCAAAACACCCGA
>ERZ724519.152-NODE-152-length-27056-cov-8.422244_pt1 | contig 27056 bp, 19 predicted proteins | sample MGYA00376052_ERZ724519 | MGnify/ENA primary metagenome ERZ724519 (study PRJEB28724, sample SAMN07190883) | activated sludge metagenome | isolation source: activated sludge of sewage treatment plant in Hong Hong | place: Hong Kong | collected 2016-03-17 ... | reverse complement strand
TCTTCCCCTTCCATTGTCATTGGTAATTAATGTTAGATAACTGAAAACGCTTTTTTACAAGCAAACAACCAGGCGGTTCGTTCGTCTGACTGCGTTCATTTATTTAAAACATTAATTATTAAAACAATGTCATCTATCATCATAAACATACTAATCATCATTCTTGCCACATCTCCTTTCGTGTACATTTTTCTGGCCGGCAGGGGTAAAAAGAAAATTAAAAACAATTTTTTAACCGCTGCTAAACAGTCTGGACTTAATCCAGACAAGACAGAGGCCTGGGCACATGGTGCCATGGGTCTGGACAGTGCAAAAAATGTATTCTGTTATCAATCACAGTTGAATGGCAATTCATTCCATCAGGTCAATTTATCCGAAGTAAAAGGAGTAGAAGTTAAAAAAGAATACGCCCCCCATTCGGGTCAACATCCTGATCTAAGTTTTCTAAAAAATGTGAGTCTTCACTTGAAAACAGAAGCCAACACAGAAATTATCCTTCCTGTATTTGATAGTGGTTTTGATAAGCAGGTAAGCAGCGAGCTAATGATGGCTAATGAGTGGCAAAATATACTATCCTCCAAAACAGATGGTAAAAAATAGCAAATTAATTTAACAACAAATGAAATCAATATGAAACCAAATCAACTAAAACTACCGCTGCTGCTGGTAGCCATGATGAGCCCATTTCTGGTCATGGCCCAGCATAGCGATGGCCTGGACATTGCGGGCGTCCGGGTAGAATTCATCCTGTTTGGCTTGACCCTATTGGGTGTAGCATTGTTTCATGAACAAACCTTTTGGGTTGCCATCATTGGCTTGACTGTAATCGTAGCTTTTAAACTAATATTTGTTCCAGAATATAATTTTGCCCATCATTTTTTGGGAGAAAATTCGATGGCTTCACAATTAGCAGATAAAAGCCAACGGCAAGGTGAGTGGGGGGTAATTGTCAATCTTGCTGGTTTGTTGCTGGGCTTTGGCATACTGGCTAAAATCTTTGAAGAATCGGGTGTACCAGATGTATTGCCTGCATTCCTGCCAGATGACTGGAAGGGACCCGCTGTATTGTTGATATTTGTATTTATCATATCTTCCTTTTTAGACAACATAGCCGCAGCGATGATTGGTGGTGCCATTGCCATTGTAGTTTTCAATAACAAAGTTCACGTTGGCTATATAGCAGCCCTTGTAGCTGCCAGCAATGCCGGAGGATCAGGTAGTATTGTGGGTGATACTACCACTACTATGATGTGGATTGATGGCGTAAGTGCATTTAATGTAATTCATGCCTATGTTGCCGCCGTAGTTGCACTCTTGATAATTACCTGGTTTGCTGCCAGACAACAGGATGCTTACCAGCGCATCACCAAGGATGCAAAGCCTGGAGTAAATATCGATTGGATGCGCATTGTTATAGTGGTAGCCATGTTGGTTGGTGCCATTTTGAGCAATATCTGGTACGATATGCCCGCCCTTGGCGTTTGGCTTGCCATTTTATTGGGAGCATTGGTCCGAAAGATGCCATGGGATGAGGTAAGTGCTTCCCTCAAGGGTACTATTTTCCTCCTCTGTTTGGTAACGGCAGCTTCTTTGATGCCGGTTGAAACATTGCCGGCAGCTTCATGGTTGACAGCATTTATTCTGGGCTTTGTTTCGGCGGTATTCGACAATATACCTTTGACCAAGCTATGCCTTGAACAAGGCCATTTTGACTGGGGCATGCTGGCCTATTCCGTTGGTTTTGGAGGCTCCATGATCTGGTTTGGGTCTTCAGCAGGTGTGGCCATTACCAATAAATTCCCGCAGGCTAGGAATGTTAAAAATTGGGTAGTACAGGGCTGGCACGTGATAGCCGCGTATATCATCGGTTTTTTTGTACTATACTTTATCATGGGTTGGGAACCTGCTGATAACAAGTTGCACAAAGAACCGGCCTCTAAATGTCCTGGTACAGAGTGTAAGGCAAGGGACAACGCACCTTCATTGGAGTAAAACCCATAATCAACTATTCCAAATTAAATACAGATGCAAAGGCGTGGTGATCCGACAAGGTAGCCACGCCTTTCATTTCAACTGCATTGTGCAATATGTTGATGCACTTTTTCCCCTGGTTTTTAAAAAAAATATAGTCCAGTTTTTGATTGCCCTCTGAGCTGTTGCAATATTTATTGCTCTCCGGGTGGATGGTGTACCATTGCTGAGCCTTTGAATAATGTTGCACCGCATCGTTGAAATGCCAGCAGGATTGGAGCATTGAATAGACATCATTGGGAAATTTCATTTTATTGTTAGAAAGACCCGGATGGGCAATATTAAAATCACCAGCCATCACAATTGGAAGCTGTAGATCCAAACCCTCCAGTACTTCCATCATGTATTTTATCTGGCTCAAACGAATGGCTTCGTCGTTTCGGGAAGGGCCAGAATACAAATGTGTATTGACCACCCATATTTTACCGGAAGGCAAATCAATTTTTGTCAGTAAAAATCCTTTAGCCCCAATCTTTTCCTCCCATCGCATGCCAGGAAAGACTGGGTATTCGTAGAATTTTTCTTCTTCTATGGGAAAGACAGAAAAAGTAGCCAAGCCGCCATGGCAGTCTTTATACACAAAAGGAATAATAGATTGGGAGCAGTTGTAATCGGATCCATAGTGGTATTGATTTTTAAATTTCTCAAGATTCTGACTTCTGAAATAAACTGAAAACACTTCCTGCAGGCACAAAATATCGGGCTGACGCTTCATGATAGAATCTGCCATTGAGGGAAAACGAAGATCATCTTCATGTCCTGGCAAAAAGACAGGCAAGCCCCACACATTGTAAGTTAAAATCTTATAAGCCTTTTCAGAGTGAATGGAAATTTCTACTTTTTTTGGCAAGTTTTGAATTAGGCCATCACTGTTGACAGAATGGGGAATAAAATATAACAACATCAGTAATAGGTACATAAACTTAAAATTTGTTACAGCAAAATTGAGGAGTTAACGTAAGGCTGACCTTAAAGTTATGTTTTCATATTATTATTAATCCTAATATTATTTTAAAACAAGGTTAAGAGGTTATCCTTAGAATTGACCTAAACTTTGCAATGCGTTAACCATTTGAAAACATTGAAATCCGAACTTTGTACAAATCAATACTGAATGAAGATTTTATATGCAGTGCAGGCGACCGGTAATGGACACATCAGCAGGGCGATGCAATTATTACCCTATCTGGAAAGACATGGAACGGTTGATTTTTTTATGTCGGGTGATAATGCAAGCTTAGCCCTCAATGGCAATGTCAAATACAGAAGCAAAGGATTGAGTCTGTATTACACCCAATGTGGTGGCTTAAACTATTGGCAAATTTTTAAGAAAAACAAATGGACAAGGGCTATGAAAGAAGCGCGCGACCTTCCTGTAAATAAGTATGATCTGGTCATCAACGATTTTGACTACATAACAGCAGAGAGCTGCAGGATTCATAAAAAGAACAGTCTTCATCTGGGCCACCAGGCAAGTTTCATTAGTGAACAGACCCCAAGGCCAGATAAAATCAGTAGCGTTGGAGAGTTTATATACAAGCATTATTGTAATACCAGTCACTTCCTTGGTTTTCATTTTGAATCTTATGATTCCTTTATTTTACCCCCTGTAGTAAAAAAAGAAATTACAGAGGCAGAGGTTTCTGATCTGGGGCACATCACTGTCTATCTGCCGTCTTACCAACGTAACTGCCTTGAAAGTCAGTTTTTGATGTTAAAAAACCAACTCTTTCATTGGTTTTTGCCTTGTATAAAACAACCCTATCGGGAAGAAAATATCATTTACTATCCCATTGATAGCACCTTCTTCAATCAAAGTTTAGTTACATGCCATGGTTTAATCACAGGCGGAGGATTTGAGACTCCCAGTGAAGCTATGTTTCTGGGGAAAAAATTGATGTGCATCCCTATAAGAGATCATTACGAACAAAAGTGTAATGCAGCGGCGCTTCAGAAGTTGGGCGTTTACACCTTGCCCAATGCTGATAGTCCTACCTTTTACAACCAAATCAGACATTGGTTAGCAGAGGGCCAGACCATTTCCTTACCGTCAATCAACAATATAGAAACTACCGTTGAGCGCGCGTTGACCATCATGGAAATAGCCAATAATGAAACGCTGAAAATAAGCTGAGCATACTTTAACATACAATAACAGATAGAATTCGGTTTTTTGTCCTAACTTGCTCTGCAGAAAAGATTGTTGTGGGAAAAATAAAAGTCGCTTTTTTCGCTGATATGCTGGTCGAAAACTTTGATGGAGCTGCCAGAACGATATATCAGATTATCAAAAGAATTGACACCGAAAAGTATGAGTACTTTTTCATTACCGGCAGTGCTCCTGCAAGCAACTTTCCTTACAAATATTACCTGGTACCCAGCGTTGATATTCCCAAAAATGAGGATTATAAATTGGCCATACCCGCTCTGTCTTTTTTTGAGATGAACAACGCCATGTTGATTTTTAAGCCGGATGTAATCCATATATCTTCGCCTTCTTTTTTGGGCAGGTATGCACTCGATTATGCAAGGGCCAATAAAATTCCGGTGCTTTCCATTTACCATACCCATTTCATATCTTACATAGACTACTACTTCAAGGATGCGCGATTGCTTATTGATGCGGTTAAGGCATTTGTCATATCGAGGAACAAGTCGTTTTATAATGGTTGTGATATGGTGTTGGTTCCATCTCAATCATTACTTGAAGAATTGAGTGGCTACGGCTTTGATCAAACCAGGATGGTGATCTGGCCAAGGGGTATGAATACCGCCATGTTCTCACCTGATAAAAAGGATGCAGGTTTATTACTTAAAGAAGACATCCATAAGCCGGTGGTGTTGTTTGTCAGCCGATTGGTATGGGAAAAAAATCTTTTGACCCTGAAAGACATTTATTTGCTAAATGAAGCAGCGGGCAGTCCATATCAGTTTGTAATCGCCGGTGATGGCGTGGCGCGCGATGAGTTGCAACAAAGCATGCCCAATGCTTTGTTTTTGGGTAGTTTGCAACACGAGGCACTAAGCCAGTGGTATGCTACTTCCTCCGTTTTTTTGTTTACATCAGAAACAGAAACTTACGGCAATGTAGTAATCGAAGCCATGGCCTCGGGACTGCCCGTTGTTGTGGCGGATGCAGGAGGACCAAGTGATCTCGTGGTGTCTTATGAAAATGGTATCAAATGTACCCCCAAAGATGCACCTGCCTTTTATGAGGCTGTGAAACATGTATTGACAGACAAAGTACTGAGAGAAAAAATCATTCAAAATGGTCTCTCCTTTGCAAAAAATTTAAACTGGGACAAATTGGTTCAAAATTATTTTGAAAAAGTGAAAGGTTTGGCAAAATCAATGGCGTAATGGCAGTATTGTTCATTACCCATAAATTTCCACCTGCTACGGGTGGCATGGAAAAATTCTCCTACGAGTTGTATCGCAGCATGCAACAAAATATGCCTGTTCACATCATAGCATACGAAGGCAAATCCAGCAGAATTCTTTGGTTTTTACAATTGAAAAAAAACATCAGGACCATGCTGGATTTGCACCCGGAAATCAACATCATTCATCTCAATGATGGACTCATGGTAAGTTTTGGGCTTTGGATTAAAAAATTTACGGGTCGCAAAGTAGTGGCCACTTTGCATGGACTGGATATTGTGTTTCCACTACCCTACTTCCAGCGAAAGATATTACCAAAATTTAATCGGTTGGATGGAATTGCCTGTGTCAGTAAGGCTGGTAGAGAAGCAGCAATACAGAGAGGCATTGATCCAGACAAAATTGTAGTCATCAACAATGGTGTCGATCATGAATTGACCAGATCGGCAAAATCGATGGCTTTAGATGAAAAGTTGTATTCCCGACTTAATATACCACGTGACGCATTTGTAATTACAGCCATGGGCAGGGCCGTCAAAAGAAAGGGCTTTAGTTGGTTTGTAGCCAATGTACTTCCTCATATGCCTTCGCACGTGGTATTTGTGTTGATAGGCCCGGTTACCAGTTATGGAAAGAAATGGTGGCATCCAATGATTCCTTCAGGGTGGGTAGAAAAAATGGCGCTTATGATGGGTTCTGCTACAGATGAAGAGGCCCTTAAAGAATATGCCAATCAATATCCAGGTCGTTTCATACGCACAGGGTATTTGCCTTTCACAGACATAGAAAAATTGTTGCAGAGCTCAGGGGTGTTTGTAATGCCCAATGTCAGCGTGCAAGGCGATATGGAAGGTTTTGGACTGGTAGCACTTGAAGCAGTGTTGTGTGGTTGTTTTGTTTTTGCAGCCAACCAGGAAGGCATTACTGATGCCATTTATGATAATAAAAACGGCTTCCTGTTACCCGCTGAGAATGCAAATGCATGGATAGAAACCCTGACGACATTTATTCAAAATCCTCCCGATGATGGTTTACTCGAAAGATTTCAGGAGTTCACCCTCAAACAGTTTTCGTGGGATCAAATGGCAGGTGCCTACCATCAATGGTTTCATTCCATTTTGGCGTCCTGAAAATAATTATTGGTTGGCGGGATCGTTTTCCGGTTTGGTATAGGGCTTGTCTTTTCTGCCGATCAAAGAAACATTGACGTATCGTTTTGGATTCAACCTAAGATCCTGGAGCAAGAGCGACATATTTTTTGTTGTGGCTTCCAGATTTTCATACAGTTTTTTATCGTTTAGCAATTGACCTAAAGAACCACCGCCTTGATTTACCTTTGCCAATACTGCATTGAGGTCTTTCATGGTAGATGTGGTCACATCGAGGGTGGTCTCCAATTTTTTGACTGCTTCATTGCTATTGTCAATCATGGTATTGGTTTTAGTCATTGTCTTGCCAATGTCTGCCGTTGCCAATTGATTGGTTGTGGTATTGAGGTTTTTTAATAAGCCTGTTATCTGCGCATTATTGTCTGCCAGGTTTTTGGTAATTTTATTCATATTGGCCAGAAGACCATTCATGTTTTGCTGGCTTTGAACCATGATCTTATTCAGGTTGCCAGTAAGTGCTGCTATGTTGGACATGGTAAGTTCCAGATTCCTTACAATCAAGTCCACTTTTCCGTTTTGGCCTTCTTTGCCCAATTCTTTCACCAGGGCTTTAACCTGATCAGAAGCATTGGACACATATTGTTCGACTTCTGCAGGATCAATCATTGAGCCTAACAAGCCAAGAGATTTGCTTTGAAAACGATAACCGGTAGGAGCGCAATCATCGCCCGTACATGTATTTTCAAATACGAGGGCAAGGGATTTGCCACCAACAATGCCATCGTTGCGCATCACTGCGGTAGCGTTTTTGGGGATGTTGATCTTACCATCCACTCTGAAAGTCACATCCATTACATGTACATCACTGGCACTTATGTTGATATCTGTGACTGTACCTATTTTATAACCATTGACGGTAACATCAGAAGACACGGCCAGACCGGTTACATCTGAAAAAGAACAGAGGTATGTCCTGCTGGGATGAAACAGGTTTTGGCCTTTGATAAAACGATATCCCCAAACCGCAGCAAATAAGGTGATAAAAGTTAGCAGACCCAGTTTTACCTCTCGTGACATTCCTTGTTTTTTTAAGAAACGCAAAATTAATGAAAATAGTTGAACCCTTGATTTTCAAAGTAAAAAGGATGCATATTAAATTGCAAAAACGGAAAATTGATCTATTAAATGGAAAAACATACCTCTTTCCATATATTGTAAATTAATGTAAGGCCAATTCAATATTAAGCATGGCAAAAAAGGGGCTTTGCAAAAGTTAAATGTATCTTTGATGTAATTGAAAAAATATTATATTAAATAAATTTTAAATGTTTATTTAATTGATATTAAATTACTTACACATTATGAATAAAAATAATATAATAAAAAATCAAACTTTAGGTTGGGCACTTTCATTGCTGCTGTTATGGAGCATTGGACACGATGGCAAAGCTCAAAGCACAGCAAAGACATCAGATGCCGCTCAGCGATGGTCTGCTTTTGAGTGGAGGCAAGACAAAGCCCACTACCAACTAGCCGGGAATTGGCAAGCCGAAAACATAGGTCCCACCATTATGAATGGCAGAATCACCGATATAGATGTCAACCCTGAAAATGCCCATGAATTTTACATAGCTTATGCATCGGGGGGCTTGTGGTATACAAACAACAATGGCACAAGTTTTACCCCTGTTTTTGACCATGAAGCTGTAATGACCATAGGAGACATTGCCGTACATTGGCCCAGCAATACCCTCTATGTAGGTACTGGTGAAAGCAATTCAAGCAGGTCATCTTATGCCGGCAACGGTGTTTACAAAAGTACCGATGCTGGAAAGAGCTGGCAGCATTTAGGTCTGTCGGATAGTCATCACATTGGAAGGATGTGGGTGGATCCTAAAAATCCAGAAAGACTTATGGTGGCAGCCCTAGGTCATCTATACTCAAAAAACAGTGAAAGAGGACTGTTCATTACCCATGATGCGGGCAAAAACTGGGAAACAAGTCTGATCATCGATGATTCTACCGGGGTGGTAGATATGATAGCGGACCCCTTGGATGAAAACACTTTTTATTGTTCTTCCTGGCACAGGCAAAGGTCAGCCTGGAATTTTACGGGTGCAGGAATTACATCTGCCATTTACAAATCTACAGATGGCGGAAAAACATGGAGCGACATCAGCAAAGCCGAATCCGGCTTCCCAAGATCACAATATACGGGTCGGATTGGAATAACGGCAGCCCAGAAGGGTGGACAAACGGTGCTTTACACCATTGTTGACAATCAGCAACCTAAACCGAAACAAAATGTTGAAAAGGATGATTTGACCGCGGAAAAATTCAGGGAAATGAGTCTCGACAGTTTTATGACATTAAGTGATGAACGCATCAACCAATTTTTAAAGAACAATAATTTTCCCGTAAAGTACACCAGCAAGGAAATTAAGAAGCAACTTAAAAAGGGCAAAATTGAAGTGAGTGCTTTGGCTGATTATCTCGAAGATGCCAACGCCTCTCTCTTTGATGCCGATTTCAACGGGGCAGAAGTATACAGAAGCGATGATGGCGGAGCTACCTGGCAGAAAACGCACACAGAAGCACTTACAGGATTGTACTTCACTTATGGATATTATTTTGGTCAGATTGCTGCTCAAGTTGACAATGCAGATGTGCTTTATATCTTGGGTGTACCTTTGTTAAAATCTGAAGATGGAGGCGCAAGCTGGAAAGACATCAATGGCAATAACCAGCATGGTGATCACCATGTATTGCACATACATCCAAGAAATGCAAAGTTACTGTACAATGGCAATGATGGCGGGGTCAACATTTCTTATGATGGAGGTAATACCTGGGTGAAATGCACTATGCCTGCAGTGGGACAATTTTATGCAGTGCAAACCGATGACGAAGATCCTTACAACGTTTATGGTGGTTTACAGGATAATGGTGTGTGGGTGGGTAGCAGCAGCTACAAATACAGTACCTCGTGGCAAAGTACAGGTTCTTATCCATACAAATCACTTTTGGGTGGTGATGGCATGCAAATACAGGTTGATATACGCGACAATCAAACCATTTACACAGGTTATCAATTTGGCAATTATTTCAGAATTGACAAAAAAACAGGCGATCGGAAATACATTACACCCCGGCATGAACTGGGAGAAAGGCCCTATCGTTGGAATTGGCAGTCGCCAATATTAATTTCAAGACACCAACCTGACATTATTTATTTTGGTTGCAACAAATTGCTCCGGTCTTTTGACAAAGGCAATGAATTCAAAAGTATTTCCGGAGACCTGACGCATGGAGGGAAAAAAGGCAATGTACCTTTTGGCACCCTAACATCACTGGATGAATCCCCTCTGGTATTTGGACTCATCTATACTGGGAGCGACGACGGGAAAATTTGTATGACAAAAGATGGTGGTCTTTCGTGGGACACACTTTCGCATAATTTAACCAACTCAAAATGGGTCAGTCGCATTGTGGCTTCGCGCCATGTTGAAAGTCGGGTTTATGTAAGTTTAAACGGCTATCGCAACGATGATTTCACTCCTTATGTATTTAGAAGCGATGATTATGGCAAACATTGGATTTCTATTGGAGAAGGATTGCCTCATGAAGCTGTGAATGTAATCAGAGAAGATCTGGAAGATGAAAATATATTGTATATAGGTACCGACCATGGGCTATATTTTACCATTGATGGAGGCAAATCGTATCAAAGGCTCAGCAATGATTTGCCCAATGTAGCCATTCACGATTTGTCGTTGCAGCAAAAAGGCATAGAAATGGTGATTGGCAGCCACGGCCGATCTTTGTATAAAATGAATGTTGCGGATCTCAGAAAGTTAAAAGAATGGAAAGATTCAAGTCTGGTAATTGGGTCGGTTGCCCCTATTACAATCCATAACTTATGGGGCAAAAAAAGCAATTTTTCCCAAGAGGTCAGGCAGCCTGAAATATCCTTTACCCTTTATAGCCAAAAAGATGCTAAAGTCGCAATATCGGTACAGTCAGAGAATGGTGATGCCCAATTTACGACTGAGCTCAATTTGGCGCAAGGAATGTCAAAAGTGTCGTTTCCCTTTTGGTTTTACAGCCCTCCGACTGCTGCCCCAACCAAGAACAGCAAGAAGAAAGATAGGTCCAAAGTGGCTCCAAAAGTTGAAAAACCAAGTCCTGCAGAAGATGGCAAATATTACCCCGGCCCAGGTAAATATATACTTACCATTAAAGCAGGTCAGAAAGAAGTTTCAACTACTTTTAATATAGAAGCAAGGAAAAAATGAAATTGAAGAAACTAACTTTCATCATTGCATTTACAATTTTAACAGCGCTGCTGTTTGGCCTGTGGTATTTTTATCCACAATTAAAGGTAATAAATGGTTATGCAGCCAGGACAGCCTGCAGCTGTTATTTTGAAGTTGGTCGCGCGGTTACAGGAATAGACAATGAAGATTTGGGTGATGACATTTTTTCAATCAGTCGTTTGGAGATAGACAGCATAAATCAGCTGGTTAGCAGTACGGTATTGGGCCTGGCTAAAAAAACAGCCGTTTATAGAAAAGGCATGGGTTGTATTCTTTTAAAAGACGAAGATGATCAATCCTTTTCATTTACACCTTTGCCAGATACATTGAGGAATGAGGATCCATGGAGGAATGCAAAAAGTGTAGCCCTTACAGAAAATGAAATGGCTACCATAACCCAATTGGCCTTCGACCCTGAATTTGGATGTACCCATAAAAAAACAAGGGCTCTGTTGATATTGAAGAATGATAGCCTCATATACGAACAATATGCTAAGGGCACTGACCGCCAAACGCCTCTGCTGGGATGGTCGATGACAAAATCGGTTTTGAGCACACTTTATGGTCTTCTGGTACAGCAGGGAAAGACTTCATTAGAAGAATTACCTTTTAAAGGAAACAAAAACCCGGAATACCGGCAAACGAGGGTGAGGGATCTGTTGCAAATGAGAGCAGGCCTCAAATGGGAGGAAAAATATGATCAATATTGTTCAGCAACTCAGATGTTGTTTGACAGCGATGATGCCTATCAGATGGTAGCTGCATTGCCCTTTGAGAAAAGAGAATGGGAGTACTCATCAGGAACCAGCAATTTGTTGAGCGGTCTGATGAAGAGCAAATTTGAATCAACGCAAGCCTACCTCAATTATCCCTATACTGCACTCTTTCATCCTTTGGATTTGGAACATGCCTGGATTGAAACCGATGAGACAGGCACCATGTTGGCTTCATCCTATATGTATGCAACAGCAAGGGATTGGCTTAAATTGGGTATGCTTTATTTAAACAAAGGAAAATGGCAGGGCAATGTTCTTTTATCACCATCCTGGATAGATTTTGTACAAGAAGAAGCTACCGGCTCTAAAGGCAGATATGGTGGTCACTTTTGGCTCAATAAAAGAGGGGCATCCTATAAGGATGTTCCCTTTGACATATTCACCATGGATGGATATCAGGGACAGCTGGTGGCAATATTTCCAGCACAAAACATGGTGGTAGTGCGTTTGGGACTTGCTGATCTTGACTTTAATGAATTATTAAAAAACATTGTACATGCGGTTGAGCAGTAGCATCCTTTTAGTCTTATCATTTGCATTTATCCAATGTAAGGTTAAGGCCCCCGACAAATTAAATGATGGCTGTGTCATTGGTACATTTGTTTTACAAAATACCAATTGCATTGTAACAGATTCTACTGACAAGCAGCTGTCCGGCACCTTGTTTGCCAACAATCTGGAGATGAAATTTCAATATGGCAGTGAAGTGTCCAGAGGGTTGCAAGATACCAAAGAGTACATTCAACAGAGCTTTAGGGCTTACCACTACCGGAAGTTCTTTGATTACATTCACATGGACCCCAAAGTACATAAGATCTACAGAGATTCTGCGGATATAAGCCAAATAAAATACATTCAACCCGGAGAAAACCGTGAATGTACAGCCTGCAATGTAGAATTGTCAATAAAATTTAGAAATAAAATAATCCCGTTTGCAATTTTTATTACGCCTGACTTAATAAGTGAAATGAACAGAACCACTGTTATCAAATTCAATACAGAAGAATTAAGCATTAAGAGATTTTACAATGCAGAGGTTTCTGGTGCATTTGTGCTGCCGGCAGCTGCATCCAAAAAAGCACCGGGTATGTTGATCGAATTAATCAAAGGGCAAGGTTCAGAATTTGATCGTTACTTGCAGCACAACATTCGGCTCAAAAAATAGTGATAGCCTATTCAATTTGATTTTGACCTCTGTATTCAATGGTAGCACCGCTGGCATTGTAAAGCAGACTGACGGGGTTGATCAGGCCACTTTTGGTACACTTGATTTTATTTGCGATCAAGATACCCTCATTAAAAATACAACTTCCACTTGTGTTGCTTCCTCCCTGAAGATTCAGTCCACTTAATTCACAACTAACACCTGGTAGCACGTGGATGGCGCGATCCGATTGGGCTGCAGATAAAACCATTGGGTAATCGGCATTACCTTCAATAACAACATTTTTATCGATATCAAGTGCAGTCAACAGTTGAATGGTATCACTGAGCACACTGTACAAAAACCGAATGGTATCGCCAGGCTGAGCGCAAGACAAGGCATATCTCAATGTACCCGGTCCGGCATCTGCCGCCTTATAAACCAGCTGACATTTTTCTGCAGGAAAATTGGTGAAAAGATAGGCTGACGACGGGAGCAGATTGTAAGTATCAGCATTTGAGGTGACAGCAAATGATGTTCCATCTTCAGCTTCTGTACCATTGTATCGATACCAGGTACCATTCATGGGAAAGCCGGGAGTGACCAGATGAGAAACAGCTGGATCGAGGTTGGCCACACTAATAACGTAATGACCAGCGCCATCATTGATCATCATCCTCCGTGGAGTAGTTATATTGCCAGAACCTAGCCCAATATTTCCATAATCAGGCGCCACCGTGTAAAGTGCATATTGGTTTCTGAGTGAAAAAATCCTGCGGACCTGATTGTACAGTTCTATCCTCTTTGGATCCTTAAAATATTGCCATTTTACCGGCTTTTCTCCGGTTCTTCCGTTAAAATTGATGCTAACATCATAGCCCAATTCACCCATTTGCCATAACATCCTCGGACCTGGAAACATCAAATTAAACTGATATCCCATCTTAAGTCTGTCGACCATATTTGCGGTTGTTTTGGGGCCATTAAAATATTGCATCAACTCATATCCAAGTCTTTCTTCATCATGGCTTTCAGGATAAGAAATCCAATTGGCAAAAATGAAATTTCTGGCAGGCGCATTGTAGATTCCAGAGTCGTAAATATTGGGATTATCACCATTCCAGCCCAACACCCAAGACTTTACATCATTGTGGTGTCCTACCCCACTCCACATACTGATGCCAAAATCAGCCAACACCTTATCTTCGGCATTTACAGCGAGGTGTTCAAATATGGCCACTGATCCCGGATGATTGGTCCACATGGCACTTACCATTCTTTTGAGAATGTCTACCCTATCCTGGTCATAGGATGATGCCCAGGGATCTCCCGGATCCTGAGCAGTTTGCCCAAATCCTTTAGTAAAATCAAACCGAAAGCCATCAAATTTAAATTCGGACAACCAGTGATTTAGTACGCGATCTACAAAGTACCTGGTGTGTTCACTTTCATGATTCCAATCAACGCCCCACCATCCGGCAGGTTCAGCAATCATTTTGTGATCTTCATTAAACCATGGATTGTCGGGTGTGGGTTTACCCGTAGCATCATTCCAATACATTTTTGCCATGGGGTGAGAAAGGAAGGCATGGTTGAGCACAATATCATTAAAAACCTGAATTTTTCTCTTATGACACTCGTCTATGAATTTTTTAAGGTCGTTGCTTTTGCCGTAAGCCTTATCAGCAGCAAAATAAAAATTGGGATTGTAACCCCAGGAAGAATTGCCTTCAAATTCTGATACCGGCATTACGTGAATGGCATTGATTCCCAGGCTTTGAATATAATCCAGTTTATCAATGGCAGCCAGATAGGTTCCTTCCTCTGTAAAATCGCGAAAATGTAGCTCGTATATATTTAGATTGTTGGTAGACGGCTTTGAAAAAACGGGCGCCGACCAATTGTACACTTCCTGGACTGTGTTTATGACTGCAGCCCTGTCAATGGCCTGAGACGGGTAGGCTGGCAAATTGGGATAAACAGAAGATGGAATGTTGACATCTTCAGGATCACAAATCTGGGTGGCAAAAGGATCGGCTATTTGTAGGGCACCGTCCATCAAATACTGAAACACATAATTCTGACCAGGTTGAAGTCCATTGATTTCAATCCACCAGTAATCGCCTCTATCCCCGTCACCATCGGCATCGGTAGTACCGTCCCACCCATCTCTGTCCCTATAAAGCTTATAAGCTTCCGAAGGTGTCCAATTGTTGAAATCCCCAACAACATAAACCACAGACTTGGCTGTGGTGGGATTGGTCCCTGAAGGTGTGGCTGGTGGGCCTGAGTTGCCTTTGTAAAATCGGGTGAAAACAGGAGCATGCAAAACGAGTGTTGCTTTTGTGGCATTACCATTGTGGTAGTTGATACCTGGCTGGGTCCATGCGGGCCTGGCCAACTCAATAACCGGATTATGAGCCAGTACTTCGAATTCCTTTGTTTTCAGTTCTGCACCAAAAAAGGCTTTAACTTTGTATCGATGTAATGATGTATTGCTCAAATTTAAACTAAGATCAAAAGTATCATTTCCTGTCTGGGTTGCAAGGGTATCCAGCACTGTGCCGGTGAGCACATCGAGTTCTTCTAACAGCCAATTATCAGCTGTGTTGTTGGAAATTGTAGTAACATCAAAATCTTCATTGGTATTGGGCATGAATGGACTGTAAGATGGAGAAGCAATGACAAGGTAGTTTCCCGGATCGATTTCATTGTGGAAATTGCTTGCATTGTTGTCTTCTTTGATGGTACCATCGGCATTTCTAAAAAGAAAATTCAGGCCAAAAATATCGTCGCTGACAGGTACACCAAAGTAGGTCATGGCATTGGGTATAACGATCTGCCAGGTTGAAGGAGCTATGAGCGTCATCTCTCCTATGCCATCGTCTTGACCCCAATTGCCGGTCACCTTGTCAAAGGCAAAATGTTGATTGTGCTGCAATGAAACCCCTGCATGCAAATAAACTTTGGTAGCGGCAGCCAATGCGGTAGTAGTGGCATTAAAAGTGATGGTTATGGATTGTTGTTCGGTAGGTAAAGCGGGCAAGACCGTTACGACAGGTCCTCCCCCCATGTTGATGCCAGTAATGTGGTTGTCGAGTGGACTTCGGTTGGCCGTTTGGTTCCAGGAAGTAGCGTTATCATCATTGGGTACAGCATCAAATGAACCATGTGCATTTTGATCTCCTGTAATGTAAAATTGCAGATCTGCCAATGCAGGACTGCCAATGGCCGATTTTAATATTCGGACCTCTACCCAACCATTTTGATCAGCGGCAGTAATGTTTTCCGCAAATTCTGTAGCATTAACAGCGGTACCTACACCAGACCAGCCGCTGCCATTCCAGGTATGAAACTCACTGTAACCATTGAAATGCCCTCTAAAAACGTAGTCAATTTTATTTGCATTGGTATAGTCGATGCTTCTTGACCATGAATCATAACCGCCACCTCCTGACTTTGACTGGATCGTAAATGCCCAGTTCATCCAGGTCGAAGCTGTTATTTCTGCACCCAGATACACATAACTTCCCTGTTGCAAAACGTACAATTTTTTTGCATTTGCATTGGCCCATCCCGGGGTAAGATCTGCTGTTGCTACAGGACTGCCCCAGACGGTCTCTCCATCAAAAACACCATCAATTACGGGTTGAGCCAGCAAACAGATGGTGTTTAATAAAAATAAAAAAGTGATGGTTAAACTGGTGAAAATAGGTTTCATTCTCCTGACTTGATTCTAGTTCTCAGTAGTAAAAAAACGAAAAAAAACAGTATTCCCCAAATGAACAGAGACAAAATTTAATTACCACTTTTAACACCAACACAAAAAGGTTGAATATTGGTATCTTTGCATTTTACCTAACCAAATTAAGATCCTGCAATGGATTCCAAACAAAAATATTCCACCATTCATTACCAGTCTTATCTGGCGCTCGATCAATTGCTTAGTGCACAAAACCCAAGATCCGCCTCGATGGATTCAGGAGAAGCTCACGAAGAAATGCTGTTTATCATCGTTCATCAGAGTTACGAAATCTGGTTTAAACAGATCATCCATGAATTGGAATCAGTGGTGAATATGTTTGACAAAGAGGTGGTAGATGAGAAAAACATAGGAACCGCCATTGCAAGATTGAATCGGGTAATCCAGATCTTTAAATTATTGGTGGATCACATTCCGATCATGGAATCCATGACGCCACTTGATTTTCTGGATTTCAGAAATTACCTGTTTCCTGCTTCCGGCTTTCAAAGTTACCAGTTCAGAAAGGTTGAAAATTTGCTAGGCTTACCTGAAAATGAAAGAATGACGTATGCAGGCCACCATTATGCTGCATTTTTTTCGGATGAGCAAAAAGCCGAGCTGGACCACATCATTCACCACAAAAATCTATTTCAGGCGGTGGAGGCCTGGCTGGAGCGCATCCCTTTTTTGCATTTCGAAGATTTCAATTTTCTGGAGGCTTACCGGGCAGCCGTCGAAAGAATGTTGGCCAAAGAAGAAAAGGCAATTAAAGAATCCGACTACCTTTCTGATAAAGACAAAGAAATGCGCATTCGTATGATGGGTACAACGGACACCTACTTCCAAACCATCCTTGACCCTGCTTATCATGCCAAATTGGTAGAAGAAGGCAGGCAAAGGCTAAGCTACAAAGCTACCTTGGCTGCCCTTATGATCAATCTTTACAACGAACAACCCCTCTTACAGCTACCTTATAGATTTTTGTTGTGTATTGTTGATATAGATGAATTGCTCACTACCTGGCGCTACAGACACTCTCAAATGGTGCTGAGAATGTTGGGTAGAAAAGTTGGCACAGGCGGAAGCAGCGGCCACGAATACCTCAATGAAACGGCACAACGCCACCACATCTTCAAAGATTTCCACAACATTTCCACGTTACTGATTCCCAGATCGGAATTGCCGGAACTACCAGAAAAAGTAAAAGCAAAACTTGGTTATGTTTATTCTAAATAACGGCTTACAATCAACTGCTTTATCCTTCATCAGAAAAACATTACTGATATCTGCCAACCCCACCACAACTTGTGGTCATAATCACTGTCATTGTATTTATATATACTTTTTCCGGTAAGTGACAGATAGCTCAGATTGGCACCATCTGTCGGATCATACCAGAAGTGGTTAAGGGTTAGGCCTGCCTTGATTCCCAGTTTTTTGAAAGGCTGCCAGCTGAGTCCTATCAATGCCTGGTTGTGAAAATTAAATTGCCAATTGCCTATATCCTGTGCCACACGCTGGGTTCTCAAGTTGGCATCCAACTCAAGGGCAAAGCTATTGTTTAATTTAAGGGAAGATGCTAGTCCAAAACCGGCCTGTAAAAAGGTGCTGTCTTTGATTCTATTGTTGATACCACCAAAATAATGGAGGTAAAGTAAAGGCCAGCCAGACCTAAAGCCCAATTGGTAAGTATGCTCACTATTTGTAGCCAGCTCTATCTTGTGATAACCATTGCCTGAATAATTTATCAGCCCCAACCCAAATCCTGCCTTGGTATATTTACTCACATTCACCAGACCAATTTGTAAACCTTGCAAGGTGTCTGTATAGTTGAGAAAACCTGAGATTTGTGCCCCTTTTAAAACTTTCGTTTCATTGTAAAATCCAGCAAGCTGGGCACCCACCAATGTATCTGCTTTATTGTAAAAGCCTGCTGCCTGTAGGCCAGTTGCAAAACCTGCTTTTTGGTAAAAACCCGCCAGTTGAATGCCTTTGAGGGTATCATCACTATAATTGATAAAACCGCTAGCCTGCAAACCCTCTGTATTGCCGCTGTTGCTGTTGAGCACTCCCGCCATCTGTAAGCCTGAATGGTGACCAGCAACTCTGTTGACCACTCCTGCCAGCTGTATGCCATTTACATTTCCGCGTGTATAGTTGTAAACACCGGCCATCTCCAGTCCATTCAATCCTGCCGAAGTGCCACCAATGACATTGATAGAAAGGTTGTTGGATGTATGGTATGACAACATCTTATTGGTGCTTATTGGTGGTATCAATGAAAAAGACACTGCAGTAAAAAAGTCTTCCCTGATGTTTCCAAAATCGGGCTTTTCTATTGCCAGCTGCTCCCAGAATCCTTCGTTTACTTTTTCCTTAGTCAACAATTCTGACTTTGGGTATACGGTATCCACTGCATTTAATGTCACTTCTTTTCGCTCCAGAGGGTAAAGCTCCTCTATGCTTCTACTGGGATAACCTTTAAGATAGATGTTGACGGGTCCCTTATCCTGCATGCCTATTACCACTGTAGTATCAAGGTAATTGACCTTGGCCACGGATAAGGTCAGCCATGGTTTTTCTGTTTTTAACTTCATATTAAATCTTCCACCTTCATCAGTATTTATCAGCAGCTTCGAAGATTTAATATATATGCTAGCTTTGCTAATCGGCTCTCCAGTGTTTTGGTCCCAAATTCTACCGCTGATGTCTCTTTCCTTTTTAGAAGATATTTCGCGTGGTCGTACTATAATGTATTTGTCTCTGATCACAAAGTCAGCATTCACCTCAACGGCTAAAAGGGTTAATACTTCCTTTATCAACTTACGATCTGCTTTGATGGTTACTTTTTGTGAGTCATTGAAATTACCATAGGTGAAAATGAGACCGGTTTGTTTTGTGATTTCTGCAAAAACCTGTTTCAGAGGTTGACTATCACACTCAAGAACTATTGGCTGGGTAAGGCCTACCTGTGCAAATGAAACCGCAAACCACAGAAGGGTAAATACCAAGGTGAAACATCGTTTTATTGACATGGCTTTCCTTTTATGGTGTACAACTGGTCATTGTAGGTAAAACTAAAATTCAGCGTTTCACAAACAATGGTCATAATAGTGGCTATTTCTTCATCAAAAAATTGGGTTGTCAGCTTGCATTCCGCTATTTCCTTGGGTTGCAATTCAATTTTTATCTGATAGGTTTGTTCCAACAAGGAAACTATTTCACCAAGTGAGGTGTCATCAAAATTGAATCTGACTACACGGGTCTCAGGTGAAACAATGATTTGTTTTGCAGATCTGATGTACCAGGCAGACTGCCCTGCTTTCACAATGATTTCATTGCCTGCGTCATCATACAATCGTACAATCCCTTCGGTAACCACTACGTATAAGGTATCAGATTCCGGGCTGGCGTCTACTGAAAATTTTGTACCCAGGTCTTGAATAAAAACACCTCCGGCATCAACCGTAAAAGGATGCTGGACATCGTGTTCCACTTCAAAATTGGCCTTGCCCTCTAAAGCTACCTTGCGTTGTTGTTTGCCAAAATTGGCTGCAATGGTCAATTTAGCCCCCGGACTCAATTCTATATTTGTAGCATCCGGCAATTGGTGTTGTAAATTATGATCTCCTGCCACAATGACTTGCCCCTGTTGTTGGTTTATTGTCCAAAAAGTAAAGGCCAGCAGCGATGCAAAAACGGCAGCAACAGCCCACCTGGAGGCCAGCGATTTCCAACTCGTGGATGACTGACGGGGAAGCTTTAAGGCTGACGGCGGTATTTGCCAATCTGAGCCATCCATGAGAGAGGTTGTTTGCTGCATTTGATTAAAGTAATCACGATGACTTATGTGCTGATTGCACCAATCTTCCAATTCCATTGCTTCATTGGGCAATGCTTCACCCTGAAGGTATTTGGCTATCAGTACGTCTATATGACTTGGGATATTCATGGCAGATAAAAAATTAAAGTAGTGATGGGAAGAATAAACCTCAACAAAGCTTGTCGCAGGCTTTTGAGTGCTTTGCTCATTTGGTTTTCAACTGTCTTGGGAGAAATTTGGAGCTGTGCAGCAGCTTCGTGGTATTTAAGTCCCTGGATCTTGCACAATTCAAAGACCTTTTTACACTCTGCCGGCAAGGCATTGATGGCATCTTCAATTGAATTTCGAAGTTCTGTCCTCTCATATTCATCTCGCGTTTGTAAGGTAGAATGATTGAGATGGTGAAGTTCAAATTTATCTCTTACCTTGTTGTGTTTGATTTCATTCAGGCATTTAAAGTATACCGATTTGAATAAAAAAGCACGCAATGAGGTATGAATACCTTCGAACAAATTGTTTTGCCAAATATCCAAAAAGACAGCTTGCACAACATCTTCTGCCTGCACCCGGTTGCGAAGCATTGAAAATGCATATCGGTACAATTCATCAAAATGACGTTCATAAACCGTTGCAAGAGGAAGTGATGCCATTTTTTTTATTTTCGCTTCTGTCATTGTATACAAAGGTAAGGAGTTGTCACTTGTATGCCAAGTAGGATGTTTTACCAGCATTTCATTTGAACCAGTTTCACAAGTCTTTGCATTTGACTTATTGAGCCGTTTCAAGCTGAATTCCAAGGTGGATGCAATGGCTGCCATTAGTTGCAATCTTTGATTTTTCCGGAACCATCAATATTGGATACTACTGCCGGATTGCCCTTTAAACATACAGTAGCGCTACCATCCAGATTGGCGTTGAGTTTTTCAGTTACCCAAATTTCAGCCACCAAATCACCATCCATAGTTAAACTTGTAAATGCGGTTTGTAAATTATGGCTTGAGATAATACCCGAACCGTCCAGATTGTAATTGGCAGTTTCTGCAAAGCCGTTGATGGATAGATCTATTTTGCCATCTGCATTTACCGTGAGTTTGTTTAAATTGACCTCATCCAATCTCACATCACTGTCTCCGTCAAAATCGAACTCCAATGCAGAGTTGAGGTTTGTCAATTTACCGTCGCTTTCAACCCTGGTGCTTCCATCTACCTTAAGTTTCTTTAAGCCGGGAACGGTTATGGTAAATGTAATATCCTCCCTGTGTTTGATGCAATTGTTTTTAAGCCTTACTTTCCAGATTTTGCCCGATACACTGGATTTATCTTCAAGATCGTCTATCAAGTCTTGTTTGGCATTGACCCTTATGGCTTGTGTTGTGCCATCAACCATTACAATTTCGCAAGGGAAGTCAATTTCAATGGCATTGATCTCATCCAGAACAATTTCTTTGTTTACAAAATCTCCATCATAACAATCCAAAAAATTCAAGTCACAGGATTGAAGTGATATTAAAACAAAAGCAAGCAGCAAAAATCTATTTCTCATGTAATTGTTATTTTAAATTAAAAATCAAGTTTGTAGGATAAGACTGGTACCAATGGCATCATGGTCCAGCTTCTAATTTCATTGTAGTTGACATCGTAGTACACACCGCCAATATTCTCATGATTGGTGGCATTCATTAAATCCAGCGACCACGTTGCAGTTCGGTTGGCTTTGTTGATTTTGTATTTTACCCCCACATCAAGCTTATAAAAATCTCTCAATTTTAGGGTAAAGGCTTCATTGGTTTTTCTGATTTCTTTGCCTGCTGATTGGGATGCTTCCCTATCAACCGGTGTATCCCATTGACCACCAACCCATACATTTTTGAGGTTGATGCCCAGTACATTCCTTTTTTCTTTGCCTACCTTCCATTCTTTCCCAAGGGTCAGTAAAATCGAATGTTGTGTATTAAATCTTGTATTCGTCCATGCAGATGTAGCGGGTGTTTTGAATTTTGCATCACTGACAGAACCGCTCAGAATAAAATACAACCCTTTGGTTAAAAAACGCTCTAACGTCAATTCCAACCCAATATTCCTGCCTTTGCCCAGATTGTTCAATGCAAAATCAGGAAAGAAAAATTGCTGGTTGAGGATGGCATAAGTTGCATTTTCTCCGGTGCCTACCGGGATATTGTATAGATGCTGATAATATGTTTCAGCGAGTAAACGAGTATGTTTGTTTACCTGATGTTCAAAAGTAATTACATAATGATCCGATCTGGACATGCCAAGGTTTTCATTTATTTTGAGGTCTGAGCCATCTCCTGGTGTTAGAAAATACACCATCAGGGGTTGGATTTGACTGTGTTTGCCATAGGATGCTGTAAGGGAAGTATTATCACTGGCCTGGTATTTGACACTTAATCTGGGCTCTACAATCGTTTGTTTGTTGAGCAAAAAACTCACCTGATGCAAGCCTGCATTTGCTGTCCATTTTGGAGATAAAGTATAAGAAGTCTGCACAAATGCCCGCATCATATAAGCATGGTTTTTATCGTTGATCAGGGTTTGGAAATGTTGGGCATCTATGTAATTGTCGTAGTGAAATTGGTACGACATCCGGTCTGCATACATCCCACCCCTAATGATGCATTTTTGCCCGATCCTTTGTGTATAGACTAAAGCAGTAGACCATTTGTTGATTACATTTTCTGTATTGTATTTAGAAAAGTAACTTCTATCCTGCCAAACGGTGGAGGCATCCTCTCTGAGACCTCCCTTGGTCACGCCGTTTGAGATCACTGCTGTTAAGAAGCCGCTACCAAAGGCTTGTTGGTATTTAAAGCCGTTGGCATGTACGTTACTGGTAAAGAGTGCTGAATATTTATGACTAAGGGGCTTAAATTCAATGTCAGCTGTGTCTTCATCAATGTTTTGACTGCTCCAACCATTGATACCAAAAAAGGACAGCTGAGCATTGTTAGCCATAGGAAAAACCAGGTTGTACGACAGGTCACTATAATCCAATACGCCACTTAGCTTAACCCCCAATTTATCGATGATTGATAAAGTAGAATATCGGTAGTTAATCAGGTAGGATGATTTATTTTTTTTGGATATGGGTCCTTCGCAAGCCGCTTCTACACCTAAAAATCCTGCTTTGACGGTCCACTCTCTTTTCTGATTGTTGCCCTTGCGCAATTTGATATCAAATATTCCACTCAAAGCATTGCCATATTCAGCTGAGAAGGCGCCTGTTGAAAAATCGGAATTCGACAACAATTGTGAGGAAATGACAGCAACGCCACCACCGGAAGAAGCTACATCTCCAAAGTGATTGGGGTTGGGAATATCAATTCCTTCCAATCGGTACAACAGGCCTGATGGATGGTTGCCCCTGATAGATACATAGTTACTGCCATCATTTGTTGGTGCAATGCCAGCATAGGATTGTACCATTCTTGCCGGATCATCTACGGCACCCGCAAATTTATTGGTTTCTTCAACAGAAAAAGTTCGTGTACTGGCGTACGACATGGCATTGACAGGCCGTTGCTTTTCGCTACCGGCTGTTACAACCACTTCATCTAACGACAAAGGAGCTTCTTCCAATGATATTGTTAAAACCTTTTCCTTGCCACTGGTGAGTTCCACTAATACAGCTGCATTTTTATAGCCAAGGTAAGAAACACTTATCGTGTACCTTCCGGGTCTGAGGCCGGTTAATTCAAAGTCACCATCCAAACCTGTGATGGTATGAACATCTTGCAATTCATCAATGCCAACATGGGCACCCGGTAAAACTTGTTGGGTAATGTTGTCAACCACAATGCCCCTAAGGCGATAAGTTGTGGGTGACTGGGCCTTGTTATGGCTTACCAAAAACACGTAGAAGAAAGCCAAAAGGGGAAATAATTTCATAAAAGCTTTGTTTGCCTGTGTGAAAACAAAGCCTGGATTTTCCCCTATGCGATCATAATGAAAAATTCATTTTTGTATACATATAATTTTTAATTATATGTTACAGACTCATTTTATTAAATTTAACTAAAATTCTTTTCCTATGGAAAGTTGGCTTGACCAAAGTTGAATCCTACCGCTTTGACTAAAATAATGGGTATAACCTCCCTGTAACAAAATAGACCAATTTTTTCCCAAAGGCAATTTATAACCCACATCAAGTGCTGCACCATGGTGAAGTGTGCCGGTACCCCGCTCTTTGGTCAATGATACTGACTTGGGACTAACATAGGTGTGATTGGAATGTATAAAATCAACTTCTACACTCCGGGTAATCAATAATTCAGGAACCCACGATAATGAAGCGAGCAAACCGCCTTCGTTCATAACATTGCCATAAGTAATACCTATTGGCAATGAAAGATAGGCCAAATTCTGTCTGGACCTAAAGTCAAGTGAGATTAATTCATTGTGTACTACAGGACTGTCGGCGCTCCTGGTTACAACCAACTGTGTGGATATGTTGCCCTGGTCTGTAGGCAGGGAGTGTTTAAAATAATTCTCATTGTAGATTCCATAATGCAGTTCAGAATTGAAATCGTATGGAATATTGAGATCATAGTCTGTAATCAATTCTTCTATGGCATAAGCCGGTTTAGTGTGGAAAGTCCATTTCTCAGACAAAGGAAGATAAAAACTAACTACCCAGCGCCGGGCAGATTTATAAAAACTACCGCTTACCAATTCACTCAGAGGATCAGTAGAAACCAAATTTTTATTTTCTCCGGAGAGGGCTGTACTATAACCAAAGCCCAACCAATACTGGTGATGTTTTCTTTTATAAGAGTTGATAATTTGCAACTCTGGCATTGAGGTAATATCAGGGTTCCTCAGCACTGAAGCTTCCTGATTTGGTGCCAGCCACACATTATCAGTTGACGAAAGTTTATCCCTAAGCACAGGGACACTGTTATTCAAATTCTCATTGTTCCGTACACCTTGCTCTTCGTCTTTAACGTATGGTTCTGTGCTTCTGTTTTCTTTTGCAGGATACCCGGCTTTGTTATCTAAGTAGATTTTTGCTGTTTCTGATTTGAAAGATACAAATGATAAATTCTGTTGTAATGGTTGCTTTCTATGTGCACCATTATAATTTGATGTTGCCCAATTGCGACTTACAGAATTTACAGAAACAATATCGTTTGAATTGTCTGATACTGCAATCAATTGTTTATTAAATGTACCCACATTAGGGACATTGCCTGTTGATGCATAAGTAGAGGGACTACTATTTTGTCGTTCAGTTATTTGATTGGCATGAATGGAGTGACTGTTGAAAGGCCAATACAGTAAAACAGATGAAGTGAAGCCAACCACTAAAAAAAGCCATAAAAAAACTACGGGTCTTTTCTTTCGTTTTACGGGAAGCTTTTTTTGTATGCCTTGCCACACCGAGGCAGAAGGTTCAATACCAACCGGCATTTGCACGGGTTGGTCGCGCTCCACTTTTAATTTATGTAACGGATGCTGGTTCATCTCTCTATTCCTATTTCATTTGTCAACAAATACCGGGCATAAGATTTGGACTTCATCAATTGAGTCTTGGAAGTTGACTCGGTGATGCCCAACATTTCCGCAATTTCTTTATGACTGTAACCTTCGATATGATACAAGTTAAATACAGTTCGATAGCCATCTGGCATTTTTTGTAAAGCCGCCATGGTTTCTTCAAGGCTTAGCTGCGCAAACGCATTGTAGTCATCAGCAAGGCGCTGTTGGAGACCTGCATCCTCTATATCCGTGAAAACTATTTTCTTTTTTCTGATATGCTGGAGGCAACTATTGATGATCACTTTTACTGACCAGTTGTAGAAACTTCCTTTTGCAGAATCAAATCGATTCAACTCATTAAAAATCTGAATAAAACCCTCCTGTAACATGTCTTCTGCCTCTTCTTTTGATGAACTATACCTGAGGCAGATGACAAAATGAGGGTTTTTATACTGATCATAAAGCCACTTGAACGCTGCCTCCACGCCATCCAATGCGCGTGCTATTTGTTTTTCCTCCTCCTGGGCAGCTCTGTTTTTCATACAGTAGATATGCAATTTGACTTTAAAGGGTTGCCTGAATACAGAATTTTATTTTCTAAATCAAACACTTCCCACTAATTACAGCCAAAGAATGGTTTTTGTTTAAGAAAATGTTAAAATTAATTAAACAAAGGCAACCTTTTTTTCCCATTCTGCATACGTAGGGTATCATTCACTTAAAATTATCGGAATCATGAAATCAAAATTTTTACTTTTTTGCTTTTGGATGACCACCGTGATATCGCTTCATAGCCAGACGGTGGTAGACATCATTGTAAACTCCAATGACCACAACACCCTTGAAGCAGCTGTGGGAGCTGCCGGACTGGTACCCACTCTACAAGGTGATGGTCCTTTCACCGTCTTTGCACCTACCGATGCTGCCTTCGCCGCACTACCTGCAGGAACCATCGAAGCCCTATTGGCAGACCCCCAGGGTGCTTTGACCGACATTCTGCTCTACCACACCGCAGGAGCCAATGCGCTTAGCTCAGGCCTCAGCAATGGTCAATTTGTAAAAACCATCAATGGAAAATCTGTTTCCGTAAAAATCAACAATGATGGCGTTTTCATCAACAACGCCAAAGTAACCGTGGCCGATGTTATCGCCGATAATGGTGTGGTGCACGTGATCGATGCAGTGATCCTGCCTCCTTCAACAGTTGTAGATGTAGCTGTAAATTCTCCGGTGCA
>ERZ724519.148-NODE-148-length-27342-cov-5.026423_pt1 | contig 27342 bp, 15 predicted proteins | sample MGYA00376052_ERZ724519 | MGnify/ENA primary metagenome ERZ724519 (study PRJEB28724, sample SAMN07190883) | activated sludge metagenome | isolation source: activated sludge of sewage treatment plant in Hong Hong | place: Hong Kong | collected 2016-03-17 ... | reverse complement strand
ACCTGGTTCGATATCGTGCACAATGAAAGCACGAGGCTTGCCGGCTTTGAAAAGGATGCGAAGGATAATACCTTTACTACCCGTGTTCAATACCGGTTCTGAACAAATCGGTTTTCTATTAAACAATTAAAAATGCCCAAACCGTGAAACATTTTGCCACCCTTGCCATTCTGGTATCTGCCCTGCTGGTATCCTGTCAGCAACAGACTACATCTGATCACAACACAACTGCTACCGTGCGACCCTCTTTATTCCAACCGGACCACTTTACCGCTCCCCATCCGGAAAAAAAACCGAAAGAACTCATATCGGCTTCCGGCGACAAGCGCACCGACGATTATTACTGGCTCAACGAACGGGAAAACCCTGCGGTAAAGGCTTATCTCGAATCGGAAAACCGCTATGCCGACTCCGTGCTTGCACCGGTGGCAGGGCTCAGGGAAAAACTGTTTGAAGAACTGAAGGCGCGGATCAAGGAAGATGACAGCAGTGTGCCCTATTTCAAAAACGGATACTGGTACATCGGACGGTTTGAAAAAGGCAAGGAATACCAGATTTACAGCCGTAAAAAAGGCACGCTCGATGCAGCGGAGGAGATACTGGTCGATGTGAATGAACTGGCCAAAGGCAAGCCTTATTGCCAATTGGGCGGACTTTCCGTCAGCCCCGACAATCGCATGCTGGCCTACGCTGTGGACTACTCCGGCCGAAACCTGTTCAAACTGTTTTTCAAAGACCTGTCCAACGGACAAATCCTGCCGGACTCCTTCGATGTCGGCGGCTCCTTCGCCTGGGCAAATGATTCAAAAACGATCCTTTACGATACCAAAGACCCCGTAACGCTGCGCAATGACAAAATCTGGCGCCATGTGCTGGGCGCCGACCACAAAAAGGACGTGTTGATGTACGAAGAAAAAGACGAGACCCAATACGCTTACCTGGGCAAGTCCAAGTCGGAACGCTTTTTCTTTATCAACTCCGCCTACACCCAAACGGTAGAGGTGCATTATCTCGATGCCAACGATCCGACCGGCACATTCAAGTCTGTCCGTCCGCGCGAAAAGGACTTTTACTACACCCTGGAACACCTCGACGACAAATTCCTGATCCGCACGAACTGGGAAGCGCCCAATTTCAGGATCATGGAAACACCGGTAAGCGACCCGCGCCGGGAAAACTGGAAAGACGTTTTGCCGCACCGCGACGACGTGCTGATCGACAACTTTACCGTGTTTAAGGATTACCTGGTGACGGAGGAGCACAAGGGCGGCCTTGGACAGTTACACGTCATCCGCTGGTCAGACAAGGCAAGCCACTACATCGAGACCGGTGAGCCGACCTACGGCTGCAATATCGACGCCAACCCCGAATTCGACACTAAAACCCTGCGATATGGGTTTAATTCGATGAAAACGCCCTATACGGTGATCGATTACGACATGGAAACCCGGAAAGGCGAGGTGAAAAAAGTGGCCCCCGTGCTCGGCGGCTTCGATGCGAATAATTATCAAACCGAGTTTATCTGGGCAATCGCACGCGACGGCACCAAAGTGCCCATATCCCTGATGTACAAAAAAGGCCTGAAACGCGACGGTACTGCGCCCTGTCACCTCACCGGATACGGCAGTTACGGCTCTTCGTACGATCCGTATTTCAACCGCGACAAGATCAGCCTTGCCGACAGGGGCTTCGTCGTCGGGATCGCACACATTCGCGGCGGTATGGAAATGGGTTACAAATGGTACGAGGAGGGCAAAATGATGAAAAAGATGAATACGTTTACCGATTTCATCGACTGTGCGGAGTTTCTGGTCAGGGAAAAGTATACGGCTCCCGATCGTCTGTTCGCGGAGGGGCGTTCCGCCGGCGGCTTGCTGATGGGCGCTGTGGCAAACATGCGTCCCGATCTGTTCAAAGGCATTATTTCCGGCGTGCCCTTTGTGGATGTGCTCACGACCATGAGCGATGCCAGTATTCCGCTGACCACGGGCGAATATACAGAATGGGGGAACCCGGCAATAAAAGCCGAATACGACTACATGAAAACGTATTCTCCCTACGACAACCTGAAGCCGCAAAACTATCCGAACCTGTTGGTGCTCACCTCTTTTTCCGATTCTCAGGTACAATACTTCGAACCGGCCAAATACGTCGCCAAACTGCGCGACCTGAAGACGGACAGGAATGTACTGTTGTTCAAAACCAACATGACCGGCTCGCACGGAGGCTCATCAGGCCGTTTCAGCAGGCTGAAGGAGCGCGCGCTGGAATATTCCTGGATGATGGGATTGCTGGGTATGTCGGATGAAGCGATGAAGCAATAGGGCACATCGGGCTTATCTGGTCCGGGTGAAAACACCGGCAGCACTGTTGTTCACCCCGAACACTACCGCTGCTTTACCGGCTATTCGTATTGTTTTCAGCCCGCGCACATCGCCCCTGATCTTCAAACCGCTTTTGGGGTAGGGGACAAAGCGGAACCCGCCCTTGCCGTCGCCCAGGAACAACTGGCCGTGGTTGCCGTCGAGGCTCCCGAATTTTACGCGGGCGTTGGTGCGGTTGCCGGCGAGGATCAGGTCCGTTATGCCGTCGCCGTCTGCATCGAGGGTGGCGATGGCCTGCACAGGCGCGATTTGGGCCTCTACAGGCAGGTCGTGCCGCTCGAAATGCCCGTTGTTGTTTTCCAGCCAGATCGTTTCCAGTATGGCAGCATCTAGGTGCCCGGCTGATTTCATCTGTTCCGGACTGAGAATGTCGGCTGCCTGTGCATCGGCATAATCCCGGAAATAGTTGAACTTCTTTCTCAGCACCGGCAATTGCCCGGTCAGGTCTTCCATAGAAGCCGCAGGGTATGATTTTCCCTGCACGAAATAGCAGATCAACGGATCGACACTGCCATTGTTGTCGAAGTCGCCAAACCAGATGTCAAGCGGCTCTTTGTCCTTTGTCCGCAGCTGCGTATTCTGCCCCAGGTTGCCGGCGATAAGATCAATATCGCCGTCGCCGTCGAGGTCGGCGGCCTGTAAGGTGTTCCATAAGCCACTGGAAATAAAGGAGATATACTTATCGGACTGTTCGCTGAACACCCCGTTTTGATTTTCAAAAACACGGATTGGCGACCATTCGCCTGCGGTAATAAGGTCCGGGTCGCCGTCCTTGTCCAGGTCGGCAAAAACGGCCTGTGAGGCGATGCCGTCCTGCATGCCTGCTGCTACGGGAGCAATGTGGAATCGCTCGTCTTCCCTGAACCGGCCCATTCCATCGTTCAGCAGCAACCTGCCCGGCGCCACGTATGGATACTTGCCGGGAATAACACTGCCTCCGATAAAGAGGTCGATGTCCCGGTCGCCGTCCACATCCGCAGCGCGGACGCACGAAGCAGGGTAGGGAAGGTTGGGAAGTGCATCGCCGGCCCTTGAAAAATGGCCATGTCCGTCGTTTATGTACAGCCGGTCGCGCAACTCAGGCGCCTGTTCTTCGTATTCATAGCCACCTGATGCCACATATAAATCCTGGTCGCCGTCGCCATCAGCGTCAAAAAAGCAGGCATCAACGTCTTCGCTCGCTGCATCTGCCTCGAAGGTTGAGGACGGTCTGAAGGTTCCGTTGCCCCTTTGTTGCAGCAATACCTGCCCTGCCTGCCCTTTGGCGCCGCCCATGAACACATCATCCAGCCCGTCTCCATCGAGATCGGCGACGGCCAGTGCCGGTCCTTGCCGGGAGTAAAACCAGGGCAACAGGCTCTGTCGTTTGAAGTCGTTGTGCTCATTTTCAATGTGTTGAAATGGAAGCGCTCCGGGTGCTTCACTAAAAAAAGGCTCGATTGAAGGCGCCCTGTATACATAACGCTCCCCGGCATCCCGGATGTTCAGGCTAAGCGTTTGATTGGACCTGACCTGCTCCAGCACCTGCTTTTCATTACCGGGCCAAACAACGACAATTGAGTCGACCTGATCAATCGGACCAAGCCCGATATGCAGGATCGGGTCCATGGAGGCCTGAAAACCGCGCACCGGATTTTGCTCCAGGTAGAACTGCGTTCCGCGGGCATAGGCAAAAACCTTTGTTCCGGTACCGGCAGGGTTCTCCTGTCTGCCCAGCAGCCGGAAGCGAAGCCAGTGCTGATCCTGGTTTTCTCCGGCGTGGTTTTCGAGGATGTCGGCGTATTCATTGGTGTTGTTCAACACCAGGTCGAGATCGCCGTCGTTGTCCAGATCGGCCCAGGCCGCGCTTTGGGTGACGACGGGTTTTGACAGGCCCCAGGCGCCGGTTTGGTTGGTGAATCTCAACCCGCCCTCATTTTTAAAAAAGTAATTCGGTTCGATGATCGGGGGCATCTTTTTCAGGTAGTCCTGGAAACCAATATTTTCCTCGCCGCGCTGTATACGCAACACTTCATCGGCTGTGAACTTCAGGAAATCCATATTGGTGTGGTCGCGTGGGTAGCCGTTCGAGACAAACAGGTCTCGCCGGCCGTCGTTGTCGAAGTCGAAGAACAGGGAGGCCCAACTCCAGTCCGTGTTCGATATCCCGGCGAGTTGGCCTACCTCGCTGAAGGTGCCGTCGCCGTTGTTGTGCTGCAACATGTTGCGGCTGTACTGTTTGTAAAAGCCGCTGCGGATCATCTGGTTCACCTTTTCAAAATTGTCGACCCCGGAGTGCATTTTTTGCAGGTGGTTGCCTTCCGGCAGCATATCCAGGCTGACGAGGTCGGGCAGGCCGTCGCCATCGAAATCCGCCACATCGCAGCCCATCGTGAACAGCGAGGTGTGGTCGAATCGCGTTTTCAACTCGTCGCGGAAAGTACCGTCGTGCTGGTTGATGAACAGGTAGTCGGGCTCGTTGAAGTCGTTGCCGATAAAGATATCTGGCCAGCCGTCCATATTTATGTCGCAGGTGGAAAGCCCCAGGCTGAAGGTGAGAACGTTGGAGGTAATGCCCGCCTGTTCGGTAACGTTGGTGAATCGACCCTGGTCGTTTCGGAACAGTTTATTGGTAAAAGCAGGATTTTGTTTGTTCCTGATCTGGTAGATGTCGAGCGAGCCGCGCGAGTATTCGACCGTGGAGTGGTTCATCAGGAACAGGTCGAGGTCGCCGTCCTTATCGTAATCGAAGAAGGAAGCCTGGGTAGAATGTCCGGCGTCGTCGAGCCCGTATGCGGCGGCATTCTCTTCAAACAGCACTTCGCCGGCATCTGAAATGCCCTTGTTGATAAAAAGCAGGTTTTTTCGGAGCTCGTCGAACGGGTAGCCTGCCCGGCAAATATACAGGTCGAGTTTACCGTCGAGGTTGATATCGACGGTTGTGACGCCTGTACACCAGCCTTCTTTGGCGGCAATACCGGAGGCTTGTGTGGCATCTTCAAATTCAAGGCCTCCTTTGTTGAGGTATAGCCTGTTTTTGACCATGTTGCCGGTAAACACGAGGTCTTGCAGGCCGTCGTTGTTGAAATCGCCGACCGCCACGCCGCCGCCGTTGTAGAAGTACTGGTATTTGAAAATATTAAAGGTTTCTTTCTCGATGACCAGGTTCCGGAAATCGATGCCTGTTTTGCCGCGCGGCACTTCGCTGAACATTGCACCGGGAGGCGGTTTTTCACCGCAGGAACAGAGTATCACAATGGGAAGCAGCAAGATGTATTTCATGGCTTGGCAAAGGTAGGCAGGGTTGATTTTTTACACATGAGTCATTCCGAATTTCGTATGGCAATCTGCGGGAAATAGATTCGGGATGAGTCACGCGAATCAGGGGTTGATTTTGGACTTTGAAAATTGAACATTTAGGCACGAGACCTATAAGGTTTGGCAAACCTTATAGGTCTAAAAGGCTGAAAACCAATTCTCGCTTATTTTCAACCCCTGATTCGCATGACTCATGTGTCAGACTAAAAAGCCTGCCTGCACAACTGGCAGGCAGGCGCAATCCACTATACAAAATCGTAGAAGTTCCTAAGTTTAATCGACATCCCACCAAAGGCTGGTGCCGCCGTTGTCAGGACCGCCGAGGCATTGCACGGCCTTGGTCACCTCTTCCTTGTTGGTGCGGTATTCGGGCGCAGGCATATTGATGCGCTTGATCCCGGCCTGTGTGTTGATCTTGCCGGCGCTGTTGTTCACAAGTACCGGGTACAAACGCGGAAAACCGGTGCGCCGGTATTCCGACCACGCTTCCTGCCCGTCCGGGTACATGGATATCCACTTCTGGGTGATGATCTGCTCCAGTTTGGTTTCCTGGCTGGCTGCATCGTCCCATTTGACGTCGACGTTACCTGCAGGACCGGCATTGTTTCCGGCGTTGACCGGATCGACATACGGTGCGGGAAGGGTTGTGCCGGCGATATAATTTGCCGCACTGCCGAGCCCGTACTGGTCGAACGACACCTGAATACCCTGCTCATAAAGGCTTTGGGCCGTACCGCCCATATTCCAGTTGCGCAATGCGCCTTCGGCGCGCAGGAAGAATACTTCGGCTGCGGTCATGAGCTGCACTTTGTCGAGATCAACAAGCGCGGAAAATCCTTCGTAATCCGATTTTGAAGCGATCGCGATACCGAGCCGGATGCCTTTGAACTGGCCGGGCACGATGAGCGAGGATTCGAAGTACTTGGGCAGACGCGGGTCGTTGTAGCCGGTCAGGATAGATTCCATCGGCGCACCCATGCGGATGTCGTTCCAGGCGTTGTCCATTACGTTGAGCGGGTGCGTGGTGCCGTCTGCACTGGTCACGAGGAAGTTGCCGTCGTTGGACGTGATCACGCCCAGCGGATGGGCCAATGATTTTTCTCCTTCTATCTTGGCGCGTGTGGCGTCAACTTTGGAGATACGAATAGCGAGGCGCAGGCGCAGCGAATTGGCGAACTTTACCCATTTGGTGATATCGCCGCTGTATACGAGATCGAACTTGGTGAAATTCGCCGTGGCATTGGCATCATTCACCAGCGGTGTCAGCGTTGCAATGGCAGCATCCAGGTCTTTGAAGAACAGGTCGTAAGCAACCTCCTGACAGTCGTATGCTACGCCTCCGTTGGGCGTCAGAACGCCGTAACTGGAGTAAATGATCGGGCCATAGATATCGCTCACGCGGTGCATGGCTGCGACACGGCAGATCTTGGCCCAGGCGTTGAATTCCGGAAAATTGGTACCTGCCTTGCGATCCACCGACGCCAGCGGCGCCATGACGCTCTGATAGGCCACATTCCAGGGCCATTCGTTCCAGCCGTCAACGAGGTCGTACGTCATGTTGTTCGAATTGCCCCGGAACGGCGTGGGCGGCATCATATAACCGGAATACACATCGCCGATCAGGTTTTGCTGCAATTGGGTGACCCATGCCGGAGAATAGGAATAAATGTTTTGCAGCACCTGCTTGAATTCCTCGCCGACAGGCAATTGCTCGTCGGTAGCCGCGTACGGGTCGCGGTTTATTTCTTCAAAATCCTTGGTGCAACTCTGGAAGGTGAACAGACCCGCTGCCACCAACACGATTGCGCTCAGGGAAAGCATTATTTTATTTTTCATTGTATTGATCAATTTTATGAAAATCAATTAATTAGAGTGAACGGTTTGGTATTGTCGTCATTCGTCATGTCAGGGTCGTTATGCTAAAATGACGCAATGACGATCAATGACGTTAAAACGTAAACCCGAGGTTCAGGCCGTAACTGCGTACTGCCGGTGCACTGAATACATCCACCCCTTGCAGGCCGGTGCCTGTCGACATGGCAATATCCGGGTCGAACGGCGCGTCATTTTTAAAGTAGATCAGGTTGCGGGCCACGAACGACAAACGCAGTCCTGCTCCTTTGCTGATCTTGCTGGTGAAAGATTTGGGGAAGCTGTATCCAACTGTAAGTTCGCGCAGTCGTACGCTGGTGCCATTGTAAATATACGCTTCCGTAATGCCATCGCGTCCACCTACAGCCACATAATATTTTTCAGCATCGAGTGTGCCGTTGTAGGCGGTGCCGTCTTCCAGCACAGCCGGAACCCGCACGCCGCCTGCATCACGCGCGTCGGAAGTGGCCTGTGATACGCCGAAACGATCGATAACAGCCTGTGTTACCGACATCACTTCGCCGCCGAAGCGACCGTCGATCAGGAAGCCTACGGAGAAATTGCCGAAGGTGATGTTGTTGTTCCATCCCAGGGTGAAATCGGGAGCCGGATTGCCCAGTACGGTATCGGCGCCGGCAAGCGGGATGCCGTCGGCACTGACCACGATTTTCCCGTTGAGGTAGCGGAAGCCTTTTCCGCCGATCTCGCCGAACGGATAGCCTTCGCGGATCACCATGTCGTAGTTATTTACACCGCCGTCGGTGAGCGTATACACGCCGTCTGCGAGCAGGGGTGTGAGTTCCAGTACCTCGTTTTTGTTCCTCGTAAAATTGAAATTCGTCGACCATTCCAGTTTTTGGGTGCGCACAGGAACAAATGAAAGCGTAGCTTCTATGCCTTTGTTCTGGATATCGCCTGCGTTGATCACAAAAGCGGAAAGACCGCTGCCCAGCGGAGCGCCTACCTGGATACGCTGATTGGTCGTATTGGTTTTGTACCAGGTGACATCGAGGCCAACGCGGTTGTTCCAGAAGCGCACGTCGGCGCCGAATTCCAGCGATTTCGACAACTCCGGTTTCAACTCCTCGCCCGGAAGTGATCCGATCGAGTTTTGCACCACGCCGCCGGGAATGAGGCTGTTCAGGCGGTAGGTGTCGTACGGGTTTACGCCGTTGCCCACTTCTGCATAGGAAGCGCGCACTTTGGCGAAACTGACGCCGCGAATGGTAAACATCTCCGACAGGATGCCGGATATGCCCACCGACGGGTAGAAGAACGAGGTCGAACTCGTGTAAGCCAAGGTCGACGACCAGTCGTTTCGTCCTGTTACGTCGAGGTAGACCATATTTTTGTAGCCCAGAGACAGGCTGCCGAATACAGACTGCAGCTGCGAACGCACCGGCTGGCTTTGTTGAATATTGCCGGGTTGAATGATGTTTTGCAGGATGAAAATATTGGCGTACCGAAGGCCGGGGCCCTTTGAGTCAGCGTACTCGGAGAGTACTTTTACATCATTGATGCTCGATCCCAGCGTGAGGCCCGCGCTGATGTTATTAAAGTCTTTTTTGAGGTTCAGCAGTACGTCGCCGTATTTAACCGTGCCTTCGCTGCGGTTCATCACGAAACGGCCGTTTGGATCGGCCAGCGTCGGTTCTGTGCCTGCGTAGGCGTGCTGTTCAAACTGGTCGTAGGTCTTGTCCAGGTTGCCGCGGAACTGCAGGTTGGCCCAGTCTGTAAGTTTAAGGCCGACGGTTACGGTGCCGTAGAAACGATTGCGAAGGTCGAAGTTCGGGTTGCGGTTCAATATCCAGTAGGGGTTCTGCCAGTCATCACGGCTACCCACCCAGTTCTGGAGGTAGAGTTTGCTGGCGTCGTCGAACTTTTCATAGTTGTTGCCGCTGTAGTTCGCCCAGTTCTCACTGCGCGGGAAGAGGTACAGACCCGTGAGCGGGTTGAAGTACAGTCCCTGTGCATTGCGGTTGTCGCCGCGCTGGTTGGTGTAGTTCAGGTTAGCGCTCAGGCTCAGCCGACCGTCGAGGAATTCCGCAGTTTCGCGCAGCGTCAGGTTGTGGCGCTTGAGTTCGCTGGTCGGGATGATGCCGTTGGAGGTCGTGTTGGCGTAGGAAAAATACGTTTGCGCCACCTTGTTGCCTCCGGTCAGACCGATCGAATTGATGTAGGTTGTTCCCGTCTGGAAAAAATCCTTGACATGGTCGTTCGAACTTGCCTTGTCGCCCCAGCTGAAATTTTCATTCGGCCTCGATCCATAGGTAAATTGAAGATCAGGCGTCAGGGTGGGCGATTCAAAGGTCACGTTGGAAGAAAAATCGATTTTGGTCTGGCCGTCTTTGCCTTTTTTTGTGGTCACCAGGATCACGCCGTTGGCGGCCTGACTGCCGTACAAGGCTGCTGCGGAGGCGCCTTTCAGCACGGTCATGCTTTCGATATCCTCCGGGTTGAGGTTGGAGATGGCGTCGCCGCCGTCGCGTCCGACGTTACCGCTGTTGCCCGACTGTCCCCAGATATCGCCCGGCTGGGCGGGGGAGTAGTTGAACATCGGTACCCCGTCGATCACATACAACACGTTGTTGTCGCGGGTCGATTTCTGGCCGCGCATCACCACACGTGTGGAGCCGCCGACACCCGAACCGCTGCGGTTGATCTGCAAACCGGCAGTTCTGCCCGACAGCGAGTTGATCACGTTGGCGTCTTTAACGCGGGTAAGGTCGCCGCTGCTGATCTCCTGTGCGCCGTAGGTAAGCGACTTTTTCTCCCTGGAGATACCCAGTGCGGTCACCACGACCTCATCGAGTTCGACGCCGGCTGTCAGCATCACATCGACAGAGGTGCTGCCGTTCAGTGCGACGGTTTTCGACTGGTAGCCGGTGTAGGAGATCGTGATGGAGCCGTTCGGGTCGCTGACGCTAATGCGGTAGTTGCCGTCTACGTCGGTCACAGCCCCGCTGCGGGAGCCGACTTCGGCCACCGTAACACCCACAAGGGCTTCACCAGTGGCGCTGTCCGTCACCTTGCCGGTGACGACCTGTGCAAACATCTGACCGCTGAGGGCCAGGCACAGGAGCAACAGGGGGGCCTTTAAAAAGCTCCTGTCCAGCAGTTTAATGTTGAATTGATTCATACGAAAATGTGTGGTTAGTGAAAAATGTGCAAAGGTGTCAGGCTTTTGCAGGTCGTATTCGGACAAAAACTTCCAGTCCGACACAGATACACGACCTGTGCCGGCCAAATTTTTCCGGGGAATGAATAGTGGATTAGTACGGGTATTTATTCGGGTAGTATAGCGTCAACCTGGCCCGGCGCCTTCCCACCTGGAAAGGGGCTCGATAATGAGTTTCCTCATTCCTTTCCCGGTGGGCGAGGGCCTGGGAGGTTGGATTATCCTTTCCAGCGAACAAAGGCCTCCATTGCCTCGTATTCCGCCAGGCCCAGTGATCGGTACATCTGGGCGGTTTCCTTGTTTCGGTGCTCGGCACGCTGCCAGAACTCGCGGTCGTCGCCCCCGGGAAACGGCGGGCGGTCTTTCTGACTCTGGTGCATGAATATCGCCTGCCGTTTGCGGCGAAGTTGCTGCGGGCTCATCGGTACCGCCATTTCAATCTCGTGTACTGCCCATTCGTGCCATGCGCCCCGGTACATCCACAGCCAGCAGTCTTTTATCCAGTCCTTGCCATCCAGACGCCGGAAAGCCTCTGTAATAGCATCGAGGCAGACGCGGTGTGTGCCGTGCGGATCGGCGAGGTCGCCGGCGGCGTATACCTGATGGGGCTTTATCCGCTCCATCAAATCGACGATAAGTTGTATATCCGCCTCGCCCAGCGGTTTTTTACGGGTGCGGCCGGTTTCATAAAAAGGCATGTCCAGGAAATGGATATGGCTGTCGTCGGCGCCGGTAAAACGCGCGCCTGCCCGGGCTTCCCCGCGCCGGATCAGTCCCTTGATGCTGCGCACTTCGGGAATGTCGTCCATGCCGCTGTCCTTTTTCTGCAGGAATTTGATGACTTTCCGGTATAGTTTGCGCTCGTCCTCGCTGATGTCGCCGTGCCGGTCCGAGAATTCGAGCATAAATTCCGCATAGCGCAGGGCATCGTAATCGTGCACTGCTATATTGCCGGAGGTCTGGTAGGCCACGTGTACTTCATGCCCCTGGTCGATCAGCCGCTGAAAGGTGCCGCCCATCGAGATCACATCATCATCGGGGTGCGGGCTGAACAGGATAACCCGTTTTTTGGCGGGTTTGGCGCGCTCGGGCCGGTTGGTGTCGTCGGCGTTGGGTTTGCCGCCCGGCCAGCCTGTTATGGTGTGCTGCAGGCGGTTGAATATGCGAATATTGAGCTCGTAGGAGTTGGCCTGTTCAATGATCAGATCACTGAGGCCGTGTTCGTTATAGTCCTCGTCTGTGAGTTTGAGGATGGGCTTTCCGGTGGTTTGGGAGAGCCAGACAACGGCTTTGCAGATCAGGTCCTCGTTCCAGTTGCAGATGCCGGCGAGCCAGGGCGATTTCATCTTTGTCAGGTCTTCGGCTGCGCTTTTGTCCAGAACGACCTTGACATTGGGGTGTTTTTGCAGGAAAGAGGCTGGTACCGAATTGCTGATCTCGCCTTCAATGGCCTGGCGGATGATGCTTGCCTTGTGTTGGCCCCAGGCCATCAGGTAAACCGTGCGGGCCTTGAAAATACTGCCGACACCCATCGTGATGGCCCTGTAGGGTACATCGTCTTCACTCTGGAAATCCTTGATGGCATCGTGCCGTGTGAGGTGGTCGAGCCGGACCATACGCGTCGGCGAGGTTTCCCAGGCGCCCGGCTCGTTGAAACCGATGTGGCCCGTCCGGCCGATACCCAGTAGCTGGATATCGATGCCGCCTGCCAGATCGATCAGTTTTTCGTAGCGCTCGCAGTACTCGGCTACCTTTTCCATCGGAATGGTGCCGTCGGGGATATGGATGTTTTCCGGATTGATGTCGACGTGGTCGAACAGGTACTCGTGCATGAAGCGCCAGTAACTCTGCTGCGCCTCCCTGGTCATGGGGTAATATTCGTCGAGGTTAAAAGTGACGACGTTCTGAAAACTCAGGCCCTCTTCCTTGTGCATGCGCACGAGCTCTTCGTATACTTTTATCGGTGTGCTTCCTGTGGCGAGCCCCAGCACGATTTGCTCTCCCTCCTGCTGCCGTTGGCGCATGGCCAGCGCGATGGAACGCGCGACATGTCGGGAGGCCTCCACCGCGTCGTCCCAGATTTTGGTGGGGATTTTTTCGAACGTTTTGAGCTCGTATTTAAGGTAGCCTGGAGCAGTTTTTTCTTTCGCTTTCATGGTTGTCGCGCATAGATGCCTGATGGGCAGGATTTCGTTTTGGATAAACCTGTGTCAGAATTCTGTCCCAAATATATGCGCTTGTTTTTAATCCGTGTGCGCACACGGGCAAAATTTTTTTTACCGTGTGCGTACACAGTCCAAAAAATCCTTGCGACTTTTGGGCTTGTTATGAAAAACTGTTTTTGCAAAAGCCTCTAAATTCGGGAGTTATGCAGCGGTGTTTTCAGACCTGACAGCCAAAGCCAGATTTTTATGAGCCAGCGTATTCGAATCAAGGACATTGCGGCACAAACCGGCGTTTCGCCCGGTACCGTCGACCGGGTATTGCACAACCGCGGCAATGTAGCGCCAGAGGTGCGCGCCCGGGTGCTACAGGTGATGAAGGAGATGGGCTATGAGCCCAACCTCATGGCGCGCTCTCTTGCCAACAACAAGAAACAATTGCGGATTGCGGTCATCCTGCCCGATTACCGCCTCGACCCCTACTGGGCGCAGCCGAAAGAGGGTGTGGAACGCGCAGCCGAAGCGGTCAAACACTACGGCGTGGTCACCGAGTTTCATTTTTTCCCCATGTTCGATGCCGCGGCATTTCTGGCCCTGGTAAAAAAGGTGCTGGGCAAACAACCTGATGCCCTGCTGTTCGCCCCGCTTTTCCTGCACGAATCCGAATATCTGATCGGGGAAGCATCGCGGCTCGGCATTCCCAAGGTGATGATCAACACCAATATCGAAGGCACCGATGCGCTCTGCTACATCGGACAGGACTCGTACCAAAGCGGCGTGCTGGCCGGGCGGCTGCTCAACTTCGGTCTCAACGACGGCGACCATGCCATGGTGCTGAACCTCGACAAGGAGGTGCTGAACGCCCGCCACCTGCTCGACAAGGAACAGGGGTTCAAGGATTTTTTCAGGAGCGTAAAGGACAAGTCCATCATTATTCACTCGGAAATATTCGAGGACTTCGACGACATCGCCCGACTGCGTGCGTGGGTATACGGCCAGTTTGAAAAACACCCGAGGCTGAACGGCTTTTTTGTCACCAACTCCCGCGCATACAAACTGGCGCAGGCCCTTGACCCGGATACCCAAAAGCGCGTCAAGATCGTCGGCTTCGACCTTATCGAGCCCAATCTGGCCCTGCTCGACGAGAACAAGATCCGGTTCCTGATCAACCAGAACGCCTGGCATCAGGGCTATCTCGGCATATTGGCTATCGTCAACAGCCTGATCCTGAAGAAAGACATGCCGCAGAATCAGTACCTGCCGCTGGATATCGTGGTAAAGGAAAACGCGCAGTATTATTTAAAACGGACGCTGGAATTGCCGATGACTGTGCTGTAAGCAGCCGATTGCAGATGTTGACCTGTGGTAGTATATTTGTTCAATCAATAACAATAATACCACAAGGTGTCGTATGAATAAAACCATAATCGTCTTCCTGTTTTTGGTGGCCATGATCAATTGCGGCAGCACAAGTTCTTCCGGATCAAAGCTGCGCCCCGGTAAAGATTATGCCCTTTTTTTTGCCGTCAATGATTATCAGGCCGGTTCGGGGTTTGAAGACCTTGCCAAGCCGATCGAAAATGCCGAGGCCGTAGCCAAAGAATTGCGCGAGCGGTACGGATTTCAGACCGAAGTGGTGAAGAATCCAACGCTCGATCAGATTGGCGCCAAACTGCGCGAGTACCAGTCTTTTTATGCCAGGAACCCGCAGGGCAAATATCCAAGCACCGGCCAGTTGCTGATTTATTTTACCGGTCATGGTATTTCCGAAGACAACAACGGCTATTTCGTGCCATCCGACGGCAACATCAAAAAACTTTACAGTACGGCTTTTGCCTATGAAATTTGGCGTCCTTTTATCAACAAGATTGACTGCCGCCATATCCTTGTAGCCATCGATGCCTGTTATTCGGTTACGTTCGATCCAGACTGGTACAGCAAAAAAATGGACCCTTCCGGCTTCAAACGCCCCGGTGAACTGAGCGAAGGCGACAAGTTGCTGCTGGCCAACGAATCGGACAAGTGCCGCATTGTTTTCACCTCGGACGGCTCGGAGGACAAGGTGCCCGAACGCTCCAATTTTGCCCGAAAGTTTATTGAAGGCTTGCGCAGCGGCGTCCGTCAGGATGGTATCCTGACTTCCGAAACACTTGCCGGTTACCTGCGCTTTGCCGCGCCCATTCCACGGCTCAGCGAATTCGGCGACGATCAGAAGGGCTCCTTTTTATTTATCCAGACGGTTGCCGTTGCTCCCAAAAATGTTCCCGGACCTGACGAAACGGCCAGTCTTGAAAAGGACCTCATGGCCTGGCGGGCCGCCAAATCAGCAAATACCATTGCCGCATACACCGACTACCTCAACCGGTTCGCCAACGGCGAGTTTCGCGAGCAGGCACAGGCGGGTATCCGCGCGATCGAACAGGACCTGGCGCTCCGGCGCGACGATCTGGCCTGGCAAATAGCGGAAGAAAAAAATACGGAGGAGGCGTATAAAAAGTACCAGGCGGATTTTCCGAATGGCCGGCATGCAAGGGATGTGTCAGCCAGGATCAGGGCCCTTGCAGCAGTGGAAGTCTCGGGTAGCGTAGCAAGCGACGGGTTGGTATTTATCGAAGGCGGAACCTTTGATATGGGGTGTACAAGCGAGCAGAAGGATTGCGAAGACAATGAGTTGCCTGTCCATAAGGTAACCTTGAGCAGTTTCTATATGGGGCAATATGAAGTAACCCAAAAACAGTGGAGAACCATTATGGGGACTAACCCTTCCCATTTCACCGGTTGTGATGATTGCCCGGTAGAGCAGGTAAGTTGGGATGATGTACAGGAGTATATCAAGAAACTGAACAGCCAAACGGGCCGTACCTATCGCCTGCCGACAGAAGCGGAATGGGAGTATGCTGCAAGGGCGGGAGGAAAAAAAGTGCTTTTTGGAAATGGGAAAAACACGGCAGATCCAGATGAAATCAATTTTGAAGGAGACAACAATGTAAAAGCATACTCTATCAAAGGCCTTAACCGACAAAAAACGACAAAAGTGGGCTCTTTCAAACCAAATCAATTCAATCTCTACGATATGAGCGGGAATGTTGCAGAGTGGTGCAGCGACTGGCGCGGCGATTACCCGGCATCTGCACAGACCAACCCGCCGGGGCCCTCAACCGGAACCATACGCACGCTGAGGGGCGGTTCCTGGACGTATGAGCCCAAATATTGTCGTACGGCTTGCAGGGATGGCATTTCATCAGATTACAGGGGAAATTTTATTGGATTTCGCCTGGTTCGATCAAAGTGACTCCATATTATCCGAAACATACTTTTATCTCAAACAAAAAGGCGAAGGGATTGAATCCCTTCGCCTTTGCGGTATATATTCGGAAATGATGTTATTCTTCGTCTTCTACTTCATAACCTTTGATGCGGTATTTTGATTTTTCTACTGGTTTAAGTTTTTTCTTTTTGTGGTCCTGCATTTGGAGGGCGCGTTCGTCCGAGCGGCGAAGTTCTTTTTTGCTCTTTTCCCAGTGTCTCATGGCAAAAGTCGATTTAGGTTTATCTGCCCATTTCCCGGCTCAACCGGGCGTTTATCGGGAAGAAGGTGAATAAAATGATGTGAATGAAGATGTTTTGCAAAAGCCGGATTCCAGGTCCTGAAACACCGGAAACAAATGCATTACAGGTACAAAAATAAACCCTAACTTGATATTGTCAAGAGAAACGACTGTTAAAATTTTCTTTTCTGCCGGAGAGATTGCCGCCAGATCGCTTATTCGGGCGCTTCCACAGACCGGTTTTTCCACAGCGAAACGGCCACGCCAATAGCCAGTAGCAGTCCGATCACACCCAGTGAAATACCGATCGGGATATGCACCTTCAAAGGGATAAGCATCATCTTGGCTCCGATAAAAAACAATATGGCGATCAGGCTGTAGCGCAGGTGTTCGAAGCGGTCGAGTACGTTGGCCAGCACGAAGTACAGCGAGCGCAATCCCATGATCGCGAAAATGTTGGAAGAAAAGACCAGGAAAGGATCTGTCGTAATGGAAAAGACAGCCGGCACGGAGTCGAAGGCGAACAGGATATCGGTCGTTTCGATAACCATCAATGCCACAAACATTGGCGTCACGGCGCGGCGCCCGTCTTCCACGGTGAAGAAATGACCGCCGTCGTAACTGCTGCTCACCGGGTAAAAGCGCCGGATGAATTTTACAACCGAGCGGTTGTTGATATCCTCTTCCTCGCCGTCGTGCTGCGCGAGCATTTTATACGCCGAGTACAACAGGAACAACCCGAAAATATAAAACAACCAGGAAAAATTGTGCACCAGAGCGATGCCGAGCCCGATCAGGATGCCTCGAAAGACAAGCACCCCGATGATACCCCAGAACAGGATGCGGTGCTGGTACATCTTGGGTACGCGAAACTTGCTGAATACGAGCGCCATGACAAACAGGTTGTCGATACTCAGCGATTCTTCCAGTAAATAGCCCGTAAAAAACTTGAGGGCGGCCTCTTTTCCGCCCATCGGTTCGTGCACGTAAGTACCCAGGTTTTGCCACTGGTTTTCATAGGCGAAATATATAAAAACGTTGAAGCCCAATGCCAGTACAATCCAGCCAATGGTACTCAGTACCGCTTCCCGTGCAGAAGGAATATGTGCTTTTTTATTAAACAGACCGAGATCCGCCGCCATCAACACTAAAATCAGGGCAATGAATCCGATCCAGACTAAAGGGTCTATCATGTCAGCAGTGTTTTGTCGGGTCTTTTGGCGGATTTTGGCAAATCAGTTGGCATGCGGGTGCAAAGTTTATGGTTTCTTCGAACAATAGTATATTTGGCATAAAATAAGCAGCAAAACGCGCGCCTTCTTTTTTGGTTGCGCCGTTTCCTTCCGACCCGGCTCATTCATCTACCGACTAATCGCTTTTCTCGATCAATCCGCCATCTCAAAAATGAAATTCTGTTACGCGCTACTGCTCGCAATGGCTGCCGGTTTGCCGGTTTTTGCCCAGGACTCCCTCCCCGTCAGACTCCCTGCCGGCGTCGAATTTTTTCCCGAAAATTACACAGAAATTCTCGAAAATGCACCCGATAGGGTCCATGACCTGACGGATGGCGTTTATGTCCGCTACATCCAGTGTTACCGTATCCCCGAGGCAAGCCAACGCGCTGCGCTGGAGCATGAAGGCCTCCGCTTCCTGGCTTACATTCCTTTGGGCACATACCTCGTCTCCATCCCGGAAGGGTTCGACCTCGCAAAACTGCAAGACATCAAACCCCGGAGTATCGTTGAGATACAACCTGAGTGGAAAATGGCCCGAAGCCTGCGCGAATTGCCTTACGGCGACTGGGCGGTACATGGCGAAAATATCGACATCAATATACAGGTCTACCCGCATGTGGGCATACCGCGCGGTGCGGCACTTTGCCGGCAATCGGGTTTTACGGTACTGCTCGAAGGCAATCAGAATGGCTTCCTGCAGATCAGGCTGCCCCAAGGCAAGATAGCCGAACTGGCCGCGATGCCCTGGGTGCAGGGGCTGGAACTCATCGCCCCGCCCGCCGAACCCGACGATACCCGCGGTCGCGGACTGCATCGATCCAATATCCTCGACAGCGGTCATCCTTCCGGACTGAAATTCAACGGCGACGGGGTGAGTGTGCTTGTGCGCGACGACGGCCCCCTGGGGCCGCATATCGATTACCGGGGCAGGTTGTTCAACAACACCGAACCCGGCGCCGACGGTACCCACGGCGACGGGGTAGGCGGCATCCTCGCCGGAGCAGGCAATCTCGATCCCACCAAAAAGGGCATGGCGACCGGGGCTAACGTGTACTCCGTTCGATATACCGCAGATTTTCAGGATCAAACCCTGCCGCTCCACCTCGATAAAAACGTCACCATAACCAATACTTCCTATTCCAACGGCTGCAATGTGGGCTATACCCTCGCTGCACAAACCGTCGACCAGCAGATGTTTCAGCATCCCACGCTTACCCATGTCTTTTCGGCGGGAAATTCGAACAACATCAGCAACTGCCTGAGTTATGGCGCAGGCAACCAGTGGGGCAACATCACCGGCGGCCACAAGATGGCCAAAAATGCCATTGTCACAGCCAACCTGATGCCTGACGGGACACTGGTCACCAGTTCCAGTCGCGGACCGGCATACGACGGGAGGCTCAAACCCGACATCTCGGCCAACGGCAACGACCAGGAATCGACTGATCAGGACAACGCCTATTTCGTATTCGGCGGCACCTCTGCGGCCGCTCCGGGCATCGCAGGCGTACTGGCCCAACTTACCCAGGCCTATAAAACAATGCATGGCGGTCAGGAACCCCGCTCCGTTCTGCTGAAAGCATCCATACTCAATACCGCCACCGATCCCGGCAACGCCGGGCCCGATTTCATGTTCGGCTGGGGCCACGTGAACGCCTGGCGCGCCTACCGGCTGCTGGAGCAAAACAACTGGCTCGAAGGGCAGGTCGATCATGGGGGAAGCGCCACGCACAATATCGAGGTGCCCGCAGGCACCCGCCAACTCAGGGCCATGATCTGCTGGGCCGACCCCCCTGCATCCGTAAACGCCGCCAGGGCACTGACCAACGACCTTGACCTGCAGGTGCTGACCTCGGACGGCGCAGCGCGATTGCCCTGGAAACTGAATCCGGCGCCGGGCGCCGTTGCCCTCAACCTGCCTGCCGCCAAAGGACGCGATTCGCTCAACAACGTGGAACAGGTATCTATCGATGACCCTGCGCCGGGCAATTACTCGATCACTATTAGCGGCGCAGAGGTTCCTTTCGGTCCCCAGGCCTATGTCCTGGTTTGGGAATTTGTCAGCGATAACGTACGGATCACCTACCCGGCCGGCGGCGAGGGACTCGTGCCGGGCGAAGTGGAACGCATACACTGGGATGCCTATGGAAATCAGGGGGTGTTTTCGCTGCGTTATTCCACCGACGACGGCTTCAGTTGGCAGCAGATCGCGGATGTGCCGGGCGACAAACGCTTGTTCGACTGGCAGGTGCCCGACGTACTGAGCAGCAGGGTTAGGCTCCAGATACAGCGGGGGCTGGCGAGTTACCTGACCGAATTCCCGCTGAGTATCGTACCGGTCCCGGAGAACATCCAGGTGGAAAAAGTATGTCCGCATACCATGACGATCAGCTGGAATCCGGCCAAGGACACGCTGCCCAGCGATGTCTACCTGCTCGGCGCCAAATACATGGAGATCGTCGGTTCCGTGGCCAGCAACACCTGTACCTTCCCGATACAGAATGGCGGCAGTGAAAAATGGGTGTCGGTACGCGCGCGCAACACCAACGGCCTCACCGGGCGCCGCGCCGTTGCCGTCCAGTGGCCCGGCGAATTGAAAAACTGTACGCAGCCCGATGACCTCGGCGTGCGCGCCCTGCTTTCGCCGGGTAGCCAGCCGGTATATGTATGCGCGCCGTATGCCGTTCCGGTGACGGTTTTGCTGAAAAACGAAGGCCTGAATGCCGTTTCAGGGGCTGTATTGAACTATCAGGTGGATAACAAACCGGTCGTTTCGCAAGCGATACCCAATATTCCGGCGGCGGGCTCCCTGACGTTTACCTTTCAAACGCCTATCCAGGTAACGGAAAACGGGGTACTTAACCTCAGGGTATGGTCGACCTATGCGGCTGAAGACGCGCCTTTCAACGATACGCTCCTGCTCCGTTTGCCCACCGTCGTCAAACCCAAAAACGAATATTTTACGGAGCAACTGGAAAGTTTCGAGTTTCCGCCGTTCGGCTGGCTTGCCGGCAGCGATCCGGGCAGCCTGACCTGGCTCAAGTCTGCTTCCAATATTCCCGGCGCCGACGGTCAGCCCACCGACGCAATCGTGTACTACTACTATTACGATGCCATGAAATCAGGGTATCTCGATATGTTTCCGGTCGACCTGAACGGTGTCGTTAACCCCGGGCTTACTTTTCAGGTCGCCCATGCGGAGACCGACAGCGGCGTGACCCATCTGCGGGTGGAGGTGTATCCCGCCTGCAACCTTGCCGCCCAGCCGGTGGTGATCTGGGAGAAAACCGACCCCGCCCTGCATACGACGTCAAGCGCTGCTTTTTCGTTCGTGCCGCAGGATGGCGACGACTGGCGGACAGAGGCTGTGAGCCTGAATCAGTTCAGCGGGCAAAAGGTTATCATCCGCTTTGTGGCCTGGAACAGCCAGCCGGCAACACCCGGCGACAACCTCTACCTGGATAATATCGGTATTGCGGATTTTAATGTCAGCCAGCCCTTTGCCCAGTTTTCCGTGTCTGCCGATACGACCTGCCTTGCCGATACCGTCTTTTTTACCGCGACACAAACGGGGGGCAACTTCACCAACTACGAGTGGTTTTACGGCCTGACGGCGCAGCCTCCCACATCTGTTGGGCCGGGCCCGCATGCCGTCCGGTTTTTCACCACCGGCACGAAGCCGGTGCGCCTGATCGTCAAAAATATCCTCGGCGCCGATACCCTGATCCGGAACCTGAAGGTGTACGGCAATCCCGCGGCAAGTTTCAGCACGCAGGTTAATGGTTTGCAGGCCTCCTTCAACAACACGAGCCTGAATGCCTTTTCCTATTTCTGGGATTTTGGCGACGGCAGCACCAGTACGGAGCAAGCCCCCGTACACGTCTATGCAATGCCCGGAATTTATACCGTAAAACTCACGGCGATTAACCTTTGCGGAACATCGACAAAGTCGACCAGCATCGATTTTACCACCGGTACAAGCGGCCCGGAAGAGGCATTGCCTCAGGTGCGGATCGTGCCCAATCCCGGCGCAGGCGATTTCAGGGTGGAACTGGAGAGCCGGGAATCGGGTGTGCTGGATATGACCCTGCTCGGGATAGGGGGCAGGATGCTGCACCACGTGGAGCAGCCGCTAAAACCGGGACGCAACACGGTGTTTTTTGAACACCTGAATCTCTCAAAAGGGGTGTACGTACTGAGGGTCCGGACAGGTGGCGCTGTCGGGACGTTCAAAGTCATAGTACAATAAGGAGGGTTACAGTCGCAGGTCTTCTACCTTGACACCCGGGTATTTTTTGGTGTCGAAGGAGAAATAACCGGCATCAAATGTTTTGTTGGGCGTGAAGCGCGTTATGGCAAAACTGTACCGCGAGCCGTCTTTGCCGAAGGCCTTGATGGCCTTAATGCTGCCGCCTTTTTCGTCGATGCTGACCCTTAACTTGGAATACTCCGAGTTTTTATCGTTCGGCTTGAACTCGATTTGGGTGATTAATTTGCCGTTTTCGGTGATTTTCTCCGTTATCGCGTAGGTATAGTCGCCTTTTTGGTAGCGCTTGAGCAAGTCCCTGGGCGTCAGAAATCCGCTTTCGGTATCGGCCGGATCGGCGTCGTTGATCTGTACCTCATTGTTTTTTTTCAGGTAAACCCAGGTCGTTGTTGCATCGCTGACGATGATCTGCTGGTCCATTTCAAGGCGGAACTTTTTGTCTTCCTGACCAATCGTACCTTTTTGAACCTCCTGGTCCTGACCCGGCAATTCGATGGTCAGCGAGAATGCCGCTTCAAGCGTTTTATAGCCTTCATATTTCTTCCGGATCTTGTCCAGCACCTTTTTGGCTTCCGGATCGCTTTTTTCAGCATTTGCCGGCGCCTTGCTCTGGGCGGGAAGGGTAGGGGCGACAAACAGGATCAACAGGGCGAAAAGCAGTTTTTTCATGGTGTTTTGCATTGTTTAGTCCATTAAACGGCGAATACTGCGGTCTGGTTGTGTAGTAGTGGTTAAAGAAAACCAAACATTCAGACCCGCACCCGGAGCATGGGTAACGCCGTTCCTGCAACTTTTTTTGCCTGAAAGGGGTTTTATGTGTGTCGTCGCATTCTTGTGCACGACCAAAATTCAAATTTATTTATTCATTTTCAATCGCATGATCCGTGAAACTTTAAGTTCTTTGTTAGGAAAAAACGGTTTCACACCCATTAGAATATGACCAAAAAGAAAAAAAGCGGCGGCAAAAAGTTGAGTGCCCAAAACCTCCAGATAGAGATATTGAAATTTCTGCTTGCCCATCCCCAAAAACGCTTCTCCCCCCGACAGATTACCGAGCAACTACACGTCATCAACAACAAAGACTCGGCTGAGCACGCCCTGCGCCAACTGGTGACAGCAGGATCGGTCGTGGAGGCCGACACCAACAAGTTCGGTATTGCGCTCAACCGGCTGACCCTGGATGCCGGTGAAAAAGAGGAGCCAAATACGAGGGAAGTCCCCAGCAAAAAGGAAAAAATCCGGGATAAAGGAGCCGCTGCTCCCGAACGCGCGCCAAAATTTGAAAGGGCAGGCGCCCAAAGCACGCGCCCACAGGCCGCGCGAAAATTTATCGAAGGCCGCGTCGATATGACCCGTACAGGCGCCGCCTACATCGTCAGCGAGATGATGGACTCCGATGTGTACGTTCCCCCGAAATATGTAAATGGCGCTCTGAATGGCGATATTGTAAAAGTATTGCTGTTCTCTGCACCGCCGCACCGCGGCGGCAAAAGAGGGCCGTCGACCCGCAAGCCGGAAGGCGAGGTGGTGGCCGTACTGAAGCGCTCCAACGAGTTTTTTATCGGCACCCTCCGGAAAAGCAGGAAGTACGCCCTGCTGCTGCCCGACAATCCCAATATGCCGGTCGATATCTACATCCCGCTTGAAGCCTGCGGCGACGCCCGCGACGGCGACAAAGTGGTGGCGCGTGTTACCGACTGGCAGGAAGGCAAGGGGCGTGTGCCCATCGGGAAAGTGACCCAAACGCTCGGCGAGATCGGAGGCAACGACTTCGAGATGAAAAAGATCCTGATCAACCAGGGTTTCGAACTCTCGCATTCTGAAGAAGCGGAAGCGGAAGCCGCGCGCATTCCCGAAAAGATTTCGCCACAGGAGATTGCGCGGCGGCGCGACTTCCGGGACATACTGACGTTCACCATTGACCCGGAAGACGCGAAGGATTTTGACGACGCGCTGAGTATTCGCAAACTGGAAAACGGCCAACTGGAAATCGGCGTACACATTGCCGACGTAACCTATTACCTCAAGCCCGATTCGGAACTCGACAAGGAAGCCTACCGCCGCAGCACTTCGGTATATCTCGTCGACCGCGTAAATCCGATGCTGCCAGAGAAATTGTCGAATAACCTGTGTTCACTGGTCCCCCACCAGGACAGGCTGACCTTCTCCGCTGTTTTTACCTTCGACCAGAAAGGAAAAATCGTGTCGCGCTGGTTCGGCCGCACCGTGATCCATTCGGCGAAAAGATTTTCCTACGAAGAAGCACAGACTATCCTTGAGGGCAAGCCGGATGAAGGACTGCGCCAGTTGACCATCTTTCCCGAACTCGACTGGGCCTTGAAAACCCTGGACCACTTTGCCAAGCAGATGCGCAGGGAACGGGAGCGAAACGGCGCGATCGGCTTCGAAACGGAAGAAGTACGCTTCAGGCTCGATGCCGACGGAGCGCCCATCGAGGCCTACGTCAAGGCGCGCAAGGATGCGCACATGCTTATCGAAGACTATATGCTGCTGGCCAACAAGGAAGTGGCCCTGTTTATCGACCAGAAAGGGAAAAGTCAGCAGGAGGTGCCCTTCATTTACCGGGTACACGACCTGCCGGACATGGAAAAAGTGGCGGAATTTGCGCGTTTTGCAGCCGAACTCGGTCATCCCCTGAATGTGGATACGCCAAAGCAGATCGCCAAATCGTTCAATCACCTGATGAAGGCTGCTCAAAAAGACGATCGGCTGAAGTTGCTCGAGCCGCTCGCCATTCGCACCATGGCTAAAGCCGTATATTCCACCAACAATATTGGGCACTACGGATTGGGTTTTACCCATTACAGCCACTTTACCTCTCCAATCCGGCGCTATTCCGATGTACTGGCGCACCGCCTGCTGGAACGCAACCTCGACGGCAAGATATACCGTGTCGACAAGTCCAAACTGGAAGAGCAGTGCAAACACGTCAGCGCCCAGGAGAAAAAAGCGGCCGATGCCGAACGGGAAAGCATCAAATACAAACAGGCAGAGTATATGCGCCGTCATATCGGCGAAACCTTTGAAGGTATTATCAGCGGTATGATCGATCGCGGCTTCTTTGTGGAGTTACCGGAATCAAAAGCGGAAGGACTTGTCGATTTCAAGTATCTCGACGATGCGTATGAAGTGCAGGAAGGCAACCTGCGTGCGGTTGGCCGGCGCTACAAGCGCCAGTTCAAAATGGGCGACCGGGTGCAAATCCGGGTCGTTTCCGTCGACCTGCAGAAACGGCAAATCGAAATGGAATTGGCGGATAGTGATTAAAAAAAACAAACCCCGCAATCCCGGGATGAACCGGGACGCGGGGTATTGTCCTCATGGTATGCTGAAGGTGATATTTTATCCGTTGCCGTTGCCGCCGTTTTCCTTCATTTTAGGTTTGGCTTCAACCGGTTTTTTGCCGGCGGGTTTCGGCTTGGGCTGAGGGCTGCTGGTGCCGTTCGGCTTGCCATCCCCTGCTTTGGGCTTTGCCTCATGCTCGTCTTTGTCGCCGTGATGCTCGTGATGATGTTCGCCTTGTTCTTTCACATCATCATCGCTCTCTGCTTTCTTGCCCTTTTTGCCTTTCTTGCCTTTTTTGCTCTTCTTTACCTTGCTCTTGGATTTCCCTTTTTCGCTTTTTTCCACCATATCCTTGTCTCCGCCTTTTCCTTTGCCGCTAAAGGCAGCGCCGTCTGATTTCTCTTCTGCGTGTTTGATCTGTTCCGTTTTATCTTTGGCAGGCTTGGTTACTTTGGCGGGTTGTGTTTCGCTCTGTGCCCACACCTTTGCAAAGGTGATGAATGCAAAAACGAACGTCAGGATGAATGCTTTCTTCATTGAAATAGTGGATTTAGTGAAAGTGTAAGTTTTAAACGCAGAAAGGTAAAAGGGTCACATAACAACAGGTCTCACTTAACGAAACGTTTGCGAAAGGACTGGATAATAGCGCAATTTCGTTTTTCTTTGGGCGGTATTTGACCAAGTATTGTAAGCCATGACCAACCGCCGCAGTTTTATCCGCCAGGCCTCCACGCTGCTGGGCAGCATTGCTTTGCACCAGAGTTTTGCCGCAGCCTATCCGGGCCTTCCTTCTTCCCCTGAATTCGAGCCTTCCGACAGCGAGGAAGACTTTTGGCGACAGATTCGCCAGGCCTATGCTGCGAACCCGAGTATCATCAACCTGAACAACGGAGGGGTCAGCCCGTCGCCCCGGGCAACCATGGATGCGCTGGATTATTACAACCGCATGTGTTGTGAAGCGCCATCCTATTATATGTGGCGCATCCTGGAAGAAGACCGCGAGCCGCTGCGCTACAACCTGGCTGCCCTGGCCGGCGTGAGCACCGAGGAGATCGCCATCAACCGCAATTCCACCGAGGCGCTGAACAGCATTATTTTCGGCCTGAATCTTAAAGCGGGCGATGAGGTGGTGCTTTCCAAATACGACTACCCGAACATGATCAATGCCTGGCGGCAACGCGAAAAACGCGACGGCATCCGCCTGGTATGGGTCGATCTGGACCTGCCCTCGGAAGATGAAAGTTATCTCACCGATGCCTTCTCCGCAAAATTCACGGATAAAACCCGGATTGTCCACCTGACCCATATCATCAACTGGAACGGGCAGATACTTCCCGTGCGCAAGATCGCCGACCGGGCGCACGAACGCGGCATCGAAGTGCTGGTGGACTCCGCCCACGCGTTTGCCCTGCTCGACTATAAAATCCCGGACCTCGGGTGCGATTATTGGGGCACCAGTCTGCACAAATGGCTCTGCGGACCGTTTGGCAGCGGTCTGTTATGGATTAAAAAGGAGAAGATACCGGGGGTCTGGCCGTTGCTGGGCAACGATAATCCCGAAGGCGACAGCATCCGCAAGTTTGAATCGCTCGGTACCAGGAGTTTTCCGACGGAAATGGCGATCGGCTATTCGCTCGATCTGCACAATTTCATCGGCACCGGCCGCAAGCAAAAGCGCCTGCATTTCCTGAAAAATTACTGGATGGAACAGGTGAAAGACTTGCCCGGCATCAAATTATACACCTCGCTGCACGCCGACTGGGGCTGTGCGATCGGCAATTTCGGGTTTGAGGGCAGAAAGGCCGTCGAAATATCGTCGCTGTTGTTCAATAAATGGAAAATACATACGACTTCGATCGATTGGGAAAAAGTAAACGGCGTGCGGGTGACCCCCAATGTCTATACTACCCTGGGTGAGTTGGACAAACTCGTCCTGGCTATCCGGGAGATTGCGGGGTGATTGTTGCATTGCCGGGATTGTTTCATTGTTTCATTGTTAGGATTGTTTCATTGTTGGTACGTGTTGTCTGGCTATTTAACGGGATATGGCATAACGTTGCTGATTCAGAATTTCGAGTAGAGCCGTATGAAAC
>ERZ724519.143-NODE-143-length-27560-cov-6.059371_pt1 | contig 27560 bp, 22 predicted proteins | sample MGYA00376052_ERZ724519 | MGnify/ENA primary metagenome ERZ724519 (study PRJEB28724, sample SAMN07190883) | activated sludge metagenome | isolation source: activated sludge of sewage treatment plant in Hong Hong | place: Hong Kong | collected 2016-03-17 ... | reverse complement strand
GCATGGGCACAGACTAGTACTTGTTTACGCGGAACGTGGTGTGACCGGAGATCTGAACGACAAAGCCGAACTGAAAACGAATCATTCCGTCGGGCTCGGCCAGCTGATCCGGGGGATTGGAAAACGGCTGCGCACGTCGAAACGCGCTCATCGCTTCGTCGTCGAGAAACTCAATGCCGCAGGACTTGACGACGCTGACATCGGCGACGCGACCATCAAGTGCCAGCTGAACACGCAGCATCGTGACGCGATCTTTGCCGCCGTAGATGTTGCCGCTTGGATCGTGACGCGACAGGAGCTGATCGGGATGCCACTCCTCGCGCACCTGGCTCTTCATGCGGTTAAAAAACGCCGCAAACTTCCATTTTTTGGCATTCAGCGCCGTCGCATCTCCGTCGTCGAGATCACCCAGATAATCCGGCGATCCACTGCCTTGACCGAGCGCCCGGGCCAGCGACTCTTGCGACGGAGTCAGCCGCAGCGGACCGGACCCAGGAAGCGTCTGCGCGCCGATTCGTTCACTCGCCGAAGCGGCACCTTGTCCGGCCATGTGCGCCAGCGTTCCGTCGGGACCAAGCGATCGCACTTCACTCTGCGGACCGACGGGACCGGGCACTTTGTCACCGCTGGGACCGCGCAGCGCCACGATGCCATTTTTCGGCGGCAGCGCACGCGGATCACCCGGCAGTAGCTTGCTCGGTGGCGACGGAGGAATCGCAGGCATCGGCGGCTGTGGCGCCAGCTTGGCCCCCGCTTTGTCCTGTCCGACTTGGCCTTTGCTCTCGCGCAGCACCGTGCTGTCATATTCCGACAGGAACTTGGCTTGATCGGGACGCTGCTCGATCGCCGGCTGCGCAATGTCGACGACCTGGCCACGAGGATCTTTTTGTTCGCGCTCTTTCTGCGCTTTGTCCTCGTGCTCGTTCTTCGTCGGCGGCTTTTCGAGATCGTCGACGAGCGTCTCGATTTCCATCGGCTGGCTGTCGCCTTCAAACAGCGGCTGACCATCGATGACAAGTGGCGGCAACGGCTGCTTCAGCGACGGAGCCAGCACACCCGCCCACGCCAGATAACCGAACATCAGACCGTGCGCGCACAGCGCCAGCGCAGCCGATGCTGCATACAGTTTCAGGCGATGTCGACGAGCACGATGATTCACGGGTCCGTAAAGCGAAGTTTAGCTTACGACCCGGTTTCTACCTTGCTTCTTGCCGCGCTGCACGGCTTCTTGTGACTGACGCAGGAGCTGAACGGTGTCAGCGTCGGGAGAAAGCTGGACCACGCCGACCGTAACGGTAATCGACAGCGAGTCGCCTTCGAACAAGAAGCTCTCGCTGCTGGCCGCCGTCCGCAGATCTTCGGCGCGCGTCTGTGCCACCGTCTGATTCGTCTCGGGAAGCAGCAGCAAAAACTGCGTTCCTTCGTAGCGACAGAGCAGCTCGAAGCGCTCGCATTTTTTGCGAATCCGACGAGCCAGCTCTTTGATCACAAAGTCGCCCGACAGATGTCCGTAGTTGTCGTTGACCTGCTTGACGTGATCGATGTCGATCGCCAGCAGCGTCAGCGGACGCAGCAGCTTGTGCGCGCGATGAACTTCTCGTTCCATCGCTTCGACGAAGGCTCGACGGCTGAGCGCGTGGGTCAGTCCGTCTCGCACCGCGATCTGATACAGCTCGTCGAGAAGCAGCGTTTCGATGCTGCTGCCCGCCAAGTAGCGGAAGATCGCGCTACCGACTTTGAGCTGATCGCCGGGAGCGAGCTTGTGCTCACGAATCGGTACGTCGTTGACGTAGCTGCCGTTGGTCGACTGAAGGTCTTGGACTTGCCAGCCTCCATCGACCTTCGACAACCGAGCGTGACGTCGAGAAACCGAGTCACGATCGACCTGGATGTGCGCATCGCTGCTCCGGCCAATGATCAGCTCATCCCCGTCGAGGATGAACCGTCGACCCGTCTCGGGAGCTTCCAGCGCACCCGCATACGAGAGCAGCAGCAGCGGTCCTCGACTGGCGTCTACGCGGTTCTTTCGAGACTTGTCTTGGTCCATTCGCCGCCTACTGAAGGTTGACGTACAGCTCCGCCGAGCGCTGCGGCTCAACTGGAGTGCCAGGCTGATCATTATAGAACAGCTTGAACACCAAGCGTTTGCGTCCTGCCGTAAGGTACGGCGCGATGTCTCCCACGACGCCAGGATTGGGGATCTGCCACGGCGCATCGCTGGCCGCGACTTGGTTCGTGCGCGCGACGAAGTTGACACCACCGATGTAGGCGCGGACTTGACCGCGACCGCACTCTTTGATGTCGGAGCCGTTGAGCTTGAACGCAAAGCCAGCCTCACAGCCGGTGCTGGCGTCGGTGCCCGAGATCTCGAACAGCACGTTGATCGGCTGGCCCGCAGGCAGCGTCTGCTCGGGATTTGGCGAGGTGATGCGAATCGCGGGCGAGTTGTCCGGCGGTTCCTCGCAGCCCGTCAGCAAAAGCCCCGTGGCGAGCAGACAAGGCGCAACAGTACGGATGGATCGAACAAGAGTCCTTGCGTTCATAGCGACGTCCTTTCAGTCAGTAAGCGAAAGCCAGTTGCGGCGAGGAGGAGTAATCAGGCGGGCGACGACAGGGTCGCTTAGATACCGCAGAGCGGGTCGTCGGCGTTCTTGCAGCGCTCGAGCTTGGCTTTGCGATCGCGTTCCTTCGATGCAGCACGCTGCGCCGCAGCATCCGCCGCCGCACGAGCCGCCGCAGAAGCCGCCGCGCGCGCACGATCGGCCAGCTCCATCCGATCTTTTTCGTTCTTCGCAGCGTTTACCTGATCTTCGAGCGACTTGGCTTCGGCCAAGCGATCGCTCAGGGCCTTTTGCAGACGAGACGATTCATCGCGATCTTTTTTGCGCTCTGCTTCGATGCGAGCGACGGCGTCTTTGAACGCCTGCTGCTTCGCTTGTTCCTGCGCGCGCTTGACGAAGATGACGACGACGATGCTGATCGTGATGAACACCGCCGACACAGCCGCGATGAGCTTGACCGGAAGTGGCTTGCTCTTGATGGCTTCCGTCGCCGCTCGCAGGTTGGCTTCTTCGATTCGCGCCTCAGCCTCGATGCGCGCCCGACGCTCGGCTTCTTCCAGCCGGATGCGATCTTCGCGCTCTTTGTGCTCACGCGCTTCACGCTCTCGACGAATGGCGTCTTCCTGCGCGCGAATCTTGGCCTCTTCCTCTTCTTTGGCCCGGCGAATCGCGTCTTCCTTGGCGCGACGCTCAGCCTCGGCTTGGGCGATACGGTTGTCCTCTTCCTCTTTGAGCCGATCCTGAAGGGTGTTGGCAACTTCCTTCAGCGAAAACAACAGCGAGTTCTCTTCGCGAGCCATGGGAACTGCGTCTCCTTGTCTAGTCGGCAGCGACCAGCTACCAACCTTTCTGCGACGGAAAAACCACTTGACACTATAACACTAGCGGCGCGAGGACCGGTCCTGTTTTTGCAGGTCCGCGATTCGCAAAGCCTTTTGGCTGCCCCGCGCGGCGCACACATGCCCAAACAGCGAGCCGACCGAAGCCGCCCGCGAGCCTTGACCTGCGTGGTTGGCCAGGGGTAGGACATGCCATGACTTTTTCGTCCTCCTCTTTAGCGCTTTTCTCTCTGTGTGTCATCTGCGATGTTTCGGCGAGCCACGCGGCCCCGCAAGCTGCCACGCCGCAGGGTCAAGCCCCAGCCGCCAGTCCAGCGCATGCGCACGGTCAGCCAAGCCAAGGCCAAGCGAGCGCACACGGCCATGCGGGCCCCGTTGCTGGCCCAGCGGTGATTGGTCCTTCTGAAAAGCACCTGCGCAACCTCCGTCAGCTTACCTTCGGGGGAGAAAACGCCGAAGCCTACTTTTCTGCCGACGGAAAGCGGCTCAGCTTGCAAGCCACAACCGCGAGCGATCGCTGCGATCAGATCTATCACCTGCCCGTTCCGACGACAGCAGGCCCGACGCCGAGCCTCATTCCCGTCTCACAAGGCAAAGGTCGTCATACGTGCAGCTACTTCTTTCCCGACGCAAGCCGCCTGATTTTTTCGTCTACGCGGCACCTCGGAAATGACTGTCCACCGACGCCAGATCGCAGCAAAGGCTATGTCTGGCCGCTCTACAACTATCAGATTTATACGTCGCTGCCCGACGGAAGTGATGTCCGCCGACTGACCAACACGTCCAGTTACGACGCTGAGGCCACGATCTGCAAAGACGGAAGCGTCATCTTTACCTCCGATCGCGACGGTGATCTGGAGCTGTATCGAATGAACCTCGACGGCAGCGGTGTCAAGCGCATCACCAATTCGCCCGGCTACGACGGTGGCGCGTTCTTTTCCGAAGACTGCAAGTCGATCGTCTGGCGGGCCGATCGCCCGAAGACCGAAGCGGACGCCAAGGCCATGAAAGATCTGCTGTCGCAGCACATGGTTCGTCCGACGCGGATGGAGCTGTGGGTGGCCGATGCCGATGGAAAAAACGCGCACCAAGTGACCGATCTGAAGGCCGCGTCGTTTGCGCCGTTTTTCTTTCCAGCCAGCGTCGCGGGAGCCCCCAATCGCCGCATCATCTTTTCGTCGAACAATGGCGATCCGCGCGGTCGTGAGTTCGATCTGTGGGCCATCAACTCCGACGGCTCGCAGCTAGAGCAGATCACCGACGCGCCGGACTTTGACGGCTTTCCGATCTTTTCTCCCGACGGCAAGACGCTGGCCTTTTCGTCCAACCGAGGCGGCAAGTCGCACGGCGAAACCAACGTCTTTTTGGCGGACTGGGTTGCGTCGGAAGCAAAGAGCACCAAGCCGGTCGCTGCCGATCAAGTCTCGTCGCGCATTCGCTGGCTGGCCGATCCGGCGCGCGAAGGCCGAGGCATCGGCACCAAAGGCATTCAGAGCGCCAGCGACGAACTGGCTCGCTGGATGCAGAGCGCTGGCCTGCGTCCCGCCGGAGAGCCCGTCGCTGGTCGTCCTTCCTTCTTCCAAAGCGTCGAGGTGGTGGTTGGCGTTCGCGATGCAGGCTCGTCGTTCCGCGTCGAAGGAAGTGGCGCGCGGGCACTGACCCCAGCCGAAGCCGTTGCCGCTGCGATGTCGTCGAGCGGAGCCTTTGCGGGCAAGCTGCGCTTTGCGGGCTACGGAATCACCGCGCCCGAGTCGAACTGGGACGATCTGTCGGGCGTCGATGTCAAAGGCCAAGTGGCAGTGGTTCTGCGTGGCGTTCCCGACGGAAAGCTCCAGAGCAGCGCGGCGCGCTCGTATTCCGATCTGCGCTACAAAGCGTGGAACCTGCGAGAGCACGGCGCGCTGGCGGTCCTGTTTGTCGATCCGAAAAATGACACGCTGCCGAAGCTGACGCTCGATGGACCCGAAGGCGGAGCAGGCATTCCGGTTGGCTTTGTCAGTCGGGCGCTGGTCGCTTCGCTGATTCCTGCGTCGTCTGTTCCCGCGCCGAGCAGCCACAATCCGCACGCGCCGCCACCGCCGAAAGCCGAAGGCCCGGTCGCACACCTGATCGTCGCGGCGGAGCTTGCGCAGAGTGCTTCGGTGACAACCGCAGCGTCGCTGTCCGGCAAGATCAACCTTCAGCGGGAAGCGCGCAAAGAGCGCAACGTCGTCGGACTGCTGCCAGCCAGCAAGCCGAATGCAGGAGAAGTTCCCGCGATCGTCGTCGGTGCGCACTACGATCACCTGGGCCAGGGTGGACGAACGTCGATGGCTCCGGGTGTGACGGCGGTTCATCCGGGTGCCGACGACAATGGCTCGGGCACGGCAGCGCTGTTTGAGACGGCGCGACTGCTCGCAGAGGCCGATCGCAGCTTCGATGTCTACGTCGCAGCCTTCACCGGCGAAGAGCTGGGCCTGGTCGGCAGCAGTCGCTTCGTCGCAGCGCTTCCGCAAGGACTTTCGCGCAGCCGCATCAAGGCCATGATCAACTTCGACATGGTCGGTCGTCTCGGAGGCTCGCCGGAAGCCACCGTTCCGACGCTCAGCGTGCAAGGCAGCGACTCCGCGACGGAGTGGAAAGACTTCATCCTGCCCGCATGTCAGCAGAGCGGCTTGTCTTGCAAGCTCGGCGGCGACGGCTACGGCCCAAGCGACATGACGCCGTTTTACGCCGCTGGAGTCCCGGTGCTGTTCTTCTTCACCGGCGCACACCCTGACTATCACCGCCCGACGGACACCGCCGACAAGATCAACAGCTTGGGCATCTTGCAGATCAGCTCGATCGCGACGCAGGTGCTGCGCTCACTCGGGGAAAAGCTCGGACAAGGCAGTCCCGCGCTGACCTACACGCGGCCCAAAGGTCCAGCGCCTCGCATCGGAGACACCGGTGGCTACGGCGCGTATCTGGGCACGATTCCCGACTACACCGCGATGCAGGGCGCCCAAGGCGGCGTCAAGCTTTCGGGCGCGCGTCCCGGCAGCCCCGCCGAAAAGGCAGGCGTCGTGGCCGGTGACATCCTGGTTGGGCTTGGCGATAGCAGAGTCTCGACGCTGGAAGACATGACGTTTGCACTGCGCAAGCACAAGAGCGGCGACACCGTAGACGTGGTGGTGCGGCGTGGTGGCGATCAGATCGTCAAGCTGCGTGCCACCCTCGGAACGCGCCCGCAGTAGTCCGTGACAGCCAAGTAACGATTGCGATAAGGTCTGCGACCCATGAGCACGAGCAAGGAACCCGCCACAGCCACCTCTGAGCGACCGTCTCCACTTACGATCTTGGAGACGAAGGAAGCCGAAGCCCTGCAAGGCGGCGGCGCAGCCCGCGTCAAGCGTCAGCACGAAGCCGGCAAGCTCACCGCCCGTGAGCGCGTCGAGCTGTTCTGCGACAAAGGCACGTTCGTCGAGATCGACAAGTTCGTCACCCATCGCTGCACCGACTTCGGCATGCAAGAGCAGAAGGTTCTCGGCGACGGTGTCATCACCGGCTACGGTCTCGTCGGTGGTCGTCAGGTGTTTTTGTTCGCCCAAGACTTCACCGTCTTTGGCGGCTCGCTGTCGGGAGCGTACGCGCAGAAGATCTGCAAGATCATGGACTTGGCGATGCGCGTCGGAGCGCCGGTCGTCGGGCTCAATGACTCCGGCGGCGCGCGCATCCAAGAAGGTGTCGAGTCGCTGGCCGGTTACGCCGAGATCTTTACCCGCAACGTGCTGGCGTCGGGCGTGGTGCCGCAGCTGTCGCTCATCCTTGGGCCCTGTGCTGGTGGTGCCGTCTATTCTCCGGCGATGACCGACTTTATCGCGATGGTCGATAAGTCGAGCTACATGTTCATCACCGGCCCCGACGTGGTCAAAGCCGTCACCCACGAAGAAGTCAGCAAGGAAGATCTCGGCGGCTCACGCACGCACGCGGGACGTTCTGGCGTCGCACACCTGCGCTATCCCGACGAAAAAGCCGCGCTGCGAGAGATGCGCGAGCTTCTGTCCTATCTGCCGCAAAACAACGCTGAAGATCCGCCCGTCGTCGCTTCGACGGATCCGGCGGATCGCGAAGATGCCGCGCTCGACAGCTTGGTTCCGACGGAAGCCACCCGCGCGTACGACATCAAAGAGCTGATCCGTCGCATCGTGGACTCGGGACGCTTCTTTGAAATCCAGCCCGAAGCAGCCATGAACATCGTCGTCGGCTTCGCCCGCATGGATGGTCGCACCGTCGGGATCGTCGCCAATCAGCCCGCTGTGCTCGCTGGAGTGCTCGACATTGCCGCGTCGGTGAAGGCCGCGCGCTTTGTCCGCTTCTGTGACTGCTTCAACATTCCGCTGCTCACGCTCGTCGATGTTCCCGGCTTTATGCCCGGCAAAGACCAAGAGCACGGCGGCATCATCCGTCACGGTGCCAAGCTGCTCTACGCGTTCGTCGAAGCGACCGTTCCCAAGGTCACGCTCATCACCCGCAAAGCCTACGGCGGAGCCTACGACGTGATGGCGTCCAAGCACGTTCGCGCCGACGTAAACTTTGCCTTCCCGACGGCAGAGATCGCGGTCATGGGCCCCGAAGGCGCGGTCAACATCATCTATCGCGAACAGCTCGCGCAGTCGTCCGATCCCGAAGGCACGCGCGCAGCCTACGTCCGCGAATACCGCGACAAGTTCGCCAATCCGTACGCCGCCGCGTCGCTCGGCTACATCGACGAAGTCATTCGCCCGAGAGAGACGCGCAAGAAGATCATCACCGCGCTGCGCATGCTCAAAAACAAGCGACAGCAAAACCCGCCCAAGAAGCACGGCAACATCCCGCTCTAACGTGCGGTCCGACGGAAGCGCTCAGGTTTCCGTCGGAAGCTCTTCCCGCTTCACCTAGCGCTGCTCGATTGGCTTCGACAGTGCATCGACGAGCAGCCGACTCACTGCTTCGGGTTGCTCCAGCTGCACAAAGTGTCCGGCTGGCAAATACTCGACGCGCAGCCTCGGAACCATCTGTCCAAGCCCTTCCGTCAGCTCTTTGCCAAGCGCGACATCTTGCTCACCCCAGATCAGCAGCGTCTCGGCCTCGACGGGCTGACACAGCTCGGCGAGCTTGCGCGGATCTTGCCGCAGAACCGCTCGGTAGTAGTTGACCATCGCCGACAGCGCGCCCGGCTGACTCGCTGCCTGACGATAGACCGCGAAGTCTTCGGGCGACACGTTCTGACGAAGCAGCCTCGTGTGAGCAAACGTCTTGCGCAGGTTCGCCCAGTCGTTGTGCGACAAGAACCACTCGGGAACGTGCGGAAGCTGAAACATCAGCATGTACCAGCTGCGACGAAGCTGCCGAAGCGATAGCTGCGACAGAAACAGCGCCGGATGCGGAGCATTGAGCACAACCAGTCGCCGCACCACATGTCGCGTCGCGGGAAACGACGCAGTCAGCCACGCCACCGCTCCGCCCCAGTCATGCCCGACGACATCCAGTCGCTGATAGCCGAGCGCTTTGCTCAGCGCCACCACGTCGCCGGTCAGTCGATCGACGCCATACTCGCTGACATCCGACGGCTTGTCCGACAGGTTGTAGCCGCGCAGATCGGGAGCCATCGCCCGAAAGCCCGCCTTCGCCAGCGCCGGAAGCTGATGACGCCACGAATACCAGCACTCAGGAAAGCCGTGAAGCAGCAGCACCGGCGGTCCATCGACAGGACCGGCTTCTGCGACGTGAAAGCGCAGTCCGCCCGCCGTCACCGTGGAATGTCGAAGCTCCGTCGCGCTGGCGTCGCTCATGGTTAGCCTCGACGACTCTCGGCCAGCATCGACCAGAGGCTCCGACCGACCTGCACCGCACCTTTGGCGCGATTGACCAAGCCATTTCCATAAAACAGCCGCACCGCACCGTCGAGCATCGGAAACGTTCCACGACGAATCGGATACAGCGAGATCGGCATGTGAATCGGCAGCTTGTCCGTCACCACCGTCTTGATGTGGCAGCACGAGCGAAGTCCCTCGCGGCCATTGATCCGCCCGAAGCCCGAGATCCGCACGCCACCAAACGGAGCCGACTGAACCATGTAGGCAATCCCGTAGTCGTTTACCACCGTCATGCCCGCCGAGATGCCTTTGGCGATTCGCTCTGCACGTCGACTGTTCTTGGTAAACACCGACGATCCAAGCCCGTAGCTGGAGTCGTTCGCCAGCCGAATCGCTTCTTCCTCGCTGCGCACGCGGATGATCGTCATCACCGGCCCGAACGTCTCTTGCTTCACGAGGTCCATCGTGTGATCGCAGTCGACGACGACGGTCGGCTCAAAGAACTGCCCGGCCAGGCTCGGATTGCGTCGTCCACCGACGAGCACCCGCGCACCTTTTTTGACCGCGTCTTGGATCTGCCGATCGATGATCTCAAGCTGTCGCGGCATCGTCAGCGCACCGACGTCGAACTGACCACCGGCATCCTGCGACGGCGGACCTTGTCGCAGCGACTTCGCCCGCCGCACCACTTCATCGACGAAGCGATCGTAGATTCCGTCGAACACATACAGCCGCTCTGCCGCCACGCACATCTGACCGCACGCCGTGAACACGCCCAGCATCGCCGAGCCCACCGCCTGATTCAGATCCGCATCGTCGCAGATGATCATCGGATCTTTGCCGCCCAGCTCCAGCACCACCGGCGTCAGCGTCTGCGCCGCCGCAGCCATCACCTTGCGACCGTTTTCCGGCGAGCCGGTAAAGAAGATCTTCTCGACACCCGAGTTGACCAGCGCGCGTCCCGTCTCTCCGTCGCCCGTGATCACCTGCACCAGATCGGGACTGTAGCCAGCCTTCGTCAGCACTTCGTCGAAGATGGCCTGAAAGTCCGCCGCCGACCACGCCGTCCATTCCGACGTCTTGGCAATCACCGCGTTGCCCGCAAACAGCGCTGGCACCGTCGGACACAAGATGTTGTGGAACGGAAAGTTCCACGGACAAATCACGCCCACCACGCCAAGCGGCAGGTATTCCACCCGCGCCGCTTTGTGCATCAGCAGCCCCGACGGACGCTTATCGGAACGCAGATCCGCTTCGCCGTGATCGATCAGGTAGCGAATCTTTTCGCAGACCGGAAAGATCTCGCCCATCGCCGCGTCGGCCATCGTCTTGCCCGAGTCCACCGAGCACAGCCGACAGATCTCCGTCTGATGCTCGATGATGTAGTCGAGCAGCATCCGCAGCACCCGTCGTCGCTCCGCAAACGAGGTCTGGCCCCAGACCACCTGCGCTTGCCTGGCACGCGCCAGCCTTTCCGAAACATCGGACGGACTCAGCGACGGAACTTCACCCAGCTTTTCCAGCGTCGCCGGGTTTTGACACGCAATCGTAAAAAGAGTCGGAGAAACAGTACGGACCTCGTCGGTCAGCTTGCCAAGCATCGCGGCTCCTCGGGGAAAAAGTCCGCTTGGCCTTACCAAAAAGGAAAGCCGCTCGGCAACAAAAACCACGGAACGCCGCCGCGTACCGGTGCGCTAGCGACGATTCAGCGGCCCCAGACGCGCTCGCCGTGGCTGTCCTTCGTTACCTGGCTGCGCGCCCGGCTCGACCTGGAGCAGCGCATCCAGCGCCGCACCGCGACCCGGATCGACCACCACTTCGTTTTGATACGGCGCAAAGCCCGGCTTCTGAATCTCGACGCGATGTTCCCCGGCGAACGTCGTCACGATGATCGGCGTCTGTCCCAGCCGCATCCCGTTCAGACGCACCGTCGCCCCCGGTGGCAGCGACGTCACTTCCAGCATCCCCGTCTTGCGCTGCTGCGCTTTGTGCAAAAGCTCCGTCGTCAGCGCCGACAGCCGCGTCCCCAGCTTGCCCGCTTCACAGCCGACACAGCTTGACTCCACCTCGGCGGCAAAGTCCGCCATCTGCGCATCGTAGAGCTGCCCGACAAGCTGCCAGTCATCCCCATCGCGCACGACCCGAACCGACAGGAGCTGTCGCAGCTCGCTTTTTTGACACAGCTCCGCCTGACACTCGCTGTTCGTACACTGCGACGGCTGCGGCCACAGCGTCGTCCCCGTCAGAGCCCCCGGCGTCACCAGCTCCACCGGCACCTTGCGCGCTTTGAAGCCGCGCTGGACCTCGCCACTCAGCCGCTCGCGCTGCGCTTCTGCGTCCGACGGTAGCTCCACGATCGCCACCACCTGCGGCTTGCGCGTCCCCGAATCCGACCTGGTCCCACCCGATCCTGCGAGCACTGGCATCGTCACAAGCAGCGACAGACCCAGCCCCGCACCGCGCATGATTCCCCGATATCGATTCATTAGCAGCCCGGCTCCCTGAACGATTTCTTGTCGCGGGCGCGCAGCTCAATGGTCGTGGCTGGGCTGCCCTTTACCTGGAACTCGTGCGAACCAGGGCCGAGCCAGCGCTCCTCGGGAACGCAGCGACCCTTCTTGTTGCGATAGACGGTGACGAGCGCCAGCTTGTTCTGCACCCGCGCAATCGCCGCCGCCACGTCCTTTTTCTGCGCCTTGCTGCTGCCCCGCAGCGACTTGAGCTTCTGGTACTCGCTCATCGCCTGTTCGTAGCGAGCGTCCCCCTCGAAGCTGCGACCCAGGTAGTAGCCCAGGTCCCACGCGAACTTGCTGCACGCCTGCGGCAGCTCACGCGCGCACAGCGCATTGGCCTGCGACAGCCGAGATCGCGCCCGATCGTAGTTTCCATCCTTGAACGCGCTCGCACCGGCCTTCACCAGCTTTTCGATCGCTTCCCGATTCCCCGACTGCTTGTCCTCAGCCTGGGTCGGCGTCGGCTCTGGCTTGGTCGGCACCGGTGCCGTCGGCTGCGTCACCGCTTGCGTCGACTCCGGCTTCGCAGTCTTCGCCGCTTCCGCCGCCTTGTCCGCCGCCGCTTTCTGCGCCTGATACGCCGCCGTCGCCTTCGCCCGCACCTCGGGATCCCGATCCCGCATCAGCGTCCGCAAAAGAGGCCGCGCGTCCCCTTCCGGCAGCCGCGCCGTCTCTGCCACCGCCGCCAGTCGCACCTGCTTGTCGGGATCACGCGACGCCTTTTCGATGACCAGCGCCGCGCTCGCCCCATCTTGCGCCGCCGCCGCCTGCACCGCCGCCGCCCGCACCGCTGGCTCACTGCTATCGAGCAGCGTCTTCGCACTCTCGGGCGCTTCCACCTGCACGTTCAGCCGTCGCAACAGCGCATACGCCAAGATCCCTTCCGGCGAGTCAGGCCGATCCGACAGCACCTTCTGAAGCTCTGGCACCGCGCGCTGATCGTTTAGCTCCGCCAGTCGCCGCGCCGCCAGGAAGCGATTGCCCTGCTCCGCGTCTTCCAGCGCCACCGTCAGCGACGCCGCATCCCGATCGAGCGACTCGATCACCTGTCGCCGCTCTTCCGCATCACTCGATCGCAGCGCCGTCAGCACCTGCGCACGCTGGCTCTCGTCACCCAGCTTGAGCAGCGTCGTCCGCGCCAGCGTCTGTTCCCGCCCCGCCGGACCCGCCACGATCTGCCCGAGCCAGCCCTTCACATCGCTCAGCACGCCTTGCTGACCTTGTCCGATCAGGCGACGACCGGCTTCCCCCAGCGCGCGAATGACTTCTTCACGCACCGACTGTTCTTTGTCTTCCAGACCGCCACGCAGCGCCACAAACGCCGACCGATCGCGCACCTTCGACAGCGCCCGCGCCGCACCTCGCCGCGTCGCCGTATCCGAGCCATCACGCAGCGCCCGCGACAGCGTTCCCACCTGCTTCGACGATCCAATCTCCCCCAGGATCGCCAGCGCTTCTTCCGCCAAAAGCCCGCCGCCGCCTTGCAGCGCACGCTCGGCCAGGCTGATGTCCTGCATCGCCAGCACCTGCGGGTCCGCCCCCGTCATCCGCACAATCGCCGTCGCCGCCGACTGCTGTAACATCGGCTCCGTCGGCAGAAGCCGCGCCTTCAGCAGCTCAATGTCGGGACGCTGACCGCTAAAGCCCAGGCCCGTCACCGCCAGCGACTGCATGCTCGGCGTCGCCACCGGCGCATTGAGCACCCCGCGAAACAGCTCCGGGTCCACCGCTTCTTCCAGCTGCGCCAGCAGCACCGCCGACTTCAGCCCGTCGAGCCCCGACTTCTTGCTCTGATCGCGCAGATACTGCTTTCCCGATGGCTCGCTCAGCTTCGCCAGCGACATCGCCACCACCCGCTGCGACTCCACCGTCCCGCTGCCGCCCAGCTTCACCTTCAGCCGCTCGCGCGCATCGGAATCGCCCGCTCGCGCCAGCTGCGGCAGCACTTCCAGCTGTCCCGCCTCCGACACCAGACCTTGCGACACCGCTTGCCCCAGCAGTCGCCGCGCGTCCGCATCGCCCGTCCCGCACAGGTACAGCGCCGCGCGCAGCTTCGCCTGCTGATCGCCCTTGCTGCCCATGATCTTCTTGAGCGCCTGCTTGCCCCGCACATCGCCCAGCTGATCGAGCGCCTCAGCCGCCGCCACCTGGAGCATCGGCGTCCGCGCTTCTTTGTCCGTCAAAAGCGCCGCCAGCGGTGTCGTGGCCTCGCGTCGCCCGAGCTGCCCCAGCATCTCAGCCGCTTTGATCTGCACCCGCACATCCGCATCCGACAGAAGCGGCAGCAGCGCCGGCAGCAGCGTCCCATCGCGCGTCTCCGCCAGCCCACTGAGCGCCCCGCTGCGCAGCTCCACCGTCTGCGCCGCCAGATCCCGCTTCAGCAGCTCCACCGCTTGCTGCCGCGCTTCGAGCAGCCGAGTCGTCGCCGCCAAGCTCTCATCGTGCGCCGCCTGCTTCTGCCGCTTGTAGATCACGTAGCCCGTAAGCGACGCCGCACCGACCACCAGCAGCGTGCCCCACACCGTCGCCATCAGCGCCCACAGTGGCCAGCCCTTTTTGACCACCTGGATCTGCACCTGCGACTGTCTGCCGCCCGGTGTCAGCTTGTCGATCTCTGTCTGGAGCGCCGCTTCCAGGTCGCGCATCGACTGATAGCGCGCCGACGGCTCCTTCGACAGCGTCTTCATCACCACCGCTTCGAGCGACTCCGATAGCACAATGCTCGGCAGCCGCTTGCGCATCGGAGGCACCGGCGCCGACGCATGTCCGAACATCACCGTCAGGAAGCTCGCGTCGTCAAACGGAACGATGCCCGTCAGCATCTCGTACATGATGCAGCCGAGCGCGTACTGATCCGTGCGCGGGTCCAGCTCAAAGCCCTGCGTCTGCTCCGGCGACATGTACTGCGGCGTCCCGAGCACCATGCCCGGCATCGTGTGCCGCTCTTTCATCGCCCGATGCGCTTCCGCCCCGAGCTTTTCCGCCGACAGCTGATTCAAGTCGACCTTCACCGCCGTCCCCCGATTGGTCGCGATGCCAAAGTCGACAATCTTCACAAAGTCCGTCTGCCCATCCTGCTCAACGAGAAAGATGTTATCCGGCTTGAGATCTCGATGGATGATGCCCTTGTCGTGGACGGCTTGGAGTCCGCGTGCGATCTGGACGGCGATCCGGCACATCCGCAGCGCCTCGAGCGGACCTTGGCTGATCACCTTGCTCAGCGTTGGCCCGCGCAGAAACTCCATCGCCAGATAGGATCGGTCGTCGGGCAGCACGCCAAAGTCCGACACCACCACCGTGTTCGGGTGCTTGACCTTGCTGGCCAGCTGCGCTTCTTGCAAAAAGCGATACTGCGCGTCTTGGTCCTGCGGCTTGAGCAGCACCTTGATGGCCACTTCCGCATCCAATAAGACGTGGCGCGCGCGATAGACCACGCCCATGCCACCGGCAGACAGCCGCTCCAAGATGTCGAAGCGACCGTCAATCACCGTGCCAATCAGATCGTCATTGGCCTCGGACCCGGCACCTGGCTGGCTCGGCGTCAGGCTGGGACTCGACACCGCAGCCACGTTGTCCTGACTGCCGCAGGTGTGACTCTCGCCGTCAGGAAATAGCTCGCCGCAGCGCTCGCAGCGCCGGGCTTGAGCCGTGTTGTGAACGGTCACGGGCAGGCCCCCATGGCCTCGCTCCCTAGAGCGCCCGATGCGCCATCCCCCCGACGGCGCGACGTACAGGCATAGTTCATGACGCTAGACCATTATTACATGAGCTTAGCGGTCTTTGGGGGCTTATCATTCGGCGGAGCGGGGCGCTAAAATCCCAAGTCGTGGCGGCCAATCACTCCCTTGCGCGCACTGCACAGCCCGACGATGAAGGGCTGTCCGCTGGCAGCGCGCGCGTTCCGACGCTCCGGCTGCTGTTTGGCAAGTCGCGCGGCATCGTCGCTTCGTCGCCCGGTATGGGTGGCTTGGGTCTGCTTGGGGCGCAGCCCATTCGGTGGCGACTCGATCGACCCCACGCGCTTCAAATAGGCCGAGGCGCACCCAGCGATGAGGTCTGCCTCGCCGACGACTCGCAGGCCTCGCGGCTGCATGCCTCGCTGCTGGTCGTGCCGGGACAGCCGCCGCTGTTGCGTGATCTCGGTAGCTCGAACGGCACCTTTGTAAACGGCGCGCGCATCCAGCAAGCGTCGCTCTGCGATGGCGATGTGGTACGCGTGGGCAGCACCCTGTTTCTGCTGCGCGAGGAGCCACAGCCGTGTCCCGATGCGCAGGTGCCCTCACTCATCGGGCAAAGTCCCGCCATCTGCCACCTTCGGCATGAGGTCGCACTGTGGGCGCCGTCCCTGTGTACCGTGCTGCTGCTGGGCGACAGCGGCACCGGCAAAGAGGTCACGGCCCAAGCGCTCCATGCCTTGTCGGGACAAAAAGGACCGCTTGTCGCCGTCAACTGCGCCGCGATCCCCGAGACGCTGGCCGAAAGTCAGCTCTTTGGCCATGTCAGCGGGGCGTTTACCGGCGCCAAGGCCCATCCCGGCTACTTCCGCGCCGCCCACTTTGGCACCTTGTTTCTTGATGAAGTCGGAGAGCTACCCGCCTCGCTTCAGCCCAAGCTCCTGCGCGCGCTCGAAGAAGGCGTCATCACCCCGGTCGGCAGCGTCGAGCCCCAGCCTTGCAAGGTCCGCGTCATCGCCGCCACCAATCGCAACCTGCCAAGCGAGGTCGAGCGCGGTACGCTGCGCGGCGATCTGTTTGCCCGCCTGAGCGAGATCGTCCTGCGCCTGCCTCCTGTGCGGGAACGTCGGGAAGACATCTTGCCGCTGCTTGGGCACTTTCTTGGGCACAGTCCACCGCTTGCGCCCGCGCTCGCCGAAGCGCTGCTGCTGCACCGCTGGCCGTGGAACGTCCGCGAGCTGTCCAAAGTCGCCACCGAGCTGCGCGTCCGAGGTGCCAAGCTGCCGCAGCTTACGCTCGACCTCATCAAAGACCGGCTTGTGCCAGCGCCTGAGCCGCCCCCGCCGCCGTCCCACCCAGCGAAGGCCCTGCCCGAGCCGCCGTCCGCCAGTCTCCCCAGCGAGCCGCCCCCGATCCGCAAAGACGAGCTGGTAGAAGCCCTGTCTACCCACGGAGGCCGCATCGCGGTCGTGGCCCGCGCGCTCGGACGGTCCCGCCAGCAGATCTATCGGCTGCTCGAACTACATGGGCTGTCCCTGTCCGACTTTCGCGACGGCAGCCAAGATCCTGAGTAGCAGAACTTGAAAGCCTCGCTCGCTTCGGGGAAAACCTCGCTTGCCAAAAATCACGAAAGGCAAGCGGGTACATCGCGATGCGGGTGCTGGTGGTTGGTCCCGATTGGGAAGACGGTTCCGAGGTCGGCTGCATAAACGGCTTACGCGCCATGGGTCATCAAGCGACGCTGTTTGATCCGCGCAAGTACATTGGTGTGCCCAAGCCGCTTCAGCGCTATCCGCTCGCCTACGCCGCCGCTGAGTTTGTCCTGCGCGGCACCGTGCGCGAGCCGTTCTACTTTGCGCAAAAGCCGCTGCTCGCCCGTGCCAAGGAGCTGCGCGTCGATCTGGTGCTGGTCGTTCAGCTTCTGTGGGTGCTGCCCGAGACCATCACCGAGCTGCGCGCCTGCGGCATTGCCTGCGCCGGCTGGTTTCCCGATGCCTTCACCAGCTTTGGCCGGGGAACCTTCCTGCTTGCGCCGTGGAACGGACTGTTCTTTCAAGACCGCTTCATGGTGCAGCGACTGCGGCAGAGCCTGTCCGCCGACTTCGTCCACCACTTGCCCGAGTGCATGGACCGCGTCTTTCACCGCCCGATCCCGCTCACCGAAGAAGACCGCCGCACCTACAGCGCCGATGTCGCCACCTTCGGCAACTACTATCCTTATCGTGCCAAGCTCATCGAGCCGCTCCTGGATGGAACGCTCGACGTCAAGCTGTGGGGCGCGCGTCCGCCGAGCTGGCTGCACCACAAAGCGCACGACTTTTGGGCCGGAAAAGTGGTCCAAGGCGATGAAAAGTGCAAAGCGATGCTCGCCGCCAAGATCGCGCTCAACACCAACCACTACGCGGGCATCGGCGACGTCAACAAGCGCACCTTCGAGCTAGGCGGCATGGGCGCGTTTCAGCTCACCGACAACCGTCCCGCGCTCAACGAGTACTTCGAAGTCGGCAAAGAGGTCGTCACCTTCGATGGACGCGCCGACCTCAAAGAAAAGGTGCAGTACTACCTGGCTCGACCCGACGAGCGCCAGCGAATCGCCCAAGCAGCCGCTGAGCGTGCGCATCGCGATCACACCTTCGAAAAACGACTGGAAGTGCTGCTTCGGACCGTCGGGTTCGAACCTTACCCGGCCAGCGCCTCTGCGTAGCCTGGGTCTTCGCTATTCACCCTGAAACTTGTAGGAGAATGTCCATGCGCAGCAAACTCTTTGCGAACCTGCTCCTCGGTGTGTTGCCGCTACTTGGCCTGGGAACTGGCTGCGGCAAGTACCAAGGCGGCGCAACCGCCTACCTGACCTGGCATGTCGTCGATGCAGCCGCGCCCGATCCGCTGACCGCCCCCGCCATCGACTGCTCAGGAAAAGGCGTCGAGTGGGTCCGCGTCCAGCTGGCCACCGGCACCCTGTTTGACTTTCCGTGCAGCGCCTACAGCGCCGAGACCGGCAGCTTCACGGCAGGAACCTACTCGATCGACGTCATTGCCCTGGGAGCCACCGGCGCAGCCCTGTCGGCGCAGCGCATCTCCAGCGATGTCTTTGGCCGCACCAACCTCGGCCACTTCATCTTCCAGGTTCGCTAGCGATTCAGTCAGGGACTCGGACTCCGCCCCACCCTACGCGGAGCCGATCCCCTGCCCGCCCCACCTTACGCAGCCGACTGACCCAGCTCCGCAAACGCGCCCGCGAGCCCTTCGTGCAGCGCCTTCACGTCTTCGGCCCGCCACTCTGCGCGCGGGACACGCACAAACGTCGTCTTGTCCACCCGGTTGTCCAGCCGAGCCACCGGCAGCCGATAGGTTCGCGTCTCGTAGCGACCGTCTTGCTCGATGATGCGATCGATGCGAATCGTGCCGGGCCGATCGCTCTGGCTCATCAGGTAGGCCATGTCGTCGGTCCCGTACTGTCCCAGCATGACTTCCATCGGCACGCAGTGATGCAGGATCGATCCCTGCGCGTTCGGCTGTCCCCGCGCAATGTTCTTGCGACGGCTCTCCGCCGGGTCCACCCAGATGTACAGCACGCTCGAGCGCTCGAGGATCGTGGGCGACAGCACCTCAAACGCCGTGGCATACCCATGCGGAGGACACAGCGGAAACGCCGCGCCATTGGGACCACCACGCGCAGCCTCGATGACGATCGTCTTGCCGGTCCGATCCTGGCTCACCGTCCGATTCAGCAGCGCAAGCTCACGCTGCGCCTCGGACTCCAGACAGGACGCCACATTCTTGCGAATCCGGTGCGGCACATCGCCCATCACCTGCGGCAGGCCGAACTTTTGGTGCGCGGCATCCAGCCGGTCAAACAATCGCTCCGCCGCGTTCGTCGCTGGATACGGCGTCTGCGACAAAAGGTGCGCGTAGTCCTCGTTGAGCAGCTCGATGAGCACCGCCCACGTCCAGTTGTCGCGGAAGGGCCGGCTCGGACCGTGGTAATACACGTCGTGCCAGCCGTGCTTCCGTAGCTCATCGTCGATGCAGTGCATCAGGTGAACGTACGGATAATCATCGAGCTGGAGCGTCGGTCCCATCCCAAAGTCCCGGCGGCACTGCTCGTCGGTCAAGCTGGCCATGTAGGTGCGGACTTCCGACTTTCCCGATGCCGGTAGCGAAAAGAGCAGGACTGTATCGAGCAGCTTCATCTTCGTGCCTCCGATGTTTGGCGCGACCCTACCACAGTGTAGGCAGCGGCCAGACCACTTCTCGGGACCGTCACAAGCCAGGGTCATCCGACGGACAGCGTTGCCAAGCCCGCTGCGCCAAGGCCACAATCAAAGGCCATGCAATGCTCGCTACGTACGGGGAAACGTCGAGTGCTCCGCGCCGTGCTCGTCAGCGCAACAGCGCTTTTTGGACTTCTACGCGGAGGCGCTGGCCACGCCGCAGAACCTTCTGACGACATCGCAGCCCGCATCGCCGCTGTGGCCAAGCAGCTTGGACAGCCCGCGCTCAGCCCGCGCAAAGAGGTCGCCGCCGCCGCGCAAGAGATACTCAGCCAGACATCCGACGGAACCCAGCCGCCGTTTGCCGTGATCCAGCGAGAGCTGCTGCGCAAGCAGGTCGTCGAGCCCGTGCATCGTCAGATCCTGGCAGGGTTTGCGACCGCCGATCCCGGCTCACTGCTGGAAGGACTGGACCCGGTGCTGCGCCAGGCCTTCGCCGATCGCAAGTGGCGCTGGTTCGGCGTGGCCACCGCACCGTTCCGAGGCGATCCCGAGCGCAGTCGCTTGCTGATCCTGTTCGTCGAATCGGGCCTAGACCTTGCGCCGCCCCCTGCCGCCGTTGGTCCTGAGAGCGCACCGATACCGCTCAGAGGCTCGCTGCTGGCCCCCTACAGCCGTCCGCAGGTGATGATCACCGACCCACAAGACCGCATCGCGCCGCTTGCCATCGACGTCAAGGGCCGCGACTTTTCCGGTCTGCTGCGCTGCGACACCGTCGGGCTCTACAAAGTGGAAGTGATCGGAGAATCCGCCCAAGGTCCGCACGTCCTCGCCAACTTCTTCTGGCCGTGCGGCGCGACGCTGCCTTCGCTGCCCCAGAAGTTTGCGATGCCGACTGAGAAGGTCGAGCGCACCATCCCCGCGTCGGAAGCCGAGCTGCTGCGCCTGCTCAACCAAGATCGCAAGCTCGCCGGGCTGCCACCGCTCACGCTTGATGCAAGGCTGACCAAGATTGCCCGCGCTCACTCCGAGGAGATGGCCAAAAAGCGCAGCGTCTTCCATCACTCCCCGACCACCGGCACACCCGAAGATCGCGTCCGTCGCGCCCACATCAAGAACACGATGCTGGCGGAAAACCTGGCCCAGGCTGGCACCGAAGAAGAAGCCGAGCGGAGCTTGATGGACAGCCCCGGACACCGCCGCAACATCCTCGATCCGCAGCTCACCAAGGTTGGCATCGGCGTCGCCACCGCCAAGACCCCGCTTGGCCAGGTGCAGCTCTACATCACCCAGCTGTTTTTGACCCCGTAGCCACCCGCCCACGGCTGCCGCCCGAGCCGCCGCTACTTCAGCCAGCCCCGCGCCTTGTGACCTTCGTCCCGCAGACGACGCATCTCGGCAATCGAGGTCAGCTCGCCCACCACCCGATCGATGTACAGCGTCCCGTCGAGATGGTCCAGCTCATGCTGCGCAATCCGCGCGTCCCAGTCCGCAAGCTCCACTTCCTCGGGCGGACCGCCGGACTCCGGTCGATAGCGCAGCCGCAGCTTCTGCCAGCGAGGCAGCTTCCCGCCCACTCCGGCCACCGACAGACACGCTTCGTAGTCGTCTTGCAGTTCGTCGCTGTGCCACACCACTTCCGGGTCCAGATACGCCTTCACCACCACCGGCTGACCTGCGGGCCGCGTGCCGTGCTTGATCAGGAACACCCGCCGCGACACCCCAATCTGCGGCGCCGCGATCCCCACCCCGCCCGTCTGCACAAGCGCAGTCCGCAGCCTGCCAAGCAGCGCCCCGACGTCATCGCCCGGCTGAACCGGCAGCGCCTGCTGTCGCAGCACACTCTGCGGATCGGGCGACTGCCTGCGCCACTGCACGATGATCTTCTCTGTCACCGACTCTTGCAAAGACACCGCCTGGCCCTGTCCCACATGCGCGCAGCCCACCCAGGTCAGCAGCGCCACCACGCTCATCGCTTGTCGCACCGTCAAACGCTCCTAGCCTTCGGTCTGTAGGTGTAGCTCGGTCAGCACGCCGAAGTGATCGGAAGGAAACACCGAATCCACGCCTTGCGCAAAGCACAGCGACGAGGTCCGCACCGTCAGACGATCCTGCGCGCCCGCCTTCCCCAGCAAGATGTAGTCGATCCGCTGGTTTATCGCCGGATCTCGCTGCGAGCAGTACGGGTTGCGAGCCGAAAATGTCTCGCCCGGTCCCTCGCCTGCCACCGCAAAGCTGTCGACAAAGCCCAGTCCGCCATCGGATGGCGCAAGCAGCGTCGCCAGCGCGGCACTTTCCGGCGGCGCGTTCAGATCTCCAAGCAGGATCGGCGGCAGGATCGGAATGTGCGGCGGCACGCGTCCGGGGAGCTGCGTCATCTCCACCGATAGAAACTGCCGAATCGCTTCGAGCTGCGCCTGCCTTGTCTCAGCCAGCTCGGGCTCCCACGACAGGTGCGTCACCACCAGCGGCAGCAGCCCGACCTTTACCGATAGCAAGATGTACAGCGCCGACCGCGTCTCGATCCCCGGCGGGGTCGGTAGCTTCACCAGGCGCTGCTCGCGCAGCGGAGCCCGAATCAGCGCGGCGTTGCCAAACTCCGCTGGGAACGGCTTTTCAATCGAGCACGCTTTGCCAAAGCACACCCGATAGGACAGTCCTTCCGCCAGCTCATCCGCCTGCGAAGTACCCGGACCCAGGGGCCGCAGCACCTCTTGCAGCGCCAGCACATCCGGCGCAAGCCGTGCAAGCTCCGCCCGAATCAGTGCCCGCCGCTCCGTCCACGGCGCATGGTTGCCCCACATGTTTAGCGTTGCGACACGAAGTGTAGTCACAGCCCCATACTAACCGCGCAGGACCCGGTCCGCTGTTCCGCGAGATAACTCGCTGTGGGTTTGGGTCTTGCAGAAGCCGCATCGGTCGGGTTACTAGTGGACTACACAATAGGTACTGGCCCGTCGACACTGCTGCGGCAAGTTGACTCGCCAGCCACCAAGCCAAGAACCCAAGATCGGAGCCACGACCCTGAGACACGACAGCCGCCCTTCTCCCGCCGAGCAGTATCGAGTCAACCACCGCATCCGCATTCCTCGCGTCCGCGTGATCGGTAGCGACGGCCAACAGATTGGCATCCTGGAAACTCCAGACGCCCTTCGCATTGCCCGCGAAGAAGGTCTCGATCTTGTCGAGATCTCTCCCAAAGCGGTGCCGCCCGTTTGCAAGATCATGGACTATGGTCGGTTCAAGTACGAAACGGCCAAGAAGGAGCGCGAAGAGCGCAGCAAGCGCACCGTGATCGAGGTCAAGGAGATGAAGTTCCGTCCCAAGACCGACGAACACGACTTCGACTTCAAGGTCAAGCACATCCGCGAGTTCCTTGGTGAAGGAAACAAGGCCAAGCTGGTCATCCAGTTCCGTGGCCGCGAGATCGTGCACCCCGAAGTCGGTCAGAACGTGCTGCGCCGTGTCGTGGAGGCGGTGTCCGACGTTGGGATGGTCGAGCAGCCGCCCATGATGGAAGGCCGCCGCATGCTCATGATCATCGGTCCGCGTCCGCAAGGCGCGCCCAAGCCCAAGCCCGCGGGTCCGACGCCTGTGGTGACTCCGGCTGGGACTGCAGCCCCGGCCCCGGCAGCACCGATGCCGGAAGCACCGCCCGCAGTGGTTACGCCCAAGGCACCGAGCTAATCGGCGCTGGCCGGCGAATCCAAGGACGCAGGCCACGCGCTTGGTGGTAGGATGGCGATACGGCCAGCCTCTCCCGGTGCGTGGTCGAAACGAGCCGACATGCAGAGCACCAACCGATCCTCACAAGGCACGCGCAGCCACTTTGGCAAGCTGCTGTTGGCAGTCAGCCTGGCCGCGATCGGCTGCGGTGGTGGAGCGCCCGAAGCGAGCCCCGCACTCATCAGCGGCATGCCGCGCTGCGATGCGTCGCTGCTACATCCTCACATCGCAGTGGGCAGCGTGGCCGGTCAGCCCGGCAAGACGATCGTCTACGTCGACGGCGTCATGGCCTGCGTCGATGACGCAAGCCGGGTTGATCAGATCCTGACCCAGCTTGAGATCAAGAACCCCGGCATCCTCGCCCGCTAACTTCCCCACGTCCCCCGACAGACAAGCCACCTGACGCAGGGTCTTTGCCCTGACGCCATGAGACGACCTAGAACGCCGCGCAGCCGGTGATGTCTTCGCCGACGATCAGCGTGTGGATGTGATCGGTCCCTTCGTACGTAAAGACCGACTCCAGGTTGCACATGTGACGGCCCGCTTGGTACTCGTCCGTGATGCCGTTGGCCCCGAGCAGGTCGCGGGCGTTGCGCGCACACTCCAGCGCCATCTTGACGTTGTTGCGCTTGGCCAAGCTGACCTGCTGCGGCCTGACCTTGCCAGCCTCTTTGAGCCGTCCCAGCTGGAGCGACAGAAGCTGCGCCTTGGTGATCTCTTGCAGCATATCGACCAGCTTGAGCTGCACGAGCTGATGCGACGCTATCGGCTTCCCCGCAAACTGCACGCGATCCCGAGTGTAGGACAGCGCTTCGTCATAACAGGCCATCGCCGCACCGACCGCCCCCCAGGCAATCCCAAAGCGCGCTTGGTTCAGACACGACAGCGGCCCGCGAAGGCCCTTGACGCCAGGCAGCAGCGCCGACTTTGGCACCAGGCAGTCCTCGAAGACCAGCTCGGACGTGACCGACGCCCGCAGCGAAAACTTGCCGTGGATGTCGCGGGTCGAAAAGCCCTTGGTCCCGCGCTCGACCAAAAAGCCACGCACCGCACCGTCTTCGCAGCGAGCCCAGACCAGCGCCACCTCGGCCAGTCCGCCCGACGTGATCCAGCGCTTTTCGCCGTTAATCACGTAGCCGTCGGCTGTCTCTTTCGCGGTCGTCCGCATGCCGCTCGGGTTGCTGCCAAAGTCAGGCTCGGTCAGGCCAAAGCAGCCAATCAGCTCACCAGCGGCCATCTTGGGCAGGTAGCGCTGCTTCTGCTCTTCACTACCGAACGCGTGAATCGGGTACATCACCAGCGCGCCCTGGACCGACGCAAAGCTGCGCACGCCGGAGTCGCCGCGCTCTAGCTCCTGCATGATCAGTCCGTACGCGACGGGACCGAGCCCCGGACAGCCGTAGCCGACCAGGTTGGCCCCGAGCGCCCCCAAGGCCCCGAGCTTACGCGGCCAGCTTGTATCGAAGGTGCCTTCGCGAAAGTGACGACCGATGACCGGCATGATCTCGTCATCGACAAAGCGACGGAAGGTCGCGCTGACGAGCTTTTCCTCGTCGCTTAGCAAGTCGGCAATCTGGAAGTAGTCAACACCGCCAAAAGGCATCGGGGACTCCTGGGTGGAAAGAAGCGAGCAGGTGAGCCTAGCGCCGAGCCGCCACGAGCAGCAGCTCCAGCCCGGCGCGGGTCAGCACTGAGTCGGTCGGCACTTCTTCGTGCGCAATGTCGAAGGATGGGGACAGCCGCGTCCGAATCTCTTGCACCGTCGATCCGTAGGGCGGCCCGCCCGGATAGTCGTGTGGATAAAACAGTCCAACCAGCCGTCCACCCGGTCGCAGCAGCCCGCGCACCGCGTCGACGTAGGCCTCGCGCTGATGCGGCTCGATCGCGCAGAAGCAGTTGTGCTCGACGACCAAGTCGTAGGCCCCTTGCTGGCTGGGATCGTGCTCGGTCCAGGTAAACAGATCCTGAAGCAGAAAGCGCACCGATCCAGACAGCCCCAGCGCGTCCGCCTGCTGGGTCGCGAGCTGAACCGCCGACGGTGCGATATCAATGCCGATGATCTGCGCACCTTGCTCGCTCGCTTGTCCGAGCACGATCGCTTCGTGTCCACGACCGCAGCCGATCACCAGCGCACGCTGCCCCGCCAAGATTGGCTGTGCGGTCAGATAGCGCTGAAGCGGAGGCGTCGGGCGACCCATCTCCCAGCCATCTCCGCCGTGGTTATACAGGTGCTCCCAGCGAGCTTCCGGGCTCAGCCCCGCTGGATCCGGCTTCCGCGCCACGGCTTCCCGCCGGGCATTGCGCGCCACTTCTCGCAGCAGGTTCTGGACCTGACCGTAGTCGAGCAAGTGATCATGTTCCCCGACGCGAACCTTGACCCGCTTTTGGTCGGCATCAACCGACAGCACATCAAAGAGCCGCCCACTTGGGACGAGTCCCGTCGCGCGCAGGTGATCGACAAACGGGGCCGCAAACCCAAGCAGTCGCTCGGTCGCATCGGCCAGAAGCTCGGTATCCAGGTTGCGATCGGGATGGCTCAACCGAACGCGGGTGGTTCGCAGGTTTGTATCCAGGCAAAGCGAGCGAAGTTCCACGACACACTCCCTGGCGACTAGCCGTAGACGCGCTGTAGCAGACCGCCTGCGGCATCAAGGGACAGCACTTGCTCGAAGCCTCCCAGCGACTCACCGGCCACAAACAGCAGCGGAAACTCCGTCGCTTGGGCCTTGGTGAGCGCCCAGCTTCGGGTGGATTCGTCGTCGGTGACATCGAGCACCTGATACGGAATGCCGCGACCCTTCAGGATGTCTTCCAGCCGCTTGCGCTCCCGCATGAACTGGTCGGTCACATACAGCATCACCGGCGCAGCTTCTTTCGGCGCGGTGGCGACCTGACCGCTGCGGGCCTTGTCGGCCAGAGACTCCAGCCGATCGACCTCGGAGCTGCGACGATCCAGCTCGGCTTCTGACGCCAGGGGCCGACCGAGCAGGTCGTTCACAAACCCGGCAGCCTTGCGCGCATAGCGGACCGGCGGAATGAAGTTACCGGCATCGGATGCGAGCGCCGAATAAGCCAGCGACCGAGAGCGACGAAGCACACCTTCAACGGCTTTTTTCATGGGTGTCCACTCATTACGCGGCGGGTCTGTGGCTGTCAACGGATTGCTAGGACGTGTCGAGGCTACTTGCGGACGACCACCCGGGTTCCACGCGCAAGCGGAGTCCCACCGTGGTGTGCTGGCGTGGTGATGGTGTGCCAGCCCGTGGGTAGATCGGGTGAGGTAAAGGCAAAGAACTGCTCGGCGGCGGGTGGGCTCAGGTTCACGCAGCCGTGGCTGACCGCATGTCCCAGCTTGTCGTGCCACAGCACAGCGTGCAGGCCGATGCGACCGTTGAAGAACTGGGCATGCGGCACCTCGCGAAAGTCGTACTGCTCAGCGGCTCCGGCCAGGTTGGCCATCGTCTGGGTCAAGTACTTGCGGTAGATGAAGAACGATCCCGGCGGCGTGGTCCCTTGTCCGCCGGTCGAAACCAGGGCCGCAAACAGCGGTCGCGTACCTTGATAGGCGGCGGCAACTTGCTCGCCAACCCGGATGTCGATCCAGCGCTCATCAGGATGAAGCCCAGCAGGCGGCGGCGAGGGCACAAAGCGGCGAAGCTGGCTCGTCTCGACTTCAAACTGCGCAGCCGCAACCCAAGCCGGACGACTGCTTCCCAGCGCCCGCAGCGCCGACCGGGAAGACTCTGGCAACAGGACCGCCTGTCGTCCCGAGACGCTGCTGATCGCATCATCGACATAGACCACGGCGTAGCGCGGCAGGTAGGCGACTGGCCCGGACTCCGACTTGGGCAGAAACACCGGGACGCCCTCTTCCCCCACGGGAGGCACCGCCCAGCCCAGCTTCAGTCCCGGCGGCACCGAATCGATCGACACCGCAGGCGCAACCGGCGGCTCGTACAGCTGAACGTCTTTGCGCGGCAGCCAGCTTCGGCCAATCAGCTGCACGCCCTGCTCCGTCACAGCCGTCGCAGTGATGCCATCGCCGCGATGCAGCACGGAGCGTAGGAAGTGACCGGCGCTGCCCTTGAGCCGAGTCACCAGCGCCGAGATCACGCCGTAGCGCAGCTTCTGCCAGCCGGTGCTCTTTTCCTGCGCCGGAGGACTCGACAGGTAGCCGGGCTCGATCTGCACCTCTTGTTCGCAGACATACCCCATCG
>ERZ724519.139-NODE-139-length-27681-cov-5.020090_pt1 | contig 27681 bp, 16 predicted proteins | sample MGYA00376052_ERZ724519 | MGnify/ENA primary metagenome ERZ724519 (study PRJEB28724, sample SAMN07190883) | activated sludge metagenome | isolation source: activated sludge of sewage treatment plant in Hong Hong | place: Hong Kong | collected 2016-03-17 ... | reverse complement strand
TGTCCGGTCACGCGCGCTTGCGCATGCTCCTGACCGAGCGTTGCACGAACCCCGCGTGCGCGTGCTTCCGCGCTGACCAGCGCCGAGGATCGCTTGCCACGATGCAGATACAAGTTCAGCGCATGCATCAGCATTCCGACGACCAGTCCGGTCAGCAGGTGTCCGCTCAGCGTGCCGAGCGCCGTTGCCAAAAAGGCCACCGCTTCCAGCTTTTCCTTCTTGGCCAGCTCGGTCAGGGTGCGCCACTCGATCAGACGGAATCCGACCACGCACAGAAGTCCCGCGAGCGCCGCTTGCGGAATGCTACTAATCGCCGGAGCCAGCGTCAGAATCAGTCCAGCCAGCAGCAGTCCGTGAAGCAGCGAAGACAGTCGATTGGTGCCTCCGCTTTGGACGTTCACACCGGACCGCACCACCACGCCTGTGACCGGCATTCCGCTAAACAGTCCGACGGTGAAGTTTGCCAGACCTTGTCCGAACAGCTCTAGGTTGGGCTCATGCGGACGGCTGTTTTTGGTCATCCGATCCAGCGCTTGCGCAGACAGAAGCGATTCCAGTGCGGCCAGCAGTCCCAGCGGAAGCGTCGCCACCGCCAAGTCCAGCCAGTTTTCATCCGCAACAATCGGAACCGAGAGATCGGGAAGGATGGACAGCACTTCTCCGATGTCGCGAACGCGCTCGATCTTCCAGCCGACATACACCGATACAAACGTCACCACAGCGACGGAAATTGCAGCCGCAGGAAGCCGCTTGTACTTGGACAGCGCGACGATTGTAAACGCAACCGTAAGCCCGGAAACGACCGCAACCCACGACACATGATGCAGCCACTGCGGACGATGCATCATCATCGCGAGATCGATCACTTGATAGTTTACGACTTCAGGAAAACCCAGCAGCTCTGGGATCTGACTGTCGAGCAGCTTGATTCCGACTCCGCTTGTGAAGCCAGCCAGAACGCTCTCTGGAACGTACTTTCCGAGCCGTCCTGCGCCACTGAAGGACAAGATCAGCTGAAGGACTCCGATTAGCAGACAGGCTGCGGCAACACCGACGGTGCCAAAGCGCTGAGACAGTCCCAGCACCATCACAGAGAGCGCAGCTGCGGGGCCGGTTACTTGCATCGGAGCGCCACCAAATGACGCAGCAATGAAGCCTCCGATGGCACCTGCAAACAGACCTGCGGAAGGTGGCAGACCACTGGCTACAGCCAGCGCCAGGTTCAAGGGCATGGCGACCGCAGCGACGGTGAGTGCGGCCAAAATGTTGGGAAGCTTCGGCTGAAACAGCGCGTCTTTCCAGTCCGACTTCCACGCCGAAAACATCGAACCCATGCGCGTCACAAACGGAGAGTCTTCCGTCCGTTTCCGTCGTGACGAGGTTCTACTTGTTGTCTCTTTCATGTTCGCTCCCAGAGCGAGAACGCTCATGCGCAGATACACATGAGCTGTGATTCAGAACAGCGCCATGCAGATCACTGCCGAGCTGTGACCGCGTGAGCTGTTCCGTGCGCGCTGATTGTCAGCGCACGACATGACTTGCAACGACCCGCTAGATCGTGCGCGGAGGTCGCTCTGGGGCTTCGCGATGCGTCAGATCAAAGAGCTTTTCAGCGACGTAAAATCCAGCGTTGTGGTCGCCTCTGTGATGCAAAAAACAATCGGCGCTGTGGGCCATCAACGAAACAAGCGGAGCGCTTCGCTTGGCCGGATCGTCGTCGTCTTCTTCTTCCGCGTCTTCGCCCCGCTCTTGTTCCGATTCATCATCCGATTCCGGGGAAGACGCCGGATCTTCCTCTTCGCGTGTCCCTTGGTCGTCTGATTCGTCTTCTTCTTCTTCGGGACCTGCTCCGGTTCGATTCGTCCGGCCTTGGGCCCCAGTCCGTGCGTCGCTGCGCGTGCTATTTCTTGGCGACTGCGCGATCGAAGCAGACTCCCACCACAGTCCCATGGGCCTCCCGCCTTGCCATAGCTCCAGCAGGAGCGACAGCACGGCCAGAAGCACCCAGGATCGTGGCTGATAAAGATTCATCGAGCGTGCTTCATATACCGGATGCGCCGAGTGCATCGCAATTTTCTCTGTGCCTCGGCTTCCCTGTCCGTTCCCTGTGCGATTCCGTTTCGTACACGCCCCGTCGCTGGTCGCGCATCACGAGCGTTCGTGCTGTTCTTTCCGGTTCGCGTTCCGGCGTTGCTGCGCTGGCCGTGGCTGCATGGCGCCCTGCGAGGCATGGACGCTGCGCTGCTGCTGCTCGTGGTGATGTCGCTGCTCACCGAGGAGCCGTGGTCGACCCTGGGCCGCGATGTCATCGAGCTGCTGGCTCTTTTGTCGTCTCTTACGGCGCTCTTGGCGATGACGTTTCGGATTGCGTCGCTGACCCAAAGACGTCGCGCGCAAGCACTGTTTGCGACGGTGGTGATCTTTCCGATGCACCTGTTTTTTGCGATCACGGTTCACATTCCGCAGCTGTGTGGGCTGCGGATGTTGATTGTGGCGCTTCCCGTCGGATTGATGTGCACGGTGGCCCTGATCCTGGCGATGGTCCGGCACGATCTGTGGGACAGCGCGCTGGTGGTTCCCGGAACGGGTGTGCGACGGCTCCTGATGGCGATTTTGAGCTTCATGGGCGGCCTGCTGATGCTGCTTCTGCTACGGATTGGAACCTTTCTGCCGCAGCCGATCCAGGTGGTGGTGCTGGTTGCGATGGTCAGCGTTGCGGGACCGGCGCTGAACTTTTTGGGACGGTGGCTGGCCGCGCTGCTGTTTCCGGCGGAAGCGCTGTATCGCTCGACCGTCGATGAGCTGATCGTGCGCTTTACGGATCTACGAACGCGTACGTCGGTGATTGAGACGGTGGAAAAGACGGTGACAGCGGTCTGTGCGTGCTCGCGTGCCAAGCTGGTGGCGGTCAGCTCGCCGCGTCGGGTTCGTCAGCGAGAGCGCGAGAGTGCGCACGAGCTTGGCTCCCTGCATCGAGCCGATTCCGCAGGTCCACCCGGAAGTGATCCCGGCTACAGCTCGAATGTGCCGCTGCTGGCGATGCCGGAAAGCAGCATCGAGTCTGGCCGGACGCTGTTTCGTCTGACCCAGCGAGCGATTCGTCGGGCACTGCGCGGTGCGGGCGTCGATTCGCTGCGTCCAGAGCAGCTCGATACGCTGTGTAACGGTGGGCTGGTGTTTGTCGATTCCGAGCGTGCGATGCGCAAGAGCAATCCCAACCTGTGGGCCTGGCTGCTGGTTCCGGTGCGCTTTCGCGAGCAAGTCATTGGTGTGCTCGTCGTGTCGCCGAAGCTGCGCGGACAGCTCTTTACCAGCCTCGATCAAGAGCTGCTGCTGACGATTGCGCATCAAGCGGCGCTCGCGCTGACCAATGCGATTGCGCTCGAAGAACTCGACGAGCTGCGACGGGCCGAGCACAGTGCGCACCGTGAGCGACTCGATCGCGCGATCTCGACGATGGCCGCTGAGATTGCTCACGAGATTCGCTTTCCCATCAACTTCTTTCGCATGTTGATTGAGCGTCAGGAACGCACGCTGCATCAAGGCAAGCCGCTCAGTGAAATGGACTGGGCCGAAGATCTCGACATTGGGAAAGAGGAAGTGTCGAGGCTGGAGCGCATGGCCGACCGCATGCGCAAGATGGCGCTGTCGCGAACGGTTCAGCCTCGGCCCGTGTCGCTGCGCTCGGTGACAGAGCATGTCCGTCTGCTGCTCGCCGACAAGCTGGTGTCGCAGTCGCTGAAAGTGGAGATCAAAGAAGGCCTCGAGGTGCTGGCTGATCCCGACGCGCTGATTCAGGTGCTGCTGAACCTGCTGGCCAACGCGATCGATGCCTGTCCGTCCGGTCGCAGTGTCGGTTTGTCAACGGTGATTGAGCCAGAAGGCGTGCTGCGCGTGGTCGTTTGGGATGAAGGTCCGGGGTTCTCTGTTCCCGTCGCACGGATGTTCGAGCCGTGGTTTACGACCAAGCCGCAAGGAACCGGGCTCGGGCTGGCGATTACGCATCGACTGGTGCGCGCGCATGGCTGGGAAATCGTCGCGGAGCGTCGAGGCGGGCGAACCTGCTTTGATGTTGTGATTCCGCTTGGTGAGTGGCGACAGTGCTCGACGGCAGAGATCTCGCTGCTAGAGTCGGTAAGTTCCGAAGATCGGGGCCAGTAACTTCCGTCGCTACGCTTTCTTCGACGTCGGCAGCAGCGGCAGCAGGTGGGACCAGATCTTGTCCGCGACCGCCGCTTTGCTGAGCAGCGGAAGAGGGACAACCTCGACGGACTCTTCGCTGCGACGGGTCAAGATGGTCACGCGGTTGGTGTCGGTGCCAAAGCCGCTGCCGTCTTCCGCCACGTTGTTTGCGATGATGACGTCACAGCCTTTTTCTTGCAGCTTGCGGCGCGCATAGGTCTCGACGTCGTGCGTTTCCGCTGCGAACCCGACGAGCAGCGTCGCGGTCTTGCCTCGCTTCTGTCCGAGCGAGCGCAGAATGTCCGGGTTTTCGGTCAGCACGATGGTTGGACTGGGTCCGATTTCATGCTTTTTGCGCTTGCGCGGAGCGACCTCACTTGGACGATGATCCGCGACGGCAGCAGCCATCACCACGCAGTCGGGCGGACGGCTTCTTTCGAGCAGCGGCAGCACCGCTTGCGCCATTTCCTTGGCACTTTCGACGTTGACGCGATGCACACCCTGCGGCGTATCGAGCGCGACCGGACCCGCGATGAGCGTCACCTCTGCACCGCGCTCCGCTGCGTCGGCGGCCAGCGCAAAGCCCATCTTTCCCGACGAGCGATTGCCAATGAAGCGCACCGGATCGATGGGCTCGAAGGTGGGACCGGCGGTGATGACGACCCAGCGTCCACGCAGATCTTTGCGCTGCTGAGCCGACAGAAGGGTCGCTGCGGATGCAACGATCTCGACGGGCTCGACCAAGCGACCCGGACCGACCCAGCCACAGGCCAGCTCTCCCGGCGCGGGCCCGACGATGTGTGCGCCAAACGCCGCAAGCTGAGCGATGTGGTGCTGCACCTGCGGCTTGTTCCACATGTTGACGTTCATCGCCGGACAGATCATCAGCGGAGCCACGCAAGCCAGTGCCACCGTCGTCAGCAGATCATCGGCCAGTCCAAGCGACAGCTTTGCCACGATGTCCGCCGTCGCTGGCGCAATCAGCAGCAGATCCGCAGCATCCGCGATCGAGATGTGCCCGATGTCTGACTCCTGCGTCAGATCGAACAGCTCCGTCGCAACGGGCTGACCCGACAGCGTCTGGAGCGTCAGCGGCGACACAAACGCCTGCGCGGCCTTGGTCATCACCACTTGGACGGTCGCGCCAGCCTTGCGCAGAAGCCGCGTTAGCTCTGCCGCCTTGTAGGCTGCGATCCCACCTGAAATCCCGAGCACAATCCGCTTGCCCGACAGCGCATGTTCGCCTCGCAGCGCGGCTCCCTGTTCGCTTGTGTCCGTCGGCACGTTCGCTTCATCCATGCCGCTACTTTAGCAAAGACGCTCTGACATCGTGCGTTCCGCGTTTGGCCAGATTGTGCAGCGCACAGAAGACACGGTTCCATGCACGGAATCATTCGCGCTACGCTGATCGTGCGCGCTGGATTTGCAAATGATTTGCAGATGTTGGCGCAGGAATCACTCCCTTCGCTGCAAGCTATGGCCGTCATGATGGGTGAGCGCGTACGCAACAGAGTCTTCCGTGATCTGCGGGGAATTCGACTGCTCTTGGTTCTGTCTGTGCTGCTGTGTGGGACGCTCGCGCGGGCGCTTCCAGAAGAGACGTGGCTGGTTGTGATTGGCAACAATCGCGGCAACGCAGATGAGGTTCAGCTTCAGTACGGAGAGCGAGATGCGCGTGAGTTTGCGGAGGTGTTGCGCACCCAAGGTGGCGTGACATCCGACCGTGTGCGACTGCTTCTTGATGAACAAGCAGAGACCGTTCGCCGCACGCTCAATGGCATCAATGCAGGTCTGAAAGCACGCGCAACAGAGGGCAGATCCACCGCGCTGCTGGTGTTCTATTCCGGTCACGCAGATGCAGAGTCTTTGCATCTACGTGGGAGTCAGCTTCCGGTTGATGAGCTACGCGGGCTGTTGGCTGGCTCTGCTGCGACCATGCGAATCTTGGTCGTGGATGCGTGTCGTTCCGGCGCTGTGACGCGCGTAAAAGGAATGCGGTCCGCTGCCGAGTTTGCGATTCGCATCGAAGATCGGGTGGAAGCGGAAGGAACGGCGATGATCTCTTCCAGCACAGCGGGAGAGTCCAGTCAGGAATCAGACCGGCTGCGGGCTTCGTTCTTTTCGCATCATCTGGTGAACGCGCTGCGCGGTGCAGCTGATCGAAATGGCGACGGAAAAGTCACGCTCTCTGAAGCCTATGCATACAGCTATGCACAGACGCTGAAGAGCAGCGGACAGACGCTTTCCCTTCAGCATCCAACCTATTCCTATGATGTCAAAGGAAGCGGAGATCTGGTCCTGACCTCACTCAGTGGTGCAGAGCAAAACGTCGCGCGGCTGCGTCTTTCGGAAGCCGGAACCTACCTGGTGACAGAAGAAAAGGAGAGCGGATCGGTCGTCGCTGAGCTGACTACTTTTCGTGATCATGCGGTGATTGCGCTGCCACGCGGAACCTACTTTGTGCAGCGCCGTGGCAGTCATGAATATCGCGAATATCTGGTGACGCTGTGGCCCGGACAACAGAGCGCACTGGATGCACAGTCCTATCGCTCGGTCCGATATGATCAGCTGGTTCGCAAGCGTGGTGGTGCGCGTGCTTCGGTGCATGGCGTTCACGTGCTTGCGGGCGCGCGCGGAGCACTCCTTTCGGGGGAAGGTCCGACGGCAAGTGCGCTTTGGGGATACTCTGCGGATCTGCCTTGGCTGACGGTCGGGACACGTCTTCGGGGGAGCACGGCTTCGCTTTTGTCGATGGATGGCGGACTGGCTTCTCGTCACTACGAGCTGGGACTGTCGCTTCTGCTTCAGCGCTATGTGGACCTTCCGTGGTGTAGCCTGGCGTTCGGTGTCGCGATGGAAGGAACCTGGTATGTGCAGCGCTTCGAGCCGACGCTGCGTGTGGTTGCAGATCGTAGCTCGTTTGGGATGGGTTTTTCGGCGCTGTTTGCCATGGAACGACAGCTTGTGTCGGGCTTGGGACTGCGTCTGGAACTGGGCCCGGTCGCGAGTCTGTTTCGGGGCGCAACGCTTCTGAGTGGTGAAGAGTCCGGCAGTGCCACTCGATCGGTGTTCACATGGTGGCTCGCAGCAGGCGGTGTATGGCGCTTCTAATGCAAACAGAGAACCTTCAACGGCTGCTGCTGGGCGGACTGCTTCTGTCCGGCTGTGGCGACGCGCTGGTGGATGATTCCTTTCAAGGTCAGTCACTGTGGCAGATCGTCGGAAACACCGACACCAGGGCTGCGCAGATCGAAGGCTTTGATCATGTTCGCGTGGCACTGTTTTGGAACCCACAGGGGGAAGTGGGAACCAGTCCAACCCAGCTTGTCGAGCAGCGCGCCGCATCGATGTCGACGCAGCTTGCGACACCGTTTCAGCTCCACATGTATCAGCTTCCTTCTGCGGAACACATCGCACGCACGAAGAGCGGACTGAGTCGTGGCTTTGGGATTGCGCGGCTGCTTGCGTACCTTGACCGTGATCAAAATGGACAGTATTCCGACGGTGATTCCTTCATTGGGGTCCTTCCCAATCGAGCCTTTGCGTATGTCCCGGCAGATCTTCCGGCCTGGGCTTCTCCCACTTCTGCGGTGATGCCTGCAGGTCTGTATCCGCTGTCGTTGCCGCAGCGCTGTGATGCAGTGATTCCCGCTGCCAGCGATGCTGGAACTTGCGGCATCAAGATCGGTGCAAGCTGCAAGCAGGACAGCGGCTGTGGATCAAATGGTGTCTGTCTGCGCGAGACCGACGTTCCCTGGCCAACCGGATACTGTACGATTGCAGAGTCACCGACGACAACCTGTCGTCCTGCGCAGGCTTCCTATTATGGCGTACCTCGCTACGGACTGTCGCCAAGTGAAGTCAGCGGGTACTATTTACAGATCTGTCAATATGATGCGGACTGCGAAAAGCCGGGCCTACGCAACAGCGGACTGTATGTCTGTGATCAGGGACTTCGGGCCTGTGTTCCCAGTGTGGGCGGTAAGCTTCCGGTTGGTGAATCACCCATGCTGGAGCCGTTCTGCATCGGTGGTGTTTGATCGTGTCTTAGCGATCTTGGAGGCTCTGGGAAATCACTTCATAGACGGCGCGAAGACGCGAGGGAAGAATGCGCAGGGTGCGCGGCTTGCGAATCGGACCGCGTGCGACTTGATGACCCAGACGCTGAAGCAGACTGCGCGCTTCAAGCACACTGAGCGTACTGGGAAGAAGCGATCCGGGCGCACTCTGTAGACCTCCCATCTGAAGCAGCGGCTGACGACGGCCAGCGAACGCAGTGGAGCGCGCACTTCCGATGTGCGGTGAGGGCGATGACAGCAGCAGGGCCAGCGCTGGATTTGTTGCAAACTGATCCCACAGATCTTGCAGTGCAGTGCGGCTCTGCAGCGGACGATCGAGCGCAACAATCAGTGAGCCCACCGACTGCGCCAGGGCTGAAGGAAGCTGCCAGCGCGCCGCAACGTGTGACACATTGAGCCGTCGCACCGTCGGTGGAGTCTGTCCGATCTGCGACTCTGTAAGCGGCGCAAACAGCAAGGCTGACTCCGTTTCGGAGCCACGCGACACCACCATCACTTCCAGCTTTTGAAGCGGCACACGTGCGCGTGGATCGTCTGCGTGCTGGGCGGACTGGGACGCTGCTGATTGCGAACCAGACTGCACCGCCAGCTCTTGGATGCGCAGAGAATGCGCAAGCGCACGAAGCTGCGTGATGGGCTGATCTCCGTCGACAAGGACGGTCAGCGTATCTGTCTGTGCATCGTCTGTGCTGTGCTGTTCAAAGCGGCGCAGCAAGTCCGCACGACAGCGGATGTCGATGGCGCGCACAAGGGTCGTGATGTTGTCTGCGCGCAGCAGTCCTTGATATCCGTCCATCAGCTTGGGAGTCGCACCCGGACCGATGGCAGCGACGAGATCCCAGCCCTGATGAGCACTCTGCAGGGGCGCTTCATCGCACACCAGAAACACGGTCAGCGCTCCGTTCGGAAGTGACTGCGGAGGCGGCGCAAGGCTCTCAAAGCTGTGTCCCAGCTGGACATACACCACGGGAAGTAGCTGGCTGGGACTTGCATCTTGGGACAGCTCGCGCCGACCCCTTACGGTCTGTCCTTGGCGCGTGAGCTGATCACACAGCGTCTTGTGCAGCGTCGAAGAACCCAGGCTCACGGACCGCTCACAGATCCAGGTGAGCGGGGTCAGGCAGAGCTGCTGCCGCAGTCCATCGAACAGCAAAAGCTGCTCTCGCGCGGTGGAGATCTTCAGCTCTTTGGCGCGTGCGGTGAGCGAGCTGTCATGAAAGCGATACTCATAGACCGGATCGGAAAAGTCCGCGTGATGGACGGATAGGAGCGTGTTACAGAGCAGCCAGTAGTCGTAGTCTTCGACGGTAAATCGCTGACTGCTGTAGTCTCCGAGCAGGTGCGCAACGCGGCTGCGATACAGAAACGCTGCACCCACAAAGTTCGTTCCGGCATGCAGCAGATCGGTCTTTGTTGGGAGCTGTAGGTGCTCGCTTCCCATCGGACTTTGCCATGCAGCGAAGTACTCACTATTTCGCAGCGGCTGTCCGTGCGCATCAATGAGATCTTGGTTTGCGTAGATGAGATCCCAGCTTGGATGTCTCTGTAGACAGCCAACCATCTGACGCAGAAACGACGGTCGCAGCCGATTGTCGGCGGAAGTCCAGGTCAGAAACTCGCCACGGGCCAGGCGAAAGCCGCGCGACAGTGTCCTTGGAATCTTGCGGTTTTCCTGATGAACGACCCGAATGCGTGCATCGCGGGCCGCAAAGTCTTCGGCAATCTGCGCGGTGTCATCGCGTGAGCCATCGTTGATGATGATGAGCTCCCAGTGCGGATGATCTTGCGCCAAGACGGAGTCGATTGCAGCGGGCAACAGATCCGCGCCGTTATAGACCGGAAGGACAATCGAGACGAGGTTGGGAATGCCAGGACAGCGAAGTCCCGACAGATCGAATCCCATGCTGATTTGTCGTCGCTGGCGATACTTCAGGAAGCGAGACGTGAGCCACTGTGTGCGCAGCGAATGCAGCGCGCGCTCTTTGATTCGCACGACCTCTGCGGACAGATCGGTCATGGTGCAGCTGGCTCCTGGGTTTGCTCACAGAACTCGGCTGCGGAGCGAACGAAGAACTGGTGCTCTGCACAGTGAAGCGCTGAAGTGACGCGATAGTTGACGCGACCACTCCACAAGCGGAAGCGCGTTCCGTAAAACGAGTGAAAGCGTACATCGATGGGATGGGCTTGCAGCGCGCGAAGCTGCGCTCTGGTCAGCTTCTGTTCTTCGATGCGCTCAATCAGCGACGGTACAATCACCAGTACTTGGTTCCCAAGCAGCGCGATGAGCAGCGGCCACACCAAGCGACTGTGGTGAATGCGGAGCAGCAAAAGGACAATCACCGGAACCAGCCACAGCTGCGGAACATAGCGAGCCCACCAGGCTGCGGGATTGATCAGACAAGACCCGACAAGACCGAGCAGGACATAGCAGCCGATGCGCAGGGATTCGCTGGTGACTTGTCGTTTTTCCCGTCGAGAAGTCGGTGGTTTTGGATTCCGCAGCTGGGTCAGTGTCAGCGCAACCATCGCGAAGACAGACAGAATCAGCGTGCCCCCAAACCACGGACCAAAGCCGCCGATGCGGGCATCAGGAATCACAAACTCCTTTAGTTCCTGCTTGGTGACAGAAAACGGAATCTTCCAGCGCGGCCACTGTCGATCGTTGCTCGACTGCGAAAACAGCGACTCTGTCAGCGTCAGTAGCCGAGGCTGGGCGGTAAATGCGGGGCCCAGCTGCTCGCTCATCAGCTCCGCCGCAAGCTTTCCGTGCAGCGGATGAAACGGATGACGGCCAGAGAGGAGGTTGGTGACGTAGGGCTGGAACCCCAGAAACAAGACGCCAAACACAATCCCGAGCGTCTGTGTTAGGAGCACCGCACGCAGTCGCGTACGCAGGCGCAGCAGCACAAACAGCAGCAGACAGAATGCATACACACAGGCGTAGACCACGCCGGTGAACTTGACCACACAGAGCATTCCCATCGCCGCGATCATGGCGAGCAGATAGCGACCGCGCGGCTGCTTCACATACAGCACCGCAAGGCTGAGCAAGAGGGTCAGCAGAGAGCCAAGGCTCCCATCGACGTAAAAGGAACCGAGCTGACAGACCGCGACAGGACAGAGCGCCGCAAGCAGTGCCAACAGGCCGCTCATTCCTCGCTTCAGCGACAGGGCTCGACACGCCGCATAGCCAAGCAGGACGGCTGTAACCATCAGCGCAGGAGACAGAAGCTTGGCTGATTCTATCTGCTTTCCTGATAGGTACAGGATCGCGCCAATGATCCAGTTTCCTTTGGGATAGCAGTTGATCCACTCGATGTCTCTGTGCCACATCGGCAGCGGCGCATTCCAGACCGGATTCCATCCGTGCGCGAGCTGATACACCGCTTCCTGATGATAGGTCTGTCCATCCCAGGACAGATCGTAGATCTGACCACAGACCATTCCCAGCGCGAGCAGTCCCGCCGTGAGCGCAGCCAGATCAAACAGAGGCGTTCGACTGAGCTTGCGTGCCACGAGCAGCATCACGACCCCCGCAAGGAGGAGCGGCAGCCGATTCAGTCGCAGATGTAGCAGCAGCAGCGCTTGTCCGCACGCGGCGAGCGAGGCAAAAAAGGTGAGCAGCAGGAGTCCGAAGCGCTCTGCGGTTCCGGTGGTGGTCTGTTTCATGGCAGAGCGCGTTAGCGACTGGCGCGTTTTTTGTCTGTGCGGGCGTCTGGCGCGGAAGACGGTGTGCTTTTCGGTGCAGCCTGCGCTGAACCTGCGACGTGAAAGGAGTCTCGGAGTGCGCCAGTCTTGAACACTTCCACAATGCGAGCAGAGGCGCGACCGTCACCGTACGGACTGACCACCGCGCTGTGGGAATCGCTTCCTTGCAGCAGGGCCGATGCACGCGACACGATCTTTTCTACGTCGGTACCAACCAGCTCGGCGACTCCCGCATCGATTCCTTCGGGTCGTTCGGTGGTTTCACGCAAGACCAGGACACGCTTGCCCAGCGCGGGGGCTTCTTCCTGAACGCCTCCAGAGTCGGTCAGGATCAGATCCGCAGCGGCGAGAACAGAGACAAAGCCCGGATATTCCAGCGGCGCACACAGATAGATGCGTGGATGCGAAGCCAGATACTTCTGCGCGGCTTCCTGCACGTTGGGATTGGGATGAACCGGATAAAGCACATGCAGGTTGGGATGCTGATCAAGCAGCCGCAGGACCGCTTGACAGATGCGCACGAGTCCGTCGCCAAAAGACTCCCGACGATGTGCAGTCAGCAGCGCGAGCTTGCTTCCTGCGGGCAGGTTCATCGGCAGCGCGTGGCCTTGCTTGCGGACGATGTCTGTTGCGAGCAGCAGCGCATCAATGCCGGTGTTTCCTGTCACAAAGATGGCGCTGTCTTTGTATCCTTCTTTGCGTAGGTTGTCGGCAGCTCCGTCGGTGGGCGCGAACAGATAGTCCGCAAAGACATCGACCAAGCGACGATTGGCTTCTTCAGGAAACGGCTGCTGAAGATCAAAGGATCGCAGTCCGGCTTCCACATGTGCGACCTTGATGCGCTGATACAGCGCGGCCAGTCCGACGGTAAATGCCGTCGTGGTATCGCCTTGCACAACGACCAGATCCGGGCGCGTTTCCGCAAGCAGCTTGTCGGCGCGTGTCAGCACGTTGCACGTCAAGTCCGCCAGCGTTTGACGCGGCTGCATCACCTGCAAGTCCACATCAGGACGGACATCGAAAAAGGACAGCATCTGTTGAAGCAGCTCGCGATGCTGCGACGTGATGCAGGTGGTCACGCGGAAAAACGGATCACTGCGCAGCGCGTGATAAAGCGGTGCAACTTTGATCGCTTCTGGGCGTGTTCCGATGGCAAGAAGGACATGCATGATGGGTTTCCTAAGCGTTGGTTAGGGAGCGGACGTAAGGCTACGGAAGGTCTTGGCGTACCGCGACAGAATCGCAGTGGGATGAAAGACCCGTCGAGCATAAGCGCTGATGGCGGTTCGTTCGGCTCGGAGTCGGTCGCGCTCACGCACCACGCGAACCATGGCTTCGGTGAGCTGCGGATGATTCGGCTGCTCCGCAGAGAGAGCGATGCGAACCAGATCGTCGAGCTGAAGCTGCATGATGTCTCCGCCGGGGTTGGGAATCACAAAGCCACGCTCTGCATCGGCTCCGCACAGCTCTTCCGCGCTGCCACACAGGCTGTGGATGAGCGGTGTTCCTGACAGCAAGGCTTCGGTGGCGGCCAGGCTCCATCCTTCAAAGAAGGAGTCCATCACCATTGCATCAGCGGCAGACAGAACCGTGGATACATTGGGATGATAACTGTCCAGTCGAATGCGGTCGCGGCAGGGGAGGGCAGCAACGGTGGCCTGAAGCTGCTGGAAGTAGGCTTGCTCTTCCTTGGGCGCGTTTCCCATACACAACAGAAACGCACTGGGATCGCGCGCTGCCACCTGCGCAAATGCATGCACAATGCCCAGCTGATTCTTCTGCGAGCAGTAGCGTCCAAGACACAGAAACACGGTTGCATCGTCGGAGATTCTCAGCTCTGCGCGGGCTGTCTGCATGTCTACGGCGGCGATACGATCGGGATCAATTGCGTTCCCCACCACCTGGACCAGATCTTCGGACAGCGTGTGATTGTGCGCGTGATAGTAGCGCTTCACGAGGCTGCTCACCGCGAGTGCTTTGGCAAAGTGACGACTGCGCTGGGACTCGGTCTTCCACTGTTCACCAGACAGCCAGACATAGGTGTTGTGAATCGTCTCGACAACTGGCTTGCGCAGGGTCGCTGCTGCTTCGAGCGCGGGCAGGCTGGCATAGTGCGAGTTCACCACATCTGGCGCGAGTGACTGGAGCTGCTGGATCAGCGCGGTGGTGCTGCCGTTTGCAATCATCACTTGATGACCTTCGCGCAGCAGCTTGTCGGCGACAAAGCCACCGTGGGACAGACACGCCACCGAGGTCTGGATTCCGTGTGAAGGGAGGTTGCGAACCAGGAACGCCACCACTTCTTCCAGTCCACCAACATCCAAGGAATCGACGAGCATCACGGTCTTGCGCGGCTCGCTCTGTGTGCTGACGATGCTGGAAATCGGCTGCGGCTCCGCATACACAGGAGGCTCAATTCCCGTCTGAGGCTGCGTGACCGCGAAGTCCTGTGCAAACGTGTTGGCGTGCGAAAACAGACTGGCCAGACACTGCTCGGGCTGCCAGGACGTCAGATAGGAATTGAGTACTTCTGTCTGCATCATATTGCGCGTAAGACCCTGCGCAAACTGAAGGGACAGCGACGGATCTTCACCCAAACAGAGCTGATACGGAGCGATGATCTGCGGCGCTCCTTCACACAGAATCAGCGGATGTTGGGTCGCAAACGCTTGGCCGAGCTGGGCCAGATATTCAGAAAGAGACAGCGGCTGTTCACACGGCGGAATCAGCAGCCACTGCGCCGATCCATAGACCAGATACTGCGCGTCCAGCTGATTCGCCGTGACCAGCGCTGCGTTCTGTAGACCGTCGAGCTGAGCGCGCTCTGTGGGGCCGGACTCACTGACGAACAGGAAGAACGCCCATGGGTTGGCGCTGATGATCTTGCGAAGCTGTGCGAGACCGCTTCCCATGCGCGCAAGCGGAACCGAGATGGCAAAGACCGGACGTCCACCTGCTTGACTGGGAATCATTCCTGAAACGGGCTGAACATCTCGCGCTTTCCACAAGACTGCGGGCGGCGTACATCCTTGCGGAATCCGTATCACGCGATCTTCGCAAGGGGGCAGCGAGTCATCGACGGAAGTGCGCTTGGGAGGCCGACAGATCAGCTCATAGGAATCGGACAGGACACGGGCAACCACCTGCCAGCTGCTGTTGACGTTCAGCTGGCACTCCTCATCGATCAGACGGATTCGCTTTTGACTGCTGTTTCCTTGGGAAATGACCTGAACCGGAAGAAGCAGCAGTGTCTCTGTAAGCTGCACGCGGACGCGATGCGGAATGCTCTGATCCAGCACCACATCCCAGCGCTTTTGGGCAAACTGAACGCGCTGTGCTTCCAGGCTTAGAAGCTGATTGACGCGGGTAAAGTGTGCGTTGCGCTCTTGGGTCAGTAGATCGTGGCTCATCGAACGCTGATGCACGCGATAGCTGTACAGGGGCTCTACGTTGCCAATGTGAAGGAGTCGTCCGCACCGTCGGAGACGAAGCCAGAAATCATAGTCTTCGGCACCACGTAGGGAGTCCGCGTAGACATGTCCCATCGAATCGGACGCACTGCGCCGATACAGAAAGCACGCGTTGATGTAGTTGTCGCGCTCTGCGCTGAGCGGAACATCAGATCGATACAGTCGAATGACTTCAGGTCGCAGCGGATCGACGTTCTGCTCGCGATAGGACTTGTCGGTGAGCGCATTCCCATTGTCATCAATCACCTGGACATCGGCATACGTCAGGACCGCTTCGGGATGACGCAGCAGCACATCCGCTAGGCGCGCAATCGCATGCGGATGCATCAAGTTGTCAGCGGAAGTCCAGGTGAGCAGCTGTCCTTTGGCGAACTGAAACGCATTGCTGAGCGCGCGCGGAAGCTTCTGATTGACCTGACGAAACAGGCGAACAGAGGGCAGATCGAGCAGCTCTCCCAGCGTGGCCACAACGTCTTCTTTGGAGCCATCATCGACGATGACCAGCTCCAAGTTGGGATAGCTTTGGGACAGCACACTCAGCACCGAGGAACGGAGCAAGTCGGTCTGGTTGTAGACCGGCAAGATCACGCTGATGAGCGGCAGTCCTTGATGTCGCAGCAGTGCCGGATCGGCAAACAGATCCACAGCGAGCGGCTGCGGAAGGGAGTGGCTTGTCGTTTGGCTGCGGGGCGTGCTGCGGGCTGGCACCTGCAACGAAGACTGCGGTCTTGTCTGTTTGTTCTGGGCGGCTGCGTTGAGCTTGTCTTTGAGAAATGTCGGAAGGAAGCGCTGCACAGGCGTCGCAAGTCCAGCAGGCACAACGTGCTCTGTGACGTACTCTGCAACCGATTCTGTGAGAGCCAGGCTGGCTCCGGTCAGCTTGCGGGCGGCCAGCTGGACGGGACTCTGTCCCGCTGCAAGGCTCTGCACATAGCGCTGGGCTGCGCGCATCGTTCCGATCGAGCCACGCTCTTTGACCTGCTGAAGTCCAGAGAGCAGCGCGCGACTGTGTGGCACTCGCTCAATCGGCTCGGTGATCGATCGACCGATCTTCCATGTCATCGATTCCAGCAGACGCTGATTCGACTGCCACAGCTGCGCGGCTTCCTGTTCCAGCTGATGGCTGCGTGCAGAGGCTTGCTGCTGCTGCTGCTCTAGCTCCGCTTGATGACTCTTTTCGCGCAGAGCGCTGGTGATGGCATGCGCATTCGCCAGCCACGCGCCGCACAGCGGCTCGGTAGACAGTCCTTGGCTGAGCAGCGGAATGGACGCGGAATACTGCTCGGACTGATACAGAAGCGCACCTTGTAGCGCCGACCACAGTGGCGCAGCAAGTAGTCCGTCCGCGCGATCGAGGAGCTTGACCAGCGACGGAAGCTGTAGGAACGTCGCGAAGAACCAGCCAAGCTCTGCTCCGTAACGAAGCACCTCTTCATCATGGGCGGGTTCCGATTGATCAGAAAGGAGCGCTCCGATGCGTCGATCCTGATCCGTGAGCCCACCGATGCGAACCATTCCGATGATGCTGGTCCACGACTGTCCGACATCAAAGCTCAGCAGCAGCGGCTCGCAGCCAAAGACATCACGCAGCGCACGATCCAAAAAGAGGCGCGTAAGATATGTAATATGCTCAAAGGAGCTGTTGAGGCAGATCCAGTCCTTTCCGTGCTCTTGTGCGCGACTGGAACCACCGTCGGGGGTTGCGAACAGAAAGACGCCACCTGGACGCAGCGTTGCTTTGACCTTTTCAAAGGTCTTGCGAAGCTCCACAACGTGTTCGATGAAGTCCCAGCCTGTGATGAGGTCGCATTTTTTGGGCTGCGAGCGCTCAAATGCAGAGACGAGGACTGGGAATCCTTGGGCGCGGACAGACTCGGCGGCAGAGTCGCTGATATCGACGCCAGCGCAGTCATAGCCAGCGGCTCCGGCCATCTTCAGAAAGTGTCCGGTTGCGCAGCCCACATCCAGCAGCTTGAGCCGAGCGGAGCCCGAGTTTGCTGCAAACAAGCGAGTCAGTGCAAGCTGCCAGCGAAACGAAATGGGATGGAGTTCATCATAGCGATCGTATCCGTTTCCAGCCTCGGCGCTGGTCTTGTGAAAGTAGTCTGATCCGTACAGTGCGGTGAGATCATCAGGAATGTCAGAAATGAACAGGAGTCCGCAGTCCTCACAGCTGACAATGGAGCGGCCATCGGCGCGCTGATAGGCCGACTGGAGACGAGCGGAGCCGCAATAGATACAAGACTGCGTAATCATGGGGGGTCGTATAGCTTGATTGCGCGACGGCTGTCAACGGGCGGACCGACTGGAGACTGCGCAGGTGGGCACCAAGGAATCGCTGGCACGCTACAGAGGACGTCTTGACATCGCGACCGGTTGCGGAGTACAGGCTGGTAAAGACATGTCCTTTCCTGACGCTGTGCGTAATGGATGGAGTTCCTTCAAAGAAGACTTCTTCTTGGGCGGAATGGCAGGCAAGCGCCGCTTTTTGAGGCGACTGACCACGTACTTGGGAGACATGCAGAGCGCGCTGCATCAGCGCTGGACGCCGGACGAAGGGAATCAGCCTCCAGCAGCGTATCGGCGTGATCTGCTGTGGCAGCTGACGGCTGCGGATCGGGAGACGCCAGGTGCGATGCCGGTCCGTTCAAGTCCGGTGAAGACGGTTGCGCTGCTGACCAATCAAGTCCTTGATTGGAGCACGCTCCAGCCGACCTATGGTGGCGGTGAGCGCGTCTGTCTTACGCTCGCCAGCTTGCTGCGGGAACAGGGAATTGCGGTCACGATCTATCAAGGCGCGCAGCAGCCATTTCGCAGCGTATGCGACGGATTCGAGGTGGTGGGTCTGGCCTCTCGTCAGCGCTATTCAGAGTTCGATCATGGCATCTCGGAAGCGTTCTATGAGCGCAGCCATGGCTATGATGCGGTGATCTACAATCTGCCAGAGCTTGCGTCGGCACAGCGGATGCGCAGTGATGCGATTCTGCTCTGTCACGGAGTCTGGTTTGATCACCGCAATTATCAGAACCTGTCCATTCGCAGCGAGGAGTGGTTCCGTCACTTGTATCGTGCGTTTGCGCATCCGGGGTTGGTGGTGAGCGTCGATACGAACTCGATCAATGTGGTGCGCGCGCTGTGGCCAGAGCTTGCTGCGAAGATGGTGTTTTTGCCAAACTTCGCGGACTGTCAGCGCTTCTATCCCGATCCGTCGCGTGTGGAAAAGCGTAGTCCGCAAGAGCTGACGATTCTGTTTCCGCGTCGTAGTCACATCAACCGAGGCAGCCGCATTCTGGGGGACATCCTTTTGCGGATTCCTTATCCCTGTCGCTTTCAGTGGATCGGGGAAGGAGACGGACCGGACAACCAGATCATTGCGAGGCTGTGCGAGAAGGACTCGCGACTCCAGTTTCTGAAAGCGAGCTTTGATGAGATGCCTGCGTACTATCGTGCAGCAGACATCTGTGTGATTCCGACCATTGCATGCGAAGGAACCAGTCTGTCGTGCATCGAAGGAATGGCATCCGGTTGCGCAATGGTATCGACGCACATTGGCGGTCTGTCAGACATCATTCAGTCTGGGATAAACGGACTGCTTGCGAGTCCCACCGCAGAGTCGATTGCTGGCGCGGTGAATCATCTGATCGAGCATCACGAAGAGCGAACGCGTCTTCAGCTCGCAGCGCGGCAGTCGGCGCTTCACTTTGATGTCAGTCGTTGGCGTGAGCGCTGGCTGGCGATTCTGTCTCATCATGGCTGGATTGCGTCCTGTCCGAGTGAACCGTCGCTGTTTTGGCTGTAACGCACTTTTGTGGAGCCTTCATGAACGTTGCAATTGTGACCAGGAATGCGGTGCATGGCGGAGTCGAGACGCAGATTCGACTTCAGCAGAAGCTGTTTGATGCGCCGGTCTTTGTGGCTGGGGGCGCGCGGACAGATTCGCCTCCGTTTTCGTATGAATACGTGACCAGCGAGCGAGAACTGTGCGCCAAGCTGCGCAGCTTTGATGTTGTGCTGTATCACTGGCCGCCTCCGTGGGCGGTGTCGGCGATTGCAGAGAGCGGCGTGGCGTCGGTGGAATACGTTCATCGCACCGATACCGCAGACTGTGACAAGCGCGCTGCGACCCGGCTGATTACACACTCTCCGTTTCTGGCTGATTACGTGATCGAGACCTTTCGGCGTCCGTGCGGAGTGATTCCGCTGATGCTGGATGTGGATCGCTTCCCGGATCTGCTGGCTCATCCTGCGCAGGGAACGGCGGTGGGCTGTCTGACGACGTATTACTGGGCAAAGGGAGTGGATGTCCTTCTGTCCGCATGGGAGCGTGTGCAGTCGAACGTTTCAGCGTACTCTCTTCGCTGTTACGGACTGGGCGATGATCTGGACAAGCTGCGTGAAGTCGCCGCGAAGCTGGATCGCGCAGAGCTACGTGGACCGGTTCCCGAAGCGCTTCCGCATCTTCCTGAGTTTGCGCTGTATGTGGTTCCGTCTCGTCTGGAAGGAATGCCGGTGGCGATTCTGGAAGCGCTGTCTTCCAACATTCCGGTGCTCTGTTCGGATCTGGAGGGAATGCGGGACTTCAATCGACTGGCCGTCGATCGCGGACATCCAGAGCCGCTCAGCTTGTGTCCGACCGATCGTCCCGATGAGCTGGCTGCGCAGATCGAACAGCTGCTGCGAAATCCGCGCAAGGTGGACACCCGCGCGTACATGAAGCAGTTCTATTCGGTAGAGAGAGTCGGTGAGCTGCTTCGACAGACGCTCCTTTCGGCGATGACAGCGCATGCGGCCAAGCAAAAGGGCGCGGCTCCGAATCGTGAGCTGGATGCCATCGGACAAGAGCTGGAGTCGTTACAGCACAGACGTGGTCTGCGGCTGCTGAATCGGCTGGAGCAGGTTCATCAGCGCTACTTTGGGGGCGGCGAACCGATCTTGTCTGCGCTCAAGTCGTGGGAAGCGCGAGTGCGTAGGATGGGACCGAGTTAGCGTCGGAAACGACCCACAAACGCATCCAGTTGCTGCCACTTTTGGCCAAGCAGTGCGCGCTGTTCGGAAGGATCGGTGGGAAGCTGCGCAAAGGGAATGTGCTCTGTGAAGATGCGAACGGTCTGACCGAACAGATCTCCGCGCAGGAGCGCTGCAAGTGATCCCGCAGCGTCGAGACCAACGTGTCCGATCAGCAGCAAGTCCGCGCCGGGATTTTGGCGAAGTAGCGTGAGCGGACCCCGCAAAAGCGGCGGAAGGGTGTGCTGAAGGGACGCGGCAAGCTGATAGGAATCGGGTGGCCCGTGCTTTTGTAGACGTTCCAGAATGTGACGACGCTTGCTTGGGGAAAAGCGCGTGCCTTCGGGATAGATGACGAGCGCATCGCGATGTGACAAGTCGGAAGCCAAGTCGAGCACTCCGCGCAGATCCTCTTCCGTTTCCTTTCCGCCGCGCGCGACAAAGTAGTTACGCAGTCGCAGTCCGACGATATCGAGACATGGATCCAGCAGAAGTTCTCGCTTGAGAACGTAGCGGAGTCGGTAGCCAAGTGGCGCGAGCAGAACGACCGGCAGGACGGTATCGGCGGTGCTGCAGTGACGGATGAACACAAGGAGCGGTGGCGCGTTCGGTCCCGTGGGCGGGAGCGTTCCTTCGCAGTGCGTTTGGAGAGAAAGTAGGCGCTCTCCCATTCGATACAGACCCGTCGTAAACAGGGTCTGTGCGGTGCGATTGGCGCGCTCAAACCAGTCGCGATTTCGATACAGCAGGTGAATCACCCACAGCAGCGTAATGCCGCAGATGGCCACCGACTCAAACAGCAGGAATCCGGTAAAGAACAGCAGGCCGCGCGTCAGAACCAGTCGTCGCCGCAGCAGATCAACGAGTCCGGTTCCGAGAAGGAGCAGCGGCAGCAGTACGGTAAGCAGCGTCGTGGCGGCAAAGACGAGCGGAATCGTTACAAGTCGCCGTCGCAAGCGACGCAGCAGGCTCTCACGCGCGGGGGCCGATGGACTTGGTGTAAGGGGCGGTGAACCAGGTGCGGCTGCCATCTCTCATATGATGCGAGAAATCACAGGACAAAGGCCGAGGAAGTCGCGCGTGCGTGGGGGAAAGTGCCGTTTCCGTTGCCGTTCCGGGTCGCTCCGTGGTACTAGCCGAAGGGACATGGACGACGGCGTGCTGATTGTAGGCGGAGGGCTTACGGGACTCTCGACGGCGCTGCACCTACCTGCTTCCGTACAGTGGCAGCTTTTTGAAAAGGATGCGCGTCCGGGCGGGCATGCTCGCACGGAGCTACGCGACGGCTTCTACTTCGACAAGACCGGTCACTGGCTGCACCTGCGCGATCCAGGCATCATGGCGCTCGTCGACGAGCTGTTTCCTGGGGATCGAGCGTCGCACTCGCTGACGAAGGTGGCCCGCAAGGCACGGATCTTTTCGAGTGGTGTGCTTTCGCGCTATCCGTTTCAAGCGAACCTGTTTGGTCTGCCACCGTCGGTGATCAGCGAGTGTCTGCTGGGTTTTATCGAAGCCCAGAGCGATCCGCGTTCGATGGAGCCAGCGCAGAACTTTGCGGACTTTTGCGACAAGCGGTTTGGCAAAGGGATCTCGCGGCACTTCATGCTGCCGTATAACCGCAAGCTGTGGGGCGTCGATCCGTCGGAGATTACCGCTGCGTGGTGCTCTCGCTTCGTGCCGATTCCGAAGCTGGCTGACGTAGTCAAAGGTGCCGTCGGTGACACGCCGCCAGAGCTTGGCTATAACGCGCACTTTTTGTATCCGCGCGAAGGTGGCATCGAGACGCTGGTGCATCGCATCGTCGACAGGCTCCCGCAAGATCGTCTGCACAAAGGGGCGGCGCTGGAATCGGTCGAGCTGGCGACGAAGACGGCGATCGTTGGCGGTGAGCGTCATCACTTTTCCGCGATGGTGGCGACGCTGCCTCTTCCTGAGCTGTGTCGGCGCATCGTCGATCTGCCGAGTCACTTGCAGCCGTTTGTCGACGCGCTGCGCTGTACGCCGGTGCGCTATTTGAACGTGGCGACGAAGGTTCCGCCGCGCTCGGACTATCACTGGCTGTACGTTCCCGAGGACAAGTACCCGTTTTATCGCATCGGGGTGTACTCGAACGCTGTGCCGTCGATGGCTCCGTCGGGCTGTGGATCATTTTACGTCGAGCTGTCGTCGCGCGGTCCGATTGACGAAGCAAAGCTGGTGCCGGAAGTGCTGGACTCGCTCGTCGCTGCGGGCGTGTTGCATCGCAAAGAAGACCTGCTGTTTGCCGACCTGCGCGAAATTGAGTACGCCTACGTGGTCTTCGACGACAACTATTATCCGGCGCTCGCTGCGCTTGTGCCGTTTTTGGAACAGCACGGCATCTATCCGCGCGGTCGCTACGGTAGCTGGACCTATAACTCGATGGAGGACTGTCTGATGCTCGGGCGTGATATCGCTGCGCAGCTGACGAATCCGTCGGGACTGCTGAAGAAGAAGTAAGATGTCGAGCTTAGATACGCCCACCGTTTCAATCGTGATTCCCGTCTACAACGAAGAGGGAATCCTGCACTCTGCCGTCGTGGACTTGATCGAGCGCCTCCAGACGGCGCAGGCGAACACAAAAGAGCTGGCGAGCTATGAGATTTTGCTGAGCGAGAACGGCTCGTCGGACCGCACGGTGCAGATCGGGCAAGAGCTGGCGGCGCGCTATCCGCAGGTGCGAATCGACTCGCTCGGACGGCCCAACTACGGTGCAGCGATGAAGGCAGGCATCGAGCGAGCGCGCGGAACCTACGTGATGTGCGACGAGATCGATCTGTGCGACGTCGACTTCTACGAGCGTGCGCTCGCGCTTCTGACGACGGGTCGCGCCGACATGGTGGTTGGATCGAAGGCGATGAGCGGCGCACACGACAAGCGACCGCTGCTGCGACGGGTGGCGACGCAGACCATCAACGGGATGCTGCGGGTGCTGCTTGACTTTCGTGGCACCGATACGCACGGGCTCAAGGCGTTCCGTCGCGCGAGCCTGCTCGATACGGTGTCGCACTGCGTGGTCGACAAAGACCTGTTTGCGTCGGAGTTTGTGATCCGGGCACAGCGCGAAGGCAAGCGTGTCGAGGAGATTCCGGTGCACATCGTCGAAAAGCGGCCTCCGTCGATCAACCTGTTTAAGCGCGTTCCCAACGTGCTAAAGAACCTCGCTCGGTTGACCTACGTCATCCGCATCCAAAATCCACACGAACCGACCAATCGGTCCTGACGTGTCGAGCGAAGTGCGCTCGCGACGGAAAAAGAGCTGACGATGAAGAAGCTATCAAGCTATTTGAAGGGTGCCTGGGTCTTTGGGCAGGGCCAAGGTGTGACGCTGTTTAACGCGACCACCGAGGAGCCGATTGCCGAAGCGAGCACCGACGGACTGGACATGGCGGGCGCGCTTACATGGGCTCGTACCGTCGGAGGCCCGGCGCTGCGGAAGCTGAGCTTTGCCGAGCGTGGCGTGATCTGTAAGAAGCTGGCCGACGCGATTGTGGCGCACCGCGACGAGCTGCTCCTGCTCGGGATGGCGAACGCGGGCAACACACGCTCGGATGCCAAGTTTGATGTCGACGGTGCCTCGGCGACGTTTGCGTACTACGCAGAGCTGTGTAAGTCGCTTGGGGATGCGCACTATCTCGTCGACGGTGAGCCGATTGCGCTCGGTCGGTCGTCGCGGCTATCGGGTCAGCATGTTCTGGTGTCGCGCGTCGGTGTCGCGGTTCACATCAATGCCTTCAACTTTCCAGCGTGGGGCCTGGCGGAAAAGGCAGCAACGGCGATTGCAGCGGGCATGCCGTTTGTGGCAAAGCCTGCGACGTCCACCGCTCTGCTTGCGCATCGGATGTTCGAAGTGATGTTACAGAGCGGCGCGCTTCCCGACGGAGCGGCGCAGCTTATCTGCGGCAGCGTGGGCGATCTGTTTGATCACCTGGGCGCGCAAGATGTGGTCGCGTTTACTGGATCGTCGGATACAGCGGCCAAGCTGCGTGGTCATCGGCGGGTGCTTGAAAAGGGAATTCCCGTCAATGTCGAAGCAGACAGCCTGAACGTCGCGATTGCGGGACCGGATCTGGAGTCGGGATCTCCGACCTACGATCTGTTCCTGACCTGTGTGACCAAAGAGCTGACGCAGAAGGCCGGTCAGAAGTGTACGGCGATTCGTCGGATCTTCGTCCCAGCCGCGCAGGTCGATGCAGTGGTCGCAGATCTGACGGATCGACTGAGCCAGCACAAAGTCGGTGCGCCAACCCTCGATGAGGTGACGATTGGACCGCTGTCGACGGCGCAGCAGAAGGCCGATGCGCTCGCGGGAATTGCCAAGCTGGCGCAGGAAGCGCGGATTGTCTTTGGCGGACCGGACAAGCTGACGCTGCACGGAGCCGACGCAGGGAAGGGCTACTTTGTGATGCCGACGCTGCTCTGTGCGGCGGACGGAGACGCGCTCTCTGCGGTTCACTCCCACGAGGTATTCGCTCCGGTGGCAACGGTGATTCCGTATCGTGATGATGCGCACGTCATCGCGCTGGCTGGTCGTGGCGAAGGCGGCCTGGTGGCCAGCGTCTACAGCGACGACAAAGACTTCCTGCGACAGATGGCGCTTGGACTGGCTCCCTTCCATGGTCGAGTCTGTCTGGGCAGCGAAAAGGTTGCGGGTGCATTCATTCCGCCCGGTACGGTGATGCCACATCTTCTGCACGGTGGTCCCGGTCGCGCGGGTGGTGGAACGGAGCTTGGCGGAACGCGCGGCATGCTGCTGTACATGCAGCGAACGGCGCTGCAAGGCTTTGGTCCGTATCTGGAAAGCTGGGCAAGCAGCGGCAAGAAGCTGTAGCGCTCTTTGCTCCTCTCCTCGCTTCTTTCGCTCTGTTCTCGCTCCTTTCGCTCCTTCCGTTCCTTCCGGTCTGGCTGTCTGTCTTGTTCTCTTCCTTCGCGATTGCTTCCGCATTCCTTCGCGCATCACGGCGTTCTGTCTGCTGAAGCGCACGCACAATCCGATCGGTTGGGAATCGAAAAGCGCTGTGGTTTTCACTGCATCCCGGATGTGACTTGACCGACAGGACAGCGGCAGTTAGGCTTTCGACGGTTCTGCTCGGCTGCGTGACTTTGCGATCGGCGCAAAGGATATCTGGATCTGAATCAAGCGATGTCAGTCCGTAGAGCACTTCGTCGGGGGAACGTTGGGAAGGGGGATCGGGATATGAAGTCTCTGCTGCGCAACAATGTGCGGGAGTACGGAAGTGGCAGTACTCCGATGCTATTTGCTCATGGGTTTGGCTGTGACCAAGGAATGTGGCGCTTTGTCGCGCCAGCGTTTGAACAAGATCATCGCGTGATCCTGTTTGATCACGTCGGTGCTGGAGCATCAGACACGTCCTGCTACAGTCGCGAAAAGTACGGAACGCTCAGCGGTTACGCGGATGACATCGTTGAGATCTGCACGGATCTGGGACTGCGCAATGTGGTGTTTGTCGGACACTCTGTCAGCGCGATGATTGGTGTACTGGCTGCGATCAAAGCGCCGCACCTGTTTTCGCGTTTGATCTTGGTCGCTCCTTCACCACGCTACATTCACGATGTCGATTACCAGAGTGCATTTACCCAGAAAGACATTGAAGGTCTTCTGGAGCTGATGGACGCCAACTTTATGGCGTGGTCCAGCATCGTGGCACCGACGATCATGGGAAATCCCGATCGTCCCGCGCTGAGCGAAGAGCTAAACGGAAGCTTCTGCCGAACCGATCACCACATCGCGAGCCACTTTGCGCGCGTGACGTTTCTGTCGGACAACCGAAGTGATCTGCCAAAGCTGTCTTGTCCTTCGCTGATCTTGCAGTGCAGTCAGGATGCGATTGCACCGGAGTCTGTCGGTGACTATCTACATCGCCACCTTGCACACAGTGCGATGCAAAAGCTGCGCGCAACCGGACACTGTCCCAACCTGAGTGCTCCTGAAGAGATGATTGCTGCGATTCGCCTCTATCTCGCCAGTCAGAACTGAGCATGCACACTTTGCCCGAATCGCAGTACGAGCTGTATGAAGAGAGCCCGTGCGGACTTCTCTTTGTCGACGGCACCGGACGGCTCGTTCACGTCAACCGGACGCTGCTCGCGTGGACTGGATACAGCAAGGAAGAGCTGCAACACAGCAGTCCCTATTCGCTGCTGCTGACCGTTCCGGGCGCACTTCTGTTTCAGACGCACTGTATTCCGCTGCTGCGCTTGCGGGGCTTCCTGAGTGAAATCTCGCTCGATCTGCGCTGCAAAGACGGTCGACAGATGCCAGTCCTGCTTGCCGCCAGCGTGCAGAAGGATGACGCAGGGAAGGAGTCCTTGGTTCGCGTTCTGTTTGCCAGTGCGCCCAATCGTCGAGAATATGAGCGTGAGCTGCTGCGTGCGCGTACGCAAGCGGAAGATGCAGCAGACAAGCTGCGTCGTATGACCGAGCAGGCGCAGCGCAAAGTGGCGGAACAGGAAGTGCTGCTGGCGTCGGTGGCGCGGATGACCAGCGGAGATCTAAATACGCCGGTCTCGATCGACTCCGAAAGCTCTCTGTTTCCCCTGGCGAGTGCGCTCGATCGGATGCGAACAGACATCTTGGAGCAGATCCGAACGCTTCAGGAACACACCGCAGAAGTGCAGCAGCTGAACAAAGAACTCCGTCGCCAGATCGAGCAGCGATCGCGTCTGCTCATTGCGTCGATGGAGTCGGATCTGGCTCGCAGTGATGCGTTTGATGAAGAGGAGACATCCACAGAGTTTCAGCCCATGTTGGCGCGCGGAGTTGTGCTAGCAGAGCGCTATCTGATCGGCGATATCTTGGGTCAAGGTGGGATGGGAACAGTGTATGGAGTGGTGCGTCTTTCCGACGGAAAACACTTCGCTGCGAAGGTCTTGGGAGACAAGCTCAGTCATCGCGCGATGGCGCGCTTTGCACGGGAAGCGCAGCTGCTGGCGCGGATCAATCATCCCAACTTGATTGACATTGTGGATGTCGATATCACCGACGATCGCGTTGCCTACATCATCATGGAACTGGTGCGCGGAAGGAGCCTGGCTGAGCTGACCCATCGCTACGGTGAGCGCGACTTCATGCTGCAGATTCTGTTACAGACCGCCCAGGCGCTGACCGCCGTTCATGCCGCTGGCGCAGTCCATCGCGATCTCAAGCCGGGCAATGTCTTGGTTGAAACGCGGGGGGATGGATCGACGCTGGTGAAGTT
>ERZ724519.134-NODE-134-length-27814-cov-5.956230_pt1 | contig 27814 bp, 18 predicted proteins | sample MGYA00376052_ERZ724519 | MGnify/ENA primary metagenome ERZ724519 (study PRJEB28724, sample SAMN07190883) | activated sludge metagenome | isolation source: activated sludge of sewage treatment plant in Hong Hong | place: Hong Kong | collected 2016-03-17 ... | reverse complement strand
ATAACAACAAAATCCGTTTTTTCTCAAATACTTCTTGCACCGCACTCAAGGGTGGAGGGCCTTGAAATGCGCCTTGGGCACGTAAGGTTTGCCCAATTAGAATGAGAATGCACTGAAAGTATGATAATCCAGGAGGAAGGCGAAAACGGCCAAGTTCAACATAAACGCTCAGTATTGGCCATGATAACCCATCAATAGTATCTCCGTAAGCCAGTGACCCAGCGTTGACTGCATGGGCCAGGAAGCGAAGGGATGAGGTCTTTCCTGAACCAAGAGAACCAACAAGCATAATTTTCCGGTTACTTCTCATCGCATCCAGTAAGGGCAAACGCTCTTGATGAAGTATCCGCAGTCCTTCACCTGGTACTCCGACAAGTGGATTCACATCTAATGGCGTGTACTGAGACAGGAATGCTGAAAAATCTCGATCTTGATTTTGTCGATAGTCATCAAGATTAAATGACATGTCAATCTCTGCATTTTGTTCAATGTAATAATTATAGACCAAATCTCCAATATGACACCCTATATATGAACCTCCTTCAATCTGGTACATTCCCATTACTACCCTCCTCGCGTGAGATAAAAGCTCTACGCTGACGCTCTTGTGAATAGTTCGATTTTGCGGAGCAAATCGTCTTTGGAACCATGTATCAACAGGGATTTCTTTGCCGTCCAGCCGTTCAAAGTGCTGAGTTTACGGTTTGCGTACCGCGGCGGGCGTAGTTTGGTCAAGTCATACACGGAGGGCGGTTCGACCGCTACTCAGGCTGATTCTTGCCAGCGAGTGGCATCCCGACGAGGGACCTCGTGTGCCGTGGGCACGTCGATGCGTCAGTCCAAAAACTACTTGACGTCAAATGCAAATTTGAGGATCGTTCGACCGATTTTTCACGGCTTTTCCCCTGTTCCGTTCGGTATTTGTTTCTCGATGGAATCGAGGGTGGCGTTGACTCTCGGTGAACGATGCCTTTTTCGTGGGCGGCTTGGAGCGCGGATGCCATCTGACGACCGAGTCGCATCACGGCTTCAGGCGGTAGCTTGCCACCTTGCGCGTCGAGTCTCTGACGGAGCGTCTCTCCGCTCAGATATTCCATCACGATGTAGGCCGTTCCGTCGTCGGTTTGGCCGAACTCGTAGATGTGAACAATGCCGGGATGCTCGACGATGCTGGTCGCTTTGGCTTCGTTGAGAAAGCGCGTGGCGATCTGGCGATTGTTGGCAAAGCGCTTGTGCAGCAGCTTGATCGCGGCACGACGCTTCATCTGGTCGTGCACAGCCTCGAAGACCTGCCCCATTCCGCCCGATCCGAGCATACGGACGATTTGGTAGTGGCCAATCCTTTTGTCCACGACGGTCCCCTGAGAGCTGCTCATCGCATCCAGATAGTGATCTGAAATACGATTTGGAAACTGGATTATAGCCGGAATTGACGATGGCAGTCTGGCTTGATTTGTGTCGACACGTAGATAAATGTCAGGTTTTCAAGCAGAGCTTGGGCTGTTTAGTATTCATTTTTTCAGTAATTTCCCGCATACTCCAGACTCAATTTTGAACCTTCTCGGACGAACAATGGGGCGAACCTCTAGCCTGCTCTCTCGACTCGCGTGCCTTTCCATCGGACTGCTTGGCCAAGTGGCTGTGGCAGCCCCGCATCCGTATTCCGTCGACGACCTGCTGCGGCTGTATCGGGTTTCTGACCCGCAGGTGACGCCCGACGAGCGGCTGCTGTTTTTTACACAATCGCAGGCTCGGCTCGACGGCAATCGCTGGCAAGGAACCATCTGGGTTCAGTCGCTGTCGCAGACGGGCTTGCCGCTCGGTCCGGCGCAGCAGTTTACGTTTCCCGAGCACAGCGGCAAGGGCGAAGGCCAGGACTTTTCGCCGCGTCTGTCACCGAGCGCGAACAAGCTGGCGTTTGTCTCGACGCGAGACGGCGGCGCACCGCAGCTTTACGTGATGCCGATTGGCGGCGGAGAAGCGCGCAGGCTGACCTCGGTTCCGTCGGGAGCGAGTGATCCGATGTGGACGCCCGACGGACGCGGCCTGGTCTTTACCAGCAAAGTGTACGCCGACTGTCCGCCACTGCCCGCCGGGGACGAGTGCAATCGCAAGCGAAGCACGGCGCAAGAGCAAAGCCCGGTGCAAGCGCGCATCGCGGACCGGCTGTTTTACCGTCACTGGGATGACTGGTTCGACGGAAAGCGCAAGCATGTGCTGCGGGTGATGCTGCCGGATTCGCCGTCACAGCCGGTCTCTGCGCCCGTCGATCTGACGCCGGGTGACTTCGATGCGCCGCCGATTGCCCGAGGTGGAGACGAGCCTTACGCGATCTCTCCCGACGGAAAAGAGCTGGTCTTTGTCCAAAACCGCGACCGCGATGTGGCGTCGTCGACGAACTCGGATCTGTGGGCAGTGCCGCTTGGGAAAGACTTCGTGCCAGCGGGTCAGCCGCGCAACCTGACGTCGAAGAACCTGGCGTCGGACATCGCGCCACGCTTTTCGCACGACGGACGATTTCTGGCATTTCTGGCGCAGCGACGGCCCGGCTTCGAGGCAGACCGCTGGGAAGTGTGGCTGCACGATCGCGTCACGGGTCAGTATCGCTCTCTGACGGAAAAAGTGGATCTGACGGCGCATGAGCTGACGTGGTCCGACGACAACCAGCGCATTTACTTCGTCACCAGCGTCAAAGGCCGTCGCGCCATCATGGCGGTGGACATCAGCGGTCAGCAGGCTCCCGTCGAAATCGGACAAGGCGACGCGAGCGAGCTTCAGCTTGTGCGCGGCAAGAGCGGTCCGGCGCTGTACTTCTCTCGGGGCAGCTTGCAGCGTCCGCCGGAAGTGTTCCGCATCGATCTGGACGCGATGGGCAAGGCGACGGGACCGGCCAGCCAAGTGACCAAGCAAAACGATGCGGTGCTGGCAGAGCTACGGCCCGGACCGACGAGCCAGCTGTTTGCGCGCAGCCAAGACGGTCTGACGCTGCACAGCCACGTCATTACGCCGCCGGACTTTACGCCGACGCAGAAATATCCGGCGGTGGTGATCATTCACGGTGGACCGCAGGGCGCGTGGGAAGATGCGTGGCACTGGCGCTGGAACGCGCAGCTCTTTGCGGGAGCGGGCTACGTGGTGCTGCTCGCCAACCCGCGCGGCTCGGAAGGCTTTGGTCAAAAGTTCGTCGATCAAGTGTCGGGCGACTGGGGTGGCAGAGCGTACGACGATGTGATGAAGCTTACCGATGTGCTGGCGCAGCAGCCGTACATCGATGCAAAGCGCATTGGTGCAGCGGGAGCCAGCTACGGCGGCTACATGGTCAACTGGCTGGCCGGGCACACCGATCGCTTTGCCGCGCTGGTGAGTCACGCGGGCGTGTTCGATCTGCGCTCGATGGCCGGGGAAACCGAAGAGCAGTGGTTCCCGCGCTGGGAGTTTGGTGGCGATTCCTGGCAGAGCGATCAGCACGATCGGTTTAGTCCGTCGCGCTTCGTCGACAAGTTCAAGACCCCGATGCTGGTCATCGCGGGAGAGCGTGACTACCGAGTGCCCGCCGGCCAAGCGCTCCAGCTCTTTACCGCGCTTCAGCATCGCAAGGTTCCGTCGCGGCTGCTGCTGTTTCCCGGGGAAAATCACTGGGTCGGAAAGCCGCTGCATACCAGGCTCTGGTATGGAACCGTGCTCGACTGGCTGAGCCGCTACATGGGCGGAACCAAGCCCGATCCCAAGATCATCGACAGCGCCACGACGATCGCCAAGTAGCTGCAACACTGGCAATAAGAGGCGTTTTGTATGCCTCTTATTGTCATGTCTGCGGAGTCAGTAGCGTAGACGCTCCAGCTCGTGGGACAAAAAATCCGGCGCGAGGTGACTATAGACCAGCGTCATCCGTAGATCCGCGTGTCCCAGCAGCTTCTGTAACGTCAAAATGTTTCCGCCTTGCATGATGAACTGCGATGCAAAGGTGTGACGAAGCGCATGAAATCCGCGCGTAAGGGGCTGACACGCAGCGTCGCGCAGAAGCTTCGGGAGTCCGTGCGCAACGCGACGTCCTGACATGCCAAATCCCTGCTTGGTTTGCACCGGACAGACCAGCCGTTCCGGTGTCTTGGGACAGCGTGCGTGCCAGTCTTGCAGAAGCGGAATCAGCGCAGAGTGCAGCGGCAAATGACGCACCAGACCCGACTTGGGAGTCTGCCGGTAGCTCCGCATCACCGACATCCGACCGCTTGCCAGATCGATGTCTTGCCAGCGCAGACCGAAGATTTCTCCTCGGCGCAGACCTTGTCGCAGCGCAATCGCAATCGCCACCGCACGCGACCAGTCCACCGCGCGATCTGTTGTGCGCGCTCGCTCTTCCGCAAGCGAAAGGAGTCGCCTGGCTTCATCAAGGGTCAGGTATTCCAGCGACGACTCACGCCGAGGCAGCTCCAGTCCTTTTTGCGGACTCTGCGCCAGCAGACCGACACGCACCGCCCAGGACAGACACGTTCCAAGCGGACGCAGCGCAGCCCGCACCGTATTCGATCGATAGCGCGTGCAGAGCTGATTCCGTAGTCGTTCCAGATCCACCAGCTTGAGCGACGAAGCCTGCACATTCCCAATCAGCGGCAGAACCCGCCGCAGCGCAGTCTGTGCTGTCGATCGATAGCGCGTCAGATCCTTGATCTGTGGACCTCCGCACTCTTCTAGCCAGCGCATACACAGCGCACTCACCGTCAGCGCAGGTGTCTGTGGCTTGGCGACTTCGAGTCCTGCTTGTCCGCGCGCAACCTTCGCTTCGATCTCAACCAGCATCTTCTTTGCCAGCGCCAGCGTCGGCTGATGACTCGCTCTCTGTCTGCGCGTTCCGTCTACATCCACCCAGCGAATGTAAAAGCCGATGAAGCGCCCGTTTCTCTTCTTGCGGATGATGTCACCCACGCGAAAAATGTCCCCCGCGCGATCGTATCACGGGCCGTGCACCGCTTGTGCACCGCGCGCGCTGTGTATGCTTCCGTCGAAGAAAACAGGATGGTGCAGAGTCCTTGGTTTTTACGGCTGCGTAAGTCCGCACAAGGATTTAGCTTTTCCTGATCCACGCGCAGATGTACGACATCGGAGAACACCTGGGCGAAAAGTTCCTGACGATGGAGCTGATCGACGGTGCGCCGCTGTCTCAAGTGCTCGGAATCGAGGAAGGGAATCCGCATGCACTGCCCGTCACGCGCGTACTCCCGATTGTGATCGAGATCTGTGCGGGACTCACCGCTGCGCACGAGATCGGGATCATTCATCGGGAACACACTCCACGACTCACAGCGCGCGATCATCATTCCTCATCGTCGAAGAAGTGAGAAACAGAGTCCGCTCGCTTTGTCATCGGAGCCGCGCGCAACAGGCGATTCCGAAGCGATGTCCTACTGCGAGGTATTGAGTAGGATGTCGAGCTTCGAAGACAGGTTCGCTGCAACCACCAGATCTTCTTTGCCGTCTCCGTTCAGATCACCCAGCGCGAAACCCCACGGATTGTTGCTGACCGCGAGCGCCGAGATCGGATCGAACTGTCCGCCACCTTTTCCTCGGAACACATGCACCACACCAGGGCCCGCATTGTGACTGGTGAAGACGAGATCGAGTCGGCCATCCCGATCCAGATCGAGCGCTTCCGCGTAGCGATGATCCGTGGTTCCGCCCGGAATGTCGGTCGCTACCGCGCTCCCAAAGGTTCCGTTTCCGACACCTGGGAAGTAGGTGATCTTGGTGTTTCCGCCGGTTCCCACCACCACCACATCTGCTTTGCCATCACCGTCAAAATCACCAGCTGCGACACCACCACAGCCAGCCTGCGCCAGCGTCAGCATCACCGGATTCCCAAAGCCACCGTTTCCATCCCCAATCAGCACCGCCGGATTGCCATTGTCCGCCGAGACCACCAAATCTTGCTTTCCATCCCCGTTGAAATCGGCGCGTGCAAGCTGTCGACCGTTGGTGATTCCGTTTGAGTCCACGGAGTTCTTGAACGTTCCGTCTCCCTTTCCACGCAGAATGCTGATGGTCTTGCTGGTGTAGTGCATCACCGCGATGTCTTGTTTTCCATCGCCATCCCAGTCTCCGCGCAGCAGATATTCCGGTGTTGCAGAGACAGAGATCGTGCTGCTGGTAAAGACACCGCTCCCACTGTTTAGCAAGATGCTGACGTTTCCAGATAGAGCATTGGCGACGGCAAGATCCGGCTTCCCATCTCCGTTCCAGTCTCCCGAAATCGCATGCGCAGGAGACATTCCCACCGCAGTCTTGATCGGAGCCGCAACCGTTCCGTTTCCGTTTCCTTTAAACAGGAAGACTTCGTTCGATCCTTGACTGACCATCACCACATCGCGCGGACCCTCTCCTGTGAAGTCTGCCAGGGCAATCGCGCGCGGAAAGACACCTTGGTTTTGCGTCGCTGCGCTGCCAAATTCCACCTTCCCAAAGTAGTAACGGAATGCATTGTTTAGCGTCACCGGGTGATTTCCAGGGAAGGTCACAACCAAGCTGACAACACCCGGATTCCCAATGCGCATCGGAGTCGCTGCTGTCATGCTCGTTGCCGATGCAACCGTCAGTCCTCCGACCGCTCCGCTCCCAAGCTGCGCGCTCAGTCCGGTTCCACCAAAGAAGTTCTGTCCAGTGATGGTAATCGCCGTAGCAGCATTGGTCGGCCCCGAGCTGGGCGTCACTTTGCTCAGCACTGGCGTCGGCAGACACTGTGACAGATAACAAACGCGGGACTGACAGTCGCGATCGAGCAGACACGCTTTCCCATTTACGCACGACAGACAGTTGGTTCCACCGCAGTCCAGATCCGTTTCGTCTTGGTTGATGTTTCCGTCGACACAACCGGGAGAAATGCACTGTCTCTGCGTACACAGACTGCTTACACAGTCCGATCCAATGTTGCAGCCTTGCTGGTTTGCGCAGCTCGTTGGACAAGAGCCTCCGCAGTCGATGTCTGTCTCTGTTCCGTTGCGAATGTTGTCGGTGCAGCTTGGAACAGAGCAGCTTCCCGCGCTGCACTTTCCGCTCTGACAGTCACCCGCTACACGACAGCCTTGATAGTCGTTGCAGCGACTGGGACAAGTGCCTCCGCAGTCCACATCTGTCTCGTCTCCGTTCTGGAGCTGATCGATGCAGCTTGGTGCAGAACACAGACTCTGCGTGCAGACTTGGCTTGAACAGTCGCTTCCTTTGCTACAAGTGTGTCCGTCGGCGCAGGCTTCGCAGGAACCGCCGCAGTCCACGTCTCCTTCGTCCCCATTTTTGACGCCATCGACGCAGGATGCAGGCACACAGAGCCCACCTGCGCACTGCATGCTCTGACAGTCGGAGCCCACGACACATGCTTGCGAGTCCCTACATCCCGTCGAGCAGCCACCGCCACAGTCGATATCCGACTCGCCTTCATCGAGCACTCCGTTTTCACAGAGCGCAGGCGCAGTGCAAGCAGCCGCTGTCATCAGCACACCGCAGAGCAGCCAAGAACTCGCCATCCGCATCATAAGTCCCCCACATGAAGTCAAAGCCAGGCACTATGCGGCAAGGATAGCAGACCTACTTCTGCGAGCACCGTCGTGAACCGCATGACCTTGCAACGTGTCAGAAGCGCTAATACATCTGGCCTGCCCATGTAGGAAGAAGAACGTCGCAGCGACCGAGTACGCACCGTCATCAGGTGTTTACAGCAGGGACTGTTCCTGCACGAGGTAACGCCTTGAGATGTCTGAAGTTAGTGACTCGCTTTGATGCGCGGAATCAGGACTCCGCTTTGACGCAGACGCTGTTCCAGGACACGATTTCCCGTCGCATGCCAGCGCTCGTATAGCTCGATCAGATCGCTCGGGACAGCCAGGTTGATGCGCGATCGCAGACACAGAAGTACGTCCACAAGTCGTGGGAATCGCTCCGCCAGCTCACTACATGCATCACGCAAGATCGCACTCAGCAGCTTGGGAGTCGCAGCCAGCTGAGCGTACGCAGCGCGTCCCAGATCGACGTAGTAATCGACGCGGATGGTCCGACGAGACAGACTCTCTCCGAACAGTCCGCTGGTGGTCAGCGCAGTGTCTCCCACTTCTTGTAGGAGCCGAATGCGATCCGCAGGAAGCGCTTCTGCTGCATGAATCAGCTTCAGCGCGAGCGGCTCTGGATCAAGCTGTGCGCGCGTGTAGTTACACAGCAGATGAACCAGATAGTACTCGGTAGCGTCTTTGACTTTGACGTTTTCCGACCGGAGCGCGCTGGTCAACACCTCGTGAAAGTACAGCTCGACGGATGCGATCTCCATACCGATCGAGTGTACGGAGTCCTCAACAGACCTCTGCTGGTCGCGCGTAGGAATCGAGAAGGAAGGCTCCCAACCTACGGAACAGAGACGCTCTTCGGTCAAGCAGAGCGTGCCATTTTCCGACGGAACATCCGCGATTGGCACCCACCCCGTGCGAGCGCTAACAAAGTGCAGTTCTGATGAAAAAGGGACTGCGCGCGTGCTTACAGCGTGACCAGATTGACCGCGATCTTGTGCTCGGGTTCAGAGATTGTGAAGCTAGATTCCGAAAAGCGCGGCGGACCCAAGCGAGGACGCAAGTTGTTCGACACACCGACGGGCTCTTTGGGAATTCCGATCCAGTTGGTATCGAGCTTTCCGTTGTCGTTGACGTCGTGATACACGGTCACTGCGTACGTGCCCGCAGGCAAGTTGGGAAAGCGTAGCTCCAGCGACGAAGACGACACTTTCATCGCTTGATGTTGTGCCGCTTTGGTCAGCGAAGCAGGAAATCCCTGATCGCTTGGAAACAACAGCGCGATCACATGTCCACTCGCAGTGGGAAGACCGGAAATCGACACAACCAGCGTCGATAAGCTCGATGCAGCCGTCACGGGTGGATCATCGGCCTGCGCAGTCCACGCGGGACACATCGCAGCCAACGTAGCGGTCAGAAACAGTCGTAGCATCGGTCGCATGACGATCTCCGGCAGAGTGGACAGTGGGCCGACGTAAAAAGTCTAGCAGTCGACCCTGACGATCCAGCCTAAAGAGAGATCGGCATGCCCCAGTTAAAGTGAATGCGACCTGGGAAGTGTAGGTACCAAGGTTCCCGTTTCCACCGCTCTGACTGCACGAGCGGAAGCTGTCCCGGCATCACCAGCGGATACGCGTAGTCGAGAGACAGCGCACCAAACTGCGTCAGCAGCCTAAGTAGCGAGATTCCCACCGAAAAACGCACATCGTTCCAGCTCATCCGCTGAAAGCCATCGAACACCGCGCCGGTATCCAAAAACAGCGCACCGACCCACGGCCAGCCACCGATCTTGGGCGTGATCGCAAACTCCCACTCCAGCTGAGACAAGATACGCGCGTTGCCACCGACGGGAACGATTCGATACGCAGCCAGATCTGGCACCGGACCAATCGGCGCGCGAACTTCCTCGGCACGAAGCGCATCAGCGTCGTACCCGCGCGTCGAGCTGTCACCGCCCGCGTAATAGCGCTCGACGACGGGCAGCGCCGGACGGTTGATCGGGAACCCGTAGTTTACCCGCAGGTTCATCTTCCAGTTAAAGCGCTTCATCCCAAACGGCCAGCCGTCCTCGGTGCGCAGCGCCGGACCAAATGGCTTCAGCCACACCGCTTGTCCCGATAGCGCGATGAAGCTACCACCGACGTTGAACGGCAACACCGAACAGCACAGCGCCGCCGTCACTTGCGTCGACAGCAAAAAGCCGCTCACGGGCATCAGCGGATTGGTCGGCACCGGCAGGTTTCGCAAAAGCAGCGCCGGCGCTTCAAAGCCCACCCGACGATCCCAGACGATGCCCATCGAAAACTTCAGCGACTGTGAGCGATCTCCGTCGAGGTTTACATCCGTCGATCCTTCCCCGCGATAGAGCGGAACCAAGATCTGGCTGATGTTAAATTCCAGTCGTCCGAACACTCGCAGCGTCGGTGGAAGTCGGCGTCCTTGCTCATCGGCGCGCGCAAAAAACCGTGTCAGCTCGGCGTTGGCTCCGTACGACGTGACCTGCCCGATGCTGTAGGTGTTTTCGTTGCGCCAAAAGCCGCGCACGTCGAGACGCACAAACGGATTCCACAGCCTCGGGGCCGCGACGCGCGCCAACAGCGACTGCACCCGCGAGCCCAGCTCTCCGCGCAGCTCCACTTCCGAGCCCGTCCCGAGCAGGTTCCGCCACACATAGCTGGCCGACGAATAGATCGGGTTATCCGTCGAGACACCCGCGTAAATGCCCAGCTCTCCCGAGTTGTCGTAGCGCTCGGTCACTTCGATGAGCACCGGCACCGGATTGCGTCGCAGCGGCCAGTTTTTCTCTCGTGCTTCGGCTCGATATTCTTCCGTTTCACCGGGATTGGGAACGACGCGCACCGACGCAAAGATCTGTCGACCGATCAGGTTCTGTTCGCCTTCGAGCAGCTTGTTGCGATCGAACAGATCGCCTTCTTTGAACAGCAGATCGCGACGGATGATGCTCTCTCGCGTGACGAAGTTGCCGCGAATCAGGATCGGACCAAAGCGCACCGGCTCGTTTTCGGTGATCAGCCAGCGCAGCGTCACCTTGGTGTGATCGTCGTTCCAGTGCGACTGCGTCGGATCGATCACCGCGTACGGATGTCCCAGCTCCGCCAGCTGTTCGAGCAGCCTGACCTTGTCCGCGACGACCGCTTCCGGCGTATACGGCTTTCCTGGTCGAAGCTGGAGCCCGCGCGCAAGCTGCTGCTCCTTCACGCGATGATCTCCGACGAACTCGACCGACACTGCGTCGACCAGCTCTTTTTGGCCTTCGTCTATCTCGAAGCGCAGATACAGATCGCCACTCTCGCTGTCGTCTTCTTGCGCCGTCTGAAGCCCGAGCAGCGCGAAGCTTGCCACCGCCTCCCGCGAGCGCGCCATCTTCACCGAGACGCGCGCTTTGGGATACCCTTCTCGACGGTAAAAATCTTCGATGTGATCGACATCTTGTTGCAGCGCCACCGCCGACGCAAAGCCACCTTGTCCAATCCCCAGCACACCCAGCCGAGGATAGCGACGCGTCCGAATCTGCTCTTCCAGCTTGCTCGACGAATAAGACAGCGCTTTTCCCGACGGACCGGACGCAAACTCGATGTCGCGAACCTTGAGCTGCGGACCTTCGTGGATCAGAAACTCGACCTCGACGGGATCGCCGCTGCGATTTTTCCAGCGCCACTTGACGCGGGCCTCGAAAAAGCCGCGCTGCTGATAGAGTCGATGGATGTTGCGCGCGCTCTCGTCGAGCTCATTGGCGCTGTAGTAGTTGTCGCGAAAGATCGTCACCGCCGATCGCAGATCGCTCTGCGACAGCTCTTTGCGACCCAAAAAGTACAGCTCGACGCGCTTGCGTTCTTCGACAGCCAAGTCCAGATCGACGACGCGATCTTTGCGATTGGGTCGGATCTCGCGCTTCGAGATGCGCACGCCCGCGTAGCCTTTGCTCTGGTAATGGTCGACGAGCCGCTTGATGTCTTCCGCGATGCGCTCGGTGCTGGTGCGACCAAACCACAGACAGCAGTGCTCAAAGAAGCTGTTTAGCTCCAGCGGCGACAGAAGGTGAATGCCTTCGCTGCGGATGTCACCGATGCGATAGCGCAGACGCCAAAAGCCGACGTTCAAGTTGATCTGGATCCGCACCGACACCTGCTCGGGATGTTCGGGCGCCCAGTCGAGCACAAAGCGAGCCGTCGCGTCGTAATAGCCGGTGCGATGCAGAAAGCTCACCAGCTCACGCTCTTGACGTTGGATGTCCGCGACGAGCGATTCCCCTTCCGGCAGACGATAGCCCGCGCGCCAGGTCACAAAGCTCAGGATCTCCCACTCGAAGATCGGCCAGTTTCCCGTCACATACAGTCGACGCACCACGCGCATCGGACGCAGCCGAATCATCAGCGTCGAGTCCGGCCCAAGCTCATAGCTCGCGTGATAGCCCAGCACATCCAGATCGCGACGAACGCGAGTCCGTAGCTCGTCGTCAAAACGACCCGGCAGCCGCATGTCCAAAAAGCGCACCAGCTTTTCGGGACTGTCCCCGCTCAGCAGCGTCCCACCAATCCGTACCTGCGTAACCAGCTGCGCACTCGGGGGCTCACTGGACGATGAAATCTCACCAGTTTCCGTCTGAGGGCTGGCCCAAGTTACACCTACACAACCCACCAGCACCCCGCACAACGCGAGGACGGCGAGAAAGCTGTTGCCGACACGCACGCTTGCTCGGCGCATTTGGACTATGATAGAAAGCACTGGTGAATTGTCGGGCCCAGTATAGGAGATTTTTGTATGTCTGATCGTCGCGAAAACTCGCTTCTTTTCTCGCTCAACCAGCTCAAAGATCTGGCGGAGGAGAGGCAGGCAGAAGAGGCAGCGGCGGTCCGCGCCCAAGAAGAGGCGGCCCGACGAGCCATTGAAGACGAAGAGCGGCGCAAGCGCGAAGAAGAAGAGGCCAAGGTTCGCGCCGCCGAACAAAAAGCCCGACAGGAGCGAGAAGAAAAAGAGCGTCTCGCCCGAGAGGAAAAGTTCCGCATCGATGAAGCCGAGCGGCGTGCGCAGGTGGAAGCCGAAGCGCGCATCGAAGAGGCTCGACGGATCAAAGAGACGCAAGAGCGGATCAAGAAGCAGCTGCCTTATAAGCTGCTGGCAGGCGTCGCAGCGGCCATTCTCGTCGTCGCGATGGTTGTGATCGGCGTCATCATCAACAAGCGTCTCGAAGACGAAAAGATGCACCAAGCCAAGCTCGCGGAGCAGCGCAAGCTAGAGCGCGAGGCAGCGGCAGCGGAAGAACGTCGTCTCGAAGAAGAAGAGAAAAAGACCAAGAAGGCCATCGAAAGCCTGATGGGCAAGCTCGATGCAACGGCAAAGGAAGTCGAGCGCAAGAAGGCCGAAGAAGATGCCAAGAAGGCCGCCGCAGCAGCCAAGTCGTCGTCCGGCAAAAAGAGCAGCGGCAAAGGCAAGGGCGGCGGTGAGGAACCAAAGAAGAAGGGCGGCGACGACGACGTGCTCTAGTCGCGTTCTTGTGATTTCGGTCCTTGACTGACTTGCGAAGATAGATACACTCCCTTTCACCTTCGCACGGTTCCGCTGCACGGCGGGACTTCGCAGGGCGGCATAGCCAAGTGGTAAGGCAGAGGTCTGCAAAACCTTTATTCCCCGGTTCGAATCCGGGTGCCGCCTCTCAAGACGTACCATCGAGCCTCTGTGGGGGACAGAACAGCGGCTCAGACGTCTACGCTCCCGAGGTTGTTTTTCGGAAGCGCTGATCAGGAACCTGAGCGGTATTCCATGCTCGCGATGGACAGACCCAGCGAGCACGCGCACATCCAACAAATGTGCTTACGGCGTCAGTCCGACCTTCTTCATCGCGACTGGCAGACGCTGCATCAGGATCGGACCCATCTTCTGGCCGACCTCTCCTGAAATTTCAGGAAGCATGCGCGCGGCCTTCTTGCCCACCGGCGTCTTGTAAAACGAGATGAGCTGACGAATCTCTTCGGTGGTGAAGCGCGTCGCGTACACATCAACCGTCCAGTTTGCCAGGTCGCTATATGGCAGCGCTTCGACCACCGCTTGGCCCATCTTCGACTCGGTGTCGGGCGGAACCTTGGCTCCGCTCTGCGCCATCGATGCCAGCATCTGCTTGGTCATCTGCGAGATCATCGCTTGATAGGTCTCTTGCGGAGTCACCATCTGCACGAGCTCCATCGTCACTTTGCGATCCGCATCCGCCGCAGCCGGTCCACTTACACCGAGCACGGAACAGGACAGCGCCACCGCGAGCAGCCAACGCACCGAACGTTTTTGTGTTTGCATGTGCGGCTTATAACACCGCACCGCGAGCGTGGGGAAACAGATCCGACGATCCATACACTCGCTGTAAATGCGCGCCACCAGCGTACAAAAGCGAAGCGTACACCGTCACTCCTGCAAACAGGCTTTGCCAGTCTCGCAAGCTCACGCAGTATACTGAAGAACGTGGCAGACCGTCCCAGTGTAGCCAGTGGGGGCGACCCCCAAGTCGCGCTGGATGATGATCACCAGCGAGAGCTGGATACGCTACGCCAAGCGCTCGCACAGTCGCAGCAGCAGCTGGCGCAATGTGAACAGCAGCTGGTTCACACCAAAGCAGAGCTGGCAAGCTATCGACAGCAGTACGAAGTGTCTCGCGCCACGTCGATGGAGGAGCTGCTGGAGTTTTATCAGCTCGTCTTTGCCAAGAGTCCGAGCGGAATCGGAGTCTTCGACGAGAGCGGACGACTGATGATGGCCAATCCAGTGCTCGGCACGATCATGGGACTGTCCCCCGATGCGCTGGCCAGGCAGAGCTTCCAGACCATGACCTCGTGGAAGGAATCGGGTCTGCTCGACGCGGCATATCACGCACTGCACACACAGACACCGCAATACAAAGCAGCGCATGTGATCTCATCGCAAGGGAACGAGCTGTGGATCGAGTGCGCGTTTCAGCCGATTCAGCAGCAAGGAAAGCAGCGTCTACTCGTGCTGTGCGTCGATAGCACAGAGCGCGAAAAAGCCTGTCTTGATCTTGCAGCGGTTCATCGGGACATTCAAAAAATCCTCAACGCACTGCCTGCGCTGGTTGGATATTGGGATGCGTCTCGACGGAATGTCTACGCCAACCAGAGCTACAAAGAGTGGTTTGGTTGGACGCAACAAGAGATGAAAGGACTCACCTTTCAAGAAGTATTGGGAGAGTACTACCAGACTGTGGAATCGCGCGTAGAAGCAGCGCTCCGAGGAGAAGCGCAGTCCTTTGAGACCACCGTTTCACATCAAGGCAGACAGTTTGAAGCGATGGTTCGGTACATTCCTGACATTGAAAACGGAGCGATCAAAGGCTTCGTCGTACACACTGCGGATGTCACAGAGCTCAAAGCGGCGGAACGGAAAGCGCACTCTGCAAGTCGTGCAAAATCAGAGTTTTTGGCGACGATGAGTCATGAAATTCGAACGCCGCTAAACTCTGTGATGGGATATTCCTCCCTGCTGCTGGATACGCAGCTGGGCGATGAACAGAAGGAATATGTTCACGCGGTTCGCGCTGCGGCAGAGTCTCTGCTTGGATTCCTCAACGCGATTCTGGATCTGTCCAAGCTGGAAGCCGATCAGCTTGAGCTGGAGCAAGCACCGACGGATGTTCTGCTCGCGATTCACGACGCACTGGCCGTGTCAGCAGAGCCCGCACAGCGCAAAGACATTGCGCTTGTGTGCATCACAGAGCCCGGCACTCCGTCCCGCATCCTGACCGATCCAGGACGACTCCGTCAGGTGCTGATTCAGCTGATTGGCAACGCGGTCAAGTTCACCCTGCGCGGAAAAGTTGAGGTTCACTGTCGCGCTGTCAACACACCCATTCCGTCGGTGCGAATCGAAGTCAAAGACACGGGTCCGGGGATTCCTACAGAGTCTCTGTCCAAGCTGTTTCAGCCGTTTGTGCAGCTCGAATCATCCATGGCCCGGCGACACGGTGGATCGGGAATGGGGCTCGCGCTGTGTCGTCGCTTGGTGTCTCTGTTGGGAGGCAACATCGGCGTTGAAAGCATCGTCGGTGAGGGCTCTACATTCTGGCTGACGCTGCCGGTGGGAAACATCGCTTCTGATGTAGCACCGCGCGCGATTCGGACGCTGCATCCGCAGCTACATACGGCACCGAAGATCACGGACTTTGCGCTGGGAACACCCCGAACATCTGAGCGCTCGCCACAGCCCACGTCAGCGTCAGACGGACGCAGGACAAGTCCGCTGCGCATCTTGGTGGCAGAAGACAATCCAGCCAACCAGCGCTTGTTTCAGCTCATGCTGACCAAGCTGGGATGTCGTGTGGATGTTGCGGGCAACGGAAACGAAGCGCTGCGTGCGGTCGAGCGCTTTTCGTACGATCTGATCTTTATGGACTGTCAGATGCCAGAGCTGGACGGTCTGAGCGCAACGGAAGCCATCCGCAAGCTGCCGCATCCCGGTCGTCTGGTTCCGATTGTCGCGCTGACAGCCAATGCATTTACAAGCGATCGCGAGCGCTGCTTGGCCGTCGGAATGAATGACTTCCTGAGCAAGCCCGTTTCAGCCGATGCGCTGGAACAAGTGATCTTGCGAACGCTTCGCATTTCACTGTCTGCAAGCACGGCGTCCGGGTCACAGACTGGCGCAGACTCCGGTACGCAAACGAACGCGCAAAAGGAAGAGCTGGCGGCGATCCGCGCGCAGCTACAAGAGCTGGCGAATCTGCTGGATCCCGACGCAACCATCGCGATTGTGAAGCTGTGCAAAGAAGACTGGCCCAAGCAGCTTGCGCGTGCGCAGTCCGCACTGTCAGGACAAGACGCAGCGACGGTACGACGTGTCGCACATTATCTAGCCGGAAGCACGCTTCAGATCGGCGCAAAGAAGCTAGGAAAGCGCTGTAAGGATCTGGAAACGCTGGCGCAGCATGCGCACCTTCCGCAAGATCTGGAAGCGCTCTCCGCACTGTTTCAGCAAGTGAGCGCAGACATCTTCGCGATCCTGTCTGCGCTATAACTCCAGCGCCGGATTACTTCGCCACCGGAGGCACCGCAAGCCCGCTGGGAACGCGCGAAGGAACCTGCGGCATCTTTGACAGATCGGTCAGTCCTTCGGTCAGAAACACCAGCAGCTGCTGCTTTTCCTGCGCGGTCAGATGCAGCGGTCCGGTACGCAGTCGAGCGTCAATGTTATCGACGGTGTACACCTGTCCGGCACCGGCCCCCTGATCATAGAAATCGATCACTTGTTCCAAGGTTGTAAACGCTCCGTTGTGCATGTACGGAGCCGTCTTGGCCACATTCCGTAACGTCGGCGTCTTGAACGCATGACGATGTCGCGGATCGCGGGTCACTTCCTCGCGTCCAATGTCTTTGGTGAGCTGGGCCAGGCCGCGCTCGGGAACGCCGGTTACACGGAATCGCGTCGACGAAAACTCCGGTCCTTCGACTCCGTTGAACAGCGGAACATAGTGGCAAAACGAGCACTGCGCTTTTCCGAAGTAGATCTCAAATCCCGCAGCGGCATCCTTCGACAAAGCAGCGCTGTCGCCCTGAAGATAGCGATCCACTGGCGCATCATTTGCGATCACACTGCGACCAAACGCAGCAATTGCCCGAGCCAGCGAGGACGCGGTCAGCTCTCCGTACGCGGCAGCAAAGCGCGACTGATATTCAGGATTCGCAGACACCCGCGACAGGGCCTTGGGAATCGTGGAACCCATCTCACGCGCGTTTTCAATCGGCAGCAGCGCTTGATCTTCCAGCGTCGCTGCGCGTCCATCCCAAAACTGCGCAAACTGATAGCGAACATCAAAGATCGAAGGCGAAGATCGCGGCAGATCGCCTCCACTTGGATCCGCCAGCGCGCGTCCCACGGGCAGTCCGTCACTCATCGCTTGGTCGGGATGATGACAGCTTCCGCAGGCCACTTTTCCGCTTTCAGACAGAATCGGATCAAAGAACAGGAGTCGTCCCAGCTCGATCCGTTCCGGGCTTAGAACATTGTTTGCAGGGTCCGCAAAGACCTGTTCAGGAATGCGAACCAGCGACAGTCCTTGCGGCGGAATCGGAGCATTCCCACAGCCGAATAGGAGTCCTCCCAAGCCGAGTAGGAATGCATGTGAAAGAGCCAGCGAGCGGTTCATCAGACACTCCCTTCTTCGCTAAAACTGATACGCCACCGCAACATTGATCTGGTTGGTGTTGCTGCCGCTTACGTCGGTGAAGCGATGTTGATAGTCCAGCTTCAGCGCGACTTCCAAGATCGGACGGAACGTAAGTCCTGCGGTGTACACCGTTCGATCATTGCCAGCTTTTCGCACAAGTCCAAGGCCCGATCCGACGACATCCAGCTGCGTATCGGTGCGCTCGTAGCGACCAAAGACCTGAAGCTGCATTCCTTCATTTCGCGGCAACAGACGCAGCAGATCATAGGACAGCTCGACGTAGCCACCGAGGAGCTGACGCGACACCGGACCACTTGCGGGACGGGCCAGCACCAGCACTTGATTCAGTCGTTCCACGTCGCTGATGTAGATGTACGAAAGCTGTCCACGCAGCGTCAGGCCAAAGCGCGACAGCTTGGTATCGATCGCAGCCACCGTCACAGCCACGTCGCCCAGGTTTGGATCACCCTGCCCCGCTCGTCCCCAGTAGCCCGACAGACCCAGGTTTCCGCCGAGAAACGGTGAGTAGTCGACGCGACCGACCAGGCCCCAGTCGCGCGCGCGGATGTCGGTTTCCTGACGCCCACCACGAATGCCAGCGTCGGCGGTAAAGCCCTCGGCACGCATTCCCGGCGTCACATAGAGCTGGTAGCGAAGCGGTCCGGCAGCGCCGTAGACACCCGCGACGATCTGCTGCCACGTACTCGGAACGATCAGCAGATCTGCGTCGGGACGCTCGGCTCCGTTGAAGGTCGAAGGCTCGTGATAAATGTTGATGAGCCCGACGGGCATCACGCCCATTCCGACGCGAAAGTTTAGCCAGCGACGAAACATAAAGTCGAGCAGCGCTTGTTCGACCCCGACTTCCCCGTTGGTGCCCGACGTGGTGAGCGCGTGCTCGTATTCGACTTCGGAAAAGAAGCGAATGTGGTCGGTGAAGTTGTAGCCAAAAAACAGCACCGTCCGACGCAGATCGACCACCGTTGGCTGGTTTCCACCGATCGGCGCATTCAAGATCGCTTCACCGTACCCACCGACGGCGGCTCCGCGCAGCTTGTTGGTCCGCGCATCGAGCGCAACGTCGATCTGCGACTGCCGAGGCAGGCTGACTGCGCCCCCTTTGCGTGAGGCACTCTTGGGTGCGTCCCCGAGCACCATCTGCGACTGCATCGGGATGTCGTCGTCTTCGGGAGCCAGATCAATCGCAGGACCGACGGGCGCAGCAGCAGGACCGACGGACGCAGCAGCAGGACCAGCATCCGGCGCGACCCCTTGTGCCAACGCCGACGGTGTTCCAAGTGACAGCACAGCCAGCCAGCCCACAGCCAGCCCGCAGCGCCAATGGCCTGTCTTCATCGAAAACGTCCGCATTAGGTCACATCCACCACAGCCGTGACCGTCAGACCCAGCGCCGGCGCAACCTGGAGCAGCACCTGCGAAAGCTCGGCACTGCGACGCAGAAACAGCGCTTTGTCACGGACTTGATCGGTGTTCGTCACCCCGTCGAGCTGACCGAGCAGCCCCGACAGCAGCGCTTGAATCTGATCGTCCAGCGCCGCATCCACCGAGTGAATCAGCTTCGACAGCGGCTGATACATCGCAAAGATTCCGCCAAGACCCATCCGCGCCGACAGCAGCGACTGATGCGCAAACGGACTGTCCGAGCCATCCAGCTTGGTGCCCATCACGACGACCAGCCCGGACATCGCGCCAAACAGTGCGCCGACATCGAGCGTCCGTCCGGTATCTGCCATCGCCACCGGCAGCCGCACCGCCGCTTCCGACAGCGCTCGCCCGCCACGATTGAGCGTCAGCGCATCCGCCGTCGGCAGTCCGAACAGTGGCTGCTCAAAGATCCGCAGCCCGGTTCGCGTAAGTGGATTGTCCAGCTCACCGTCGATGAGCACATCCAGCTCCGGCGCTGCCAGCTTGAACAGCGCCGTGCCTCGATCGTACGCCAGTCGCGCCCGAATCCACGCCGCCTGTGCTCCGACGAGATCCTGCGACCCGATGAGCGGCAGCGCGCGCTCGGCCTCCAAGCTGGCCAGCGCCACCGCATCAGCCTGCTCGACGCCATAGCTTCGCAGCGTGGTGGCCACAATCGTGTTTGCGGCATCCTTGGCGACGCGAGGATCGGAACTACAGCCCCAAAGTCCGAGCGCACACAGCGCACACAGAAGGCTTCGTTTCATGGGAGACAGTGCAAATCAGCATCATTAGGCCCGCGTCAAGTGTTTTTCCGTACCTGACCCCACAGACACCGCCCTGGCTGCTGCACCGGCTCGCTAGCGTCGCTTTTTGCCTTTTTTCTTCTTTTTGCCCTTCTTTTGCTCAATCGGAGACTCCGCGAACTCGTCCTTCACCGACGCCAGCACCTGTTCCAGGTTCAGCTGCATGTTCGGCGGGAGCAGATCGGAATACAGGTAGGACAGCACCACCAGCACCTGCTTGTTCACGAGCACCGCCGTCTTGGCTTTGACACCTTCGGCGCCGGAAAAGCTCAGCTCGGTGGCGGGCATGGTCTCGATCGAAAAGCTCCGAGGCTCCCCGAGCAGCGTCAGACGTCCGGCTTTGATCTCACGCTGCTTGTCGGCTTTCACCAGCGCCAGCGCCTGATCGAACGCGACCAGCACCTGCGCTTGCTTCTTAAACGGCGCTTCATGCCGACGGACCGCGACATCGAGCTGCTGAAGCTTGCCAGTCAAATCACCAAAGCGCATGGTCTGCTGCGCGCCTTCTCCCTGCGGCTGCGGGTCGCCGAGCAGCTTCGGCAGCGAAAGTCCCACACCGATTCCCGGCAGCGAGTGCGACACCGGCGACAGATCCGCTTCTGGTGCCGCTGCATCCGTCGTACCGCTCGCGGACTGACCTGGCGTCGATCCACCTTTGCCCAGCGCCTGGCTCAGCATCGCGCGACCAAAGCGCTCACGCACACTCGGATCGCTTGACCACGGCTTCCCGACGAGCAGCGACGTCAGCACACTTCCCAGCAGCGTCAGCGACGACAGCGCCGCCATCGCTTGACCGATCAGCTTGCTCGACGCACTCGGTGGAACCGGATCAGACAGCCGCAGCGACGGCAAAAGACCACTAACCACCAGCACAAAGCCGATGACGAAGCCGCCGCCCAGCGTCGCACGCTCACCGCTTAGTACGACCAAGATCGCCGACGGAATCACACCAGCCAGCGCCACCTTGCGAACCCGCGCGACCGTCTCGGGCGGCAGACCTTTTTTACGAACCGACAGCGCAGCAAGCGCACCGACGATGCCAAACAGCGCCGGCGCGAAGCCAAACTTACGAGGAATCATCAGCTGCGGCGTCGGAATCACCGCGCACAGCGATCCGACGAGCAGGCTCGCCACCACCAGCAGCAGAAACCGCCCACTGCCGAGCAGACGCTCCGTCTGATACCCGAGAGACAGCAGCACCGCCGCGTTGAGCCCGACCGCCAGCAGCTGATCGTGAAGGAGCCCAGCGGTCAGCAGTCGCCACAGCTCGCCTTCCGTCACAAAGCGCGGCACACAGATGCCCATCTGAAGCAGCGTCCACAGCGTGCCATCCGTCCCCGCCCACAGTCGAAACAGCCCATAAAACAAGAGCAGCGCCGCCGCCAGCACAAACGTCGCCATCGGCTTCTGCGCTTGCAGCCGTTCCTCGAAGCGCTCGACGGCACCGGCCTTGTCGGACTCTGCTTGGGTCAGCCGCGCCGCAAACTCCGTCGCTGTCTCGTTGGTCGGAATGACCTCGCCCTGCGCTTTGATCGCTTCGGCGAGCGGCCCCGACGGACTGCCCATCAGCACCTTGCCTTCGGAGTCGACCTGATACAGCTTCAGCCGCGATCCGTACGTCGCTGCGGCCTTGCTCAGGACATCGGGCAGCCAGCCTTGGTTCGACAGCACCACGACGTGCTGATCCGCGATGCTTTCCGACGTCAGCCGTGCCAGCCGAAGCTGTAGCGAGCGCTCATCTTCCTTCACCGCGTCGAGGATGACGATGTATTCGGGCGGCTTGTCGGGACGCTCGATCCGCAGCTGCACTTCCGTCTCATTTTGGCTATCGAGACGAACCGGCAGCGACGGCGACAGCATGGCCGACACCAAGGAGCGAAAGCGGAGCGTGACCGGCGACAGCGGGCCAGGCCCAAGGGCTTCGAGCATGGCCCATTCTAAACCGTAAATTTTGTAGTTTTTATTACGCTTGAGCTGCGATTTCGATCAGCGTGGGCAGCGTCGCCAGATCCAGGTTCCCGCCGCACAGAAGCAGCGCCACGTTCCGACCCGGCAGCACAAGTCGCCCCGAGGTAAGCGTCGCCAACGCCAGCGCCGCCGTCGGTTCAATCACTTGCTTGGCCCGCGACATGATGAGCAGCAGCGCCTGAGCGATCGCGGACTCGCTGACGGTCACGATGTCGTCGCACAGCTTCTGCATCACCGGGAAGGTCAGCTTGCCCACCGACTGCGTCGCGACTCCGTCGGCAATCGTCTGCGGCTGCGCGATCTTCACGATCCGTCCGGCGCTGCGCGACTGCGCGGCATCGCTCGCGACTTCCGGCTCGACGCCAATCACGCGCACCGATGGCTTTTTCGCTTTCACCGCCGTCGCAATGCCGCTGATTAGGCCACCGCCACCGATGGGAACGATGATCGCTTCGACCTCGGGACAGTCGCGCAGGATTTCCAGTCCGACGGTGCCTTGTCCCGCCATGATGTGCGGATCGTCAAACGGCGGCACCAGAACCGCACCTCGCTCGTCGCACAGCCTGCGCGCAATCGCTTCCCGATCTTCACGCAAGCGATCGTAGAGCACCACCTCCGCCCCGTAGCCGCGCGTCGCATCGAGCTTCACCTTCGGCGCATCGCTCGGCATCACAATCACCGCCGGAGTCTTCACAAGCCGCGCCGCCAGCGCCACGCCTTGCGCATGATTTCCCGACGAAAACGCCACGACGCCGCGTCGCTTTTCTTCATCGGACAGAAGCAGCAGCCGATTCAGCGCGCCTCGCAGCTTGAACGACCCCGAGCGCTGCAGGTGTTCGCCTTTGAGCCACAGCTCGCAGCCTGTGCGATCCGACAGCGCCTGACAGCGCAGAAGCGGCGTGTGATGGATGTATCCGACAAGACGCGCAGCAGCAGCTTCGACGTCCGCAAGCGAGATCGGCGCAGCAATCATCGGCGCAAGATACCGTGGTCTGCGACTGTACGCATTGTCAGCGAGCGTCTGTCGCGGTACTTATGGCTACCTACTTTTGTTTTGGATGGATGAAGGAGAGCGTGATGTCAGCGGCCCCGCCAAGTCCGGCAAATGAACCTCTGAGTGAAGCAGCGCAAGAGCGGATGCGTCACTCGACCGCGCACCTGCTAGCCGCAGCCGTTTCGGCGCTGTGGCCAGAAGCTCGCTTCGGCGTCGGTCCAGCCATCAAGTTTGGCTTCTATTACGACATCGAAGTGCCGGTTGCAGTGGGTCCCAAAGAGCTTGAGCGCATCGAGCAGAAGATGCGCGAGCTGCGCAAAAAGAAGCTGCCGTTTGAGCGACTCGAGCTGCCGATCGAAGAAGCCATCGCCGAGATGGAGCGACGCGGACAGCGCTACAAAGTCGAGCTGCTGACGCTGCTACGCGACAAGGGCTCGACGGCGGTTGCCAAAGAGACGGGCGATGACAGCGTCGTCGATGGCAGCGGCACGCAGGTGGTGTCGTTTTACAAGACCGGCGACTTCGTGGATCTGTGTCGCGGTCCGCACGTCTCGGTGTCGACGGAAATTGGCGCGTTCAAGCTGACCAACGTCGCGGGTGCGTACTGGCGCGGCGACGAGCGCAACCCGCAGCTTCAGCGCATCTACGGCTTGGCGTTTCCGACGCAAGAAGAGCTGGATCGTCACATCCAGATGCTGGAAGAAGCCAAGCGACGCGATCACCGACGGCTCGGACAAGAGCTGGATCTGTTCACGTTTTCGGATCTCGTCGGACCGGGTCTGCCGCTGTTTACGCCACGCGGAACGCTGGTCCGGCGGCTGCTCGAAGACTTCGTGCAGTCGCTGCAAGAGCCGCTCGGGTACCGTCGCGTACAGATCCCGCACATCACCAAGAACGATCTCTACAAGACCTCGGGACACTGGGAAAAGTTCAACGAGGATCTGTTCCACGTTCGCGGCAAGAGCGGCGACGACTTCTGCATCAAGCCGATGAACTGTCCGCACCACACGCAGATCTTTGCGTGTCGTCAGCGCTCGTATCGCGATCTGCCGATTCGGCTGTGCGAAGTGACCAGCGTCTATCGCGACGAGCTGCCCGGTGCGCTGCAAGGTCTGTCGCGGGTTCGGATGATCACCCAAGACGACGCGCACGTCTTCTGTACGCCCGAGCAAGTGCAAGAAGAAGCGCTGCGCATCTACCAAATCATCGACGCGTTCTATCGTCCGTTTGGCATGCAGCTGTCGATTCGGCTGTCGCTGTGGGACGCGGAGCACCCGGAAAAATACCTGGGTACGCCGGAGATGTGGGAAAGCGCGCAAGAGCAGCTTCGATCGGTGCTTCGTCACAAAGGCGTGTCGTGGGTCGAAGAAGCGGGCGAGGCCGCGTTCTACGGACCGAAGATCGACTTTACGGCCAAAGATGCGCTCGATCGCTCATGGCAGCTTGCGACGATTCAGCTCGACTTCAACCTGCCCGCGCGCTTTGACCTCAAGTACATCGGGGAAGACGGTCAGCATCGTCGTCCGGTGATGCTGCATCGCGCGGTGCTCGGTTCGGTCGAGCGCTTTATGTCGGTGCTGATCGAACACTACGCGGGCGCGTTCCCGACGTGGCTGTCGCCAACGCAAGTGGTGGTGGTGCCGATCGCCGATCGTCACAACGAATACGCGCAGTCGGTTGTCGAAAAGCTCGCGTCGGTGTCGCTCAAGAACGGACTCGGCGGAGGCATTCGCGCCGAAGTCGATGACTCGCGTGAGTCGATGCAAAAGAAGATCCGCAACGCACAGCTTCAGAAGATCCCGTACATGCTGGTCGTCGGCGATCGCGAGCAAGCCGAAGGCGCGGCGGCGGTTCGTCTGCGCTCCGGTCAGGATCTGAAGGCCATGCCGCTCGAAGCGATCATCGCGCGCATCAGCGCAGAGATCGAACAGCGCGCCGATCTGCCGGTCTAACCTGCGTCCGTTCCCCGCACGTCCCTACTTCCTACGACAATCAAACGCACGGGGCCTTACGTAATTTCTTTATGAAATTGCGTGGGGGTGTATCAGCACCGCTATCAGAGTTGGTACGATAACAGGGAGTCACCCGACTTCTGTGCCGATGCTCTACCTGCGACTGATCCCTTACGAGGCATCGCTGCTGCTGACACTGCTGTGTCTGCGCGTCGCATGGCGTCGTCGGCAACTTCCTGGATCAGAGCTGCTGGTCGCGTCGCTGCTCAGTCAAGCGCTGTACCTGATCGGCTATCTGGGTGAGCTTTTGTCGACGACGATTGAGTCGAAGATCATCTGGGACAACTTGCAGTGGCTGCCCTGCTTGTCGCTGCTGCTTTTGCGGACGCTGTTTGTGCGTGCGTATACCGGCGGAAAGCGCCTGCCCGCGTGGCTGCTGCTGCACCTGGGATCGCTGCCGATAGTGATGATGGTGCTCGCATTTACCAATCCGTGGCACCACTACATCGGCGCAAACCATCGCTTGATTCCAGGCTGGCCCACCGACGCGCTTTTCTACGAATACGGCATGGTGAGCTGGCTAACGATCCCGTACACGCTGGGGCTGTATGCCTTGTCGATTGGCTCGATGCTCGCATTTGTGCAGCAGCAGCGACCGGGACCGCTGCGCAGGCAAGCCCAGTGCATCCTGGGGTCACAGCTTGTGCCGCTCTTTACGATGGTCTTTGCCGTCGGAAACATCACGATCTTTGGCTATCGCGACATCATGCCGCTTGGGCTGCTCGTGGGAACAGCGATCTTGATGTGGACGCTCATCAAGCATCGCTCGCCGAGACTGGTCCCGATGGCGCGCGAGATGGTGTTCGCGCACATGCAGGTCGGCGTCTTGGTCGTCGATGAGCAGCGAACCATCGTCGATGCCAATCAAGCCGCTGCGACGCTGCTGGGAACAACAACTGCATCGCTGCTCGGACAGCCGCTGGAACAAAAGCTGGGAAGCTGGCACGAAGTGCTTCCGTCGCTGCGTAGCAAAGAATCGGCGCGTTTGATGGTGCAGCAAGACGGCGGTCGCTGGCTTCAGATCGACATCCAGCCGGTCAAAGATGCGTCGCAGCAAGGCTGGCTTTTGCTCCTGGCGGACATCAGTGAACAGAAAAAAGCGACGCAAGAAGCGCACCTGTCTCGGGAAGCGGCGCTCGAAGCCAGTCGGGCCAAGAGCCGCTTTGTCGCGACGCTGAGCCATGAAATCCGTACGCCGCTCGCGGCGGTGATGGGCATCTCGCGGCTCATCGGAGAGACGCAGCTTGATCCCGGCCAGCATGATCTGCTGCGAAAGCTCGACGGAGCGACGCGACACCTGCTGGAGCTACTGAACCACACGCTCGACTTTTCGAAGCTGGAAGCGGGACGGCTGATGCTGTCGCCGGTCGACTTCAGCCTCGGAGCGCTGATGACCTCGCTCGGTGAGATCTTCTGGCTGTCCGCGAGCGACAAAGGACTTCAGTTTTCACTGACCGCTGCGCCGAACGTGCCGGAAAAGCTGTACGGCGACGGTCTGCGGCTCAAGCAGATCTTGGTCAACCTGCTCGGCAACGCGATCAAGTTCACCGATCGCGGTCGCGTCTCGCTGCACATTGAGTGTCTGGACACGCCCGGCGAGCATGTGACGCTGCTGTTTTCGGTGCAAGACACCGGGATTGGACTCAATCCAGAGCAGCAGGCCTCGCTGTTTCAGCCGTTTTCGCAAGCCGATCCGACGATCACGCGACGCTATGGCGGCACCGGACTGGGTCTTTCGATCAGTCGCCAGCTTGCACAGCTCTTCGGCGGTGAGCTGACCTGCGAGAGCCAAAAAGGCATCGGCAGCATCTTTCGGCTGCGCGTTCGATTCCAGGTTCACGATGTCAAGCCATCCGCCGCGCCCAACGCAGAGTCGAGCCAAGAGAGCGCGCCCGTGCTGTCCAAGCCGCCGAGTGAGACGAGCCCGCGTCCGAGCGCCCGATCGCTCAGCGGAAACTCGCCCAGTGGCAGCCAAGCCGACTCCGGTCAGAACATCGAGCGTCCGCGCATCTTGCTGGCCGAAGACAATCAGGTAAACCAAGTCGTGACCCAGAAGATGCTGCGGCGCATTGGCTACGACTGCGAGATTGCGGGCACAGGACGCGAGGCGCTCCAGCTGCTACACAGTCATCCGCTCGACTACTACTGCGCGGTGCTGATGGACTTGCAGATGCCGGATCTCGATGGAAAAGAGACGGTGGTGCAGATCCGCGCCGATGTCCGCTATGACGCGCTGCCGGTGATTGCGCTGACCGGAGAGTCGGTGTCCGATGTCGTCCTGGATGCGCTGTCGTGTGGAATGGACGATGTGATGCAAAAGCCCGTCGATCTCAAGACGCTGAGCAAGACGATTGCGACCGCGCTCAAGATCAAGCGTCGAGAGAGCATTCCGCGCCTGCCGCTCTACCAGCCCAAGTAGGAATCGCTTGGGAATCGCTTAGGAATCGCTTGGGAATCGCTTGGGAATCGCTTGGGAATCGCTTGGGAATCGCTTGGGAATCGGGCGACAGCGTGCAGCTCGGTTAGGAGCCGGGGTCTTTCACGCCAAAGCGCGCAGGTCGGTAGTCAGGATCATCAAGCGGAAGGGCCCGTCGGTCCCAGCAGCATCACCCGGACTCCGTACGCGGCAGCATCGCTTAGCTCACGGTGCGCCATCCGCATCAGCGCCAGCACAACTCCCAAGCTATAGACATCGGTTTTTCCGTCGCACGCAATGCCATCCATCTGCTCGGGAGACATATAACAGAGCGTGCCAACCATCTCTTCTCCGCTGCGTGTGCGTACGCTGTTTCCGTCGCTGGAATCGAAGAACTGTGCGATGCCAAAGTCGAGCAGCTTGACCACTTCGCCGCCCTCATCGCGATGTAGAAAAAGGTTGGCAGGCT
>ERZ724519.128-NODE-128-length-28277-cov-10.294026_pt1 | contig 28277 bp, 22 predicted proteins | sample MGYA00376052_ERZ724519 | MGnify/ENA primary metagenome ERZ724519 (study PRJEB28724, sample SAMN07190883) | activated sludge metagenome | isolation source: activated sludge of sewage treatment plant in Hong Hong | place: Hong Kong | collected 2016-03-17 ... | reverse complement strand
GGTGAAGACGGAGGTAGGGCACGTCACCGATCGATTCGATATCCGCAAACCGATCCGTGTTGAAATTGAGTACGACGTGCTTAAACCAGGACAGTCTATAGTCGCACAGTTCGGATTCAATACAGAGGAAGATGTAATCGCATTTATTGCGAATGATCGCGATCCCACTTGGTATAGGCGGCCTCGTCCCGTTGGTCGATACATTAGCACGGCTTGGATACCCGGTAATTTCTTGTCAGAAGGCACGATGGTTGTCGGTGGCGGGCTTTTCTCGGAAGATCCTTGGCGTGAGCATTGTGACGTGCCGCGGGCGGTGGGATTTCGAGTGGTAGATCCTGGGACAGGTGATACGGCACGAGGTGATGTGACGGGGCGGTGGGACGGAGTTGTCAGGCCATTGCTCAAGTGGTCCACCGAGCATGCGGCCACACGATACTTGTTGGCTGAGTAGCACCGCTTGCGTGAACGTCTTGCTGGACTGACCACACGCGATGTTGTCTTTGTTGATCAAAGGGAACAGCAGTATCGAGAGCACTTGAGACATTGAGGATCGCTATGTTGGCTTGAGATACAGGAGTGAGGATCGTTGGGGTTATTGATCGTGGGAGGTGTGCATATGAAAGCGGTGATTTTAGCTGGTGGCTTAGGGACGCGACTTTCCGAGGAGACAGTTTTGCGCCCCAAGCCGATGGTGGAAATCGGCGGAAAGCCGATTCTTTGGCACATCATGCAAATACATGCTGCCCACGGAATCACCGAATTTGTGGTTGCCCTTGGTTATAAAGGGGAAATGATCAAGGAGTATTTCCTAAATTTCTTCGCAATCAACAATGACTTGTCCGTTGATCTTTCTACTGGTGCTACAACTATTCATGACGGAAATCAGCCCAAGTGGATCGTGCATCTCGCTGATACCGGCCAGACGACTATGACCGGTGGACGCGTGAAGCGGTTAAAAAAGTGGCTTCGCGGAGATGAGTCGTTCATGTTGACCTATGGTGATGGCGTTGCTGACATCAATATGGGGAAGTTGCTCGACTTTCATCGTTCTCACGGTAAGCTTGCCACCATGACGTCGGTTCGATCTCCGGCTCGCTTTGGACGCATTGGTTTTGAGGGGGATCGAGTGACGGAGTTTTTTGAAAAACCTGAGTCGGGAGAAGGTTGGATCAATGGCGGGTTCTTTGTGCTCTCTACGCAAGTGTTGGATTATATCGACGGGGACGACACGGTTTGGGAACGCGATCCCGTCGAGCGCTTGGCTCATGCAAGTCAGATGATGGGGTTCAAACACTACGGATTTTGGTCCTGCATGGACACTTTAAAAGAAAAAACGTATCTTGAGGAACTCTGGAATTCAGGTAAAGCTCCTTGGAAGGTGTGGTAGAAGCACGTGCGAGCAGACTTTCTTGTCATCGGTGGCGGAGTTATTGGCCTGAATATCGCTCGCCAGTTGAGGCGTCGTTACCCCGATTCATCCGTACATTTGCTTGAAAAGGAAGTTGATTGTGGCCTGCACGCCAGCGGCCGAAACAGCGGGGTGCTGCACGCGGGATTCTACTATTCGCCGGATAGTCTCAAGGCGAAGTTTACGTGGCAGGGAAATCGTTTGTTGACGGAATACTGCGAATCCAAGGGTATTCCACTCAATAAATGCGGGAAGCTTGTTGTGGCAAAGAATCAGGCCGATCATGCCGGTCTCGATGAACTTGTCCGGAGGGGGAAGGCAAATGGAATTCCGTTGGAGGCGATTTCAGCGGATGAGGCGAGGGCGATCGAACCTCGAGTAAAGACGTGCGAACGTGCGCTGTTCTCACCCGCAACCTCCACGGTCGATCCCACGCTGGTTATGGCAGCAATGAAAAATGATGCGCTGGACGAAGGGGTAAAGCTTCATTGCGGCGTTCGCTATCTGACATCCTCGAAGCAACGTGTCGTGACGACAGCGGGAACGTTTGAGGCTGGATATGTGGTAAACGCTGCGGGGCTTTATGCAGATCGGATTGCACGCGAGTTTGGCTTTTCAGAACATTACCGAATTCTGCCCTTTAAGGGACTCTACCTCTATTCCAGTGAGCCGGCGAAGTCCATTCGGACAAATATTTATCCAGTTCCTGACTTGAAAAATCCTTTCCTTGGCGTGCATTTCACTGTGGCAGCCAATGGAAAAGTCAAGATTGGTCCTACTGCGATTCCTGGGCTTTGGCGAGAGCACTATGGAGGAACGGCGAATTTTCATTGGGACGAGTTTCTTGAAGTGGCGCTACGAGGGATGGGATTGCTTGTAGCCTCGAACTTCGATTTTAAAACGCTTGCGATGCGTGAGATCACGAAGTATTCGAAGTCAACGATGGTGTCCTTGGCGAGTCAGCTCGCCGAGGGCATTAAGCCTGAGCACTATCTGACTTGGGGAAGACCAGGGATCCGGGCCCAACTTGTGGATATCAAGAAGCGCAAGCTCGAAATGGACTTCGTGTTGCAGGGAGACAGGCATTCAATGCATATCCTCAATGCCGTTTCTCCGGCCTTCACGTGCTCGCTTCCCTTCTCTGAGTATGTCGGTCAACAGATTGGTGCCACATTAACGTGAGAGAGGTTTCATGAAAATTCTGATCACAGGGAACATGGGGTACATCGGTCCGACGGTTGTGCAGCGCTTGAGAGCGTCGTACCCAACCGCGACGATCGTGGGGTTGGATATGGGATATTTCGCCGCATGTCTGACCGCTGCCAACTATCTGCCTGAGTGTCGGGTGGATGAACAAATGTTTGTGGACGTGCGGTCTGTCTCCAAGGAAATGCTACAGGGCGTGGACGCCGTTGTATACCTTGCCGCTATCTCGAATGATCCTATGGGTGCTTCATTTGAAGCGATCACGCTTGATGTCAACCATCGTGCTGCCGTGGCCATCGCCCAATTGGCGAGAGAGGCAGGTGCAGGTAGTTTTGTGTTCGCCTCAAGCTGCAGTGTGTATGGGTTCGCCGAGGGGGGAGCAAAAACCGAGGAGTCCGCAGTCAATCCCCTCACTGCGTACGCAAAATCCAAGGTGGGGGCAGAGCAAGATCTCGCAGCTCTGGCTAGAAGCAATTTTGCGGTCACCTGTTTGCGTTTTGCTACGGCCTGTGGGATGAGCGAGCGATTGCGTTTGGATCTGGTCCTAAATGATTTTGTTGCCAGTGCAATTACGGCGAAGAAGATTACGATCTTAAGCGATGGTACGCCGTGGCGTCCGTTAATCCACATCAAGGACATGGCGAGGGCGATTGACTGGGGTGTGCAGCGCAAGTCTTCGGGAGGCGGGGAGTTTCTGGCGGTGAATGCGGGAAGTGATGGATGGAATTATCAGGTCAGAGACTTAGCTGCCGCCGTTTCTAAGGCCATCCCGAATGTGGAGATTTCTATCAACCCCAATGCTCAGCCTGATAAGCGCTCCTATCGCGTGAGCTTTGAGAAGTTCCGCAATTTGGCTCCTCAGTATCAACCTGAAATCGACTTACATGCTGCCATTGATGATCTGCGTCAAGGGCTGCAGGCCATGGGGTTTGCTGATCAGGATTTTCGCAACTCGCACCTGATTAGATTGAATGTTTTGAAAGATCTTAAGGCTCGGGGATGTCTCGGGGAGGATCTTCGGTGGGTTCCTGCGAAATAGTAGCTCTGTACTAGGATGTTCTTCGAAAGGTAAGTGATCATAGCGGAGAAGCGCATCGGGTTGCCCCATATTGGGTCGACCAACGGCTGATAGGGTGATCCTGGGAACGGTATGGGGAGGTAAGCAATGGCAATGAAACGCACGACGCATGTCAGGGCGAAAAGAAAGCAACCTTCAAAGCCGAAACATTCCCTGGCTCGTGGTCCTTACTGTGCTTGTCGATTTTGTGGCGCCTCCCTCGATAAGACGTTTGTCGATCTGGGGATGTCCCCACTTGCGAACTCTTATATTAAAGTAAGTGAAGCGAATCGCATGGAGCCCTTTTATCCATTGCATGTCTACGTCTGTGGTGCTTGTTTGCTCGTGCAGTTGGAGGAATTCACAAGTCCGCAAAGTATTTTCGGAGACTACGCATACTTTTCCTCATTCTCTGAGAGCTGGTTGGACCATGCGCGGCGTTATGTTGAGAATGTCAGTGAGCGCCTCGCCATTGGGCCGCGTCACCATGTTGTGGAGATAGCCAGTAACGATGGATATCTCTTGCAGTATTTTGCCCAGCGCGGGGTGCCGGTGTTGGGGATAGAGCCGGCTGCAAATGTGGCTGCAGTCGCAAAGAAAAAGGGGATTCCCACCGTCGTCAAGTTTCTAGGGGTCAAAACCGCGCGGGATCTGGCCAAGAAAAAGAAACGTGCAGACCTGCTCATTGGGAACAATGTCTTGGCGCATGTGCCTAACATTAATGATTTCGTGGGAGGATTGAAGGTTCTTCTCAAGCCAAAAGGCACGATCACGATGGAATTCCCGCATCTGATGAAATTGATGGCCGAGAACCAATTCGACACGATTTATCACGAGCATTTTTCCTATTTGTCTCTCCTCGCAGTGGAACGGGTCTTCGGGAAGCATGGATTAGCCCTGTTTGACGTGGAGGAGCTTCCGACTCATGGTGGCTCATTGAGGATTTATGCGCGGCACAGCAGTGATGGTTCACGACCTATTGGTCCACGCGTCCTCGAATTACGGCAGCGAGAGACTCGGGCAGGATTTGGGACTTTGGAACACTATCTCGGCTTTGCTGCGCAGGTCGAAAAAACGAAGCGAAAGTTGCTCGCCTTCTTGATTGAGGCGAAGGAACAAGGGAAGTCAGTAGTTGGCTATGGTGCTCCAGCAAAAGGCAATACGTTACTGAACTATTGCGGCATTCGGACTGATTTGCTCGATTACACAGTGGACCGGAGCCCATATAAACAGGAGCAATTGTTGCCGGGTGTCAGGATCCCCATTTTTCATCCAGATAAGATTAGGGAAACCAAACCAGATTATATACTGATCCTGCCGTGGAATATCCGTGACGAGGTCATGCAGCAAATGTCGTTCGTGAAAGAATGGGGAGGCAAGTTCGTCGTGCCGATTCCAGAAGTGAAAGTCCTTTCGTGATTTTTCGAGAGTTGGCGCTAAAGGGTGTGTTTACGATCGACCTTGATCCAATAGTGGACGAGCGGGGATTTTTTGCGCGAAGTTGGTGCGTGCGAGAGTTCGAGGAAAATGGGCTAGACGCCAGGCTGGTGCAATGCAACCTGTCCTATAACAAAGTGAAGGGTACTTTGCGCGGTATGCATTATCAGGTTGCACCTGCCGCAGAGGTGAAAGTGGTACGGTGCACAAGCGGCACGATTTGTGATGTAATCGTTGATCTTCGCCAAGATTCCCCGACCTACAAAAGATCGCTCTCAGTGCTCTTGTCAGCTGAAAATCGTCGCATGTTGTATATCCCGCAGCATTTTGCACATGGTTTTCTTACATTGGCTGACCATACAGAGGTCTTGTACCAGATGTCGGAATTTTATACTCCGTCTTGTGCAAGAGGGTTTCGATGGAATGATCCAAGTTTTGATATTTCGTGGACCGATGAGGTGAGGGTTATCTCAGAGAAGGATCGGACGTATCCGGACTTTGTGGGATGAAGGCGTCATGGACCTAGTGGACATACAGAGCGCGCTCGGAGGGACTTCGAAGGGGCAGTCCCTCCACGACTTCATGCGGCTGCTTTACCCAATTTGCCGCAGTATTACCGGAGAAGGCGTACGTCAGACTCTTCGGCACCTTCAGCAGCATATCCCTCTCGACATTCGCGAAGTAGCAAGTGGTACGAAGGTATTTGATTGGACTGTTCCTTTGGAGTGGAACATTCGAGACGCATATATTGCGACGACTGCCGGGGAAAGAGTCGTAGACTTTCAAAACAGCAACCTGCACGTTGTCGGCTATAGCACCCCCATAAAGGGGCGATATAGACGTGAGGAACTCGCCGGGCATCTCCATTCGCTACCTGACCGTCCTGATTGGATTCCCTACAGAACTTCGTATTACAAAGAAAATTGGGGATTTTGCCTGACACACCGCCAGTTAACCGAGCTTGAGGATTCCGAGTACGAAGTATGTATAGACTCTACTCTGTCTCCTGGCCATCTCAGCTATGGAGAGGTGTTTCTTCCTGGTGAGAGAAAAGAAGAGGTCCTCATCTCTTGCCATGTGTGTCACCCGTCCCTCTGTAATGACAATCTGTCTGGGATTGCGGTGGCTACGTATCTAGCAAAGACACTCGGGAGAGTAGCTCGGAAATACTCTTATCGCGTTCTCTTTCTTCCTGGCACTATTGGTTCAATTACCTGGTTAGCTCGCAATCAGGATCGAACGCATCTCATACGTCATGGGGTCGTCCTGACCGGCGTCGGCGATTCCGGTCATGTGACGTACAAGCGGAGTCGGCAGGGTAATGCGTATGTCGACCGAGTCTTTCGGCATGTACTGAAGCATCGTGGTCCAGGAAATAAGGTAGTGGATTTTTCTCCTTATGGATACGATGAACGCCAGTATTGCTCCCCGGGTTTCAATCTTCCCGTAGGATGCTTTATGCGGACGGCGCATGGTGAATATCCTGAATATCATACGTCCGCAGACAACCTGGAATTTGTGAGTCCTGCTGCATTGCAGGACTCATTGGAGATCCTCCTGCAGGCTGTTTATGCAATCGAGAATGATGTCGTGCCTCTGAGTTTGAATCCATACTGCGAGCCTCAGCTAGGCAAACGTGGTCTCTACCGCGCTATTGCCGGACAGAAAGAAGGTGCCCAGAAAGAAATGGCGCTGCTCTGGGTCTTAAATCTTTCTGATGGAGAGCACACCTTGCTGGATATCGCAGAACGTGCAGACGTTCCGTTTGAGATTATTCACGCAGCCGCGCGTGCGCTCACGGAGTGCAAGCTCTTGGAAGGTACGCCTATGGCTCAGGTGGCGAGGCATGAGGGGGATCAGTTATGAACAATACCGTCTACTATGATGCACAAGTCACAGATGAAGTTCGTAGACAGAGGCTGTTCGAAGGCCAGTTGTTTGTATACTCGCCTCGTCCGGCGTCACTTGCGTTTATTGAGTTTGCAAGAACACTCATCAGGGAGGCTTTTGCTCCTCACGATCCAGAGAAGGCTCAATATCACATGTCGGTCGAGGCTTACGCTGAGATCTTGGGGAAGCTGAAACCACAGTTTATTCATCATCCCGACTCAAAACGCCACCTTCAGGCTCTCCTTGACGAACTTGGCTGTGACCTTTCAACAACCTACTTTGATGTGCCGAAAATGCGAAGCTCGACGAGCGATAACTACCTGACGACGGGGATTGCTTATGCCTGGCATCCACATCGAGACACGTGGTATTCCGCGCCAATGTTTCAGATCAACTGGTGGATTCCCATCTATGATATTCAGGCCGATAACGCGATGGCGTTCCATCCTCGTTATTGGAATGTTGCCGTCCCAAACACGTCCAGCGGGTACAACTATTATTTATGGAACCAGCAGCATCGTGGCGGACACGTCTCCCAATTTATCAAGGAAGACCCTCGGCCACTGCCACGCCCCGTTGGAACCATGGACCTGGATCCTCAGGTGCGCTTGATTGTTCCTGCGGGGGGGATCATCTTGTTTTCCGCCGCCCAGATGCATTCCAGCGTACCGAATACGTCGGGTAAAACCAGATTCAGCATTGATTTTCGATGTGTGAATACCGATGATGCCCTCGCCAGGCGAGGAGCGCCGCGCGTGGACGAAGCCTGTACAGGCACCACTATGAGAGACTATCTCCGCGGGTCGAATCTCTCGCACATACCGGACGATATCGTTGCATTGTATGATGATGAAACTGGTCGTGCGGGCGAACTGATTTATAAGCCCAAGGGATCGTGATGGTTAGAGGAGTTGATGGCAGCCCGTTCGTGGAACCTGCGGCATGGCCGGGTCAGAGAGTGCTCGTTACGGGCGGAACTGGCTTTCTGGCGTCGCACCTGTGCCATCGTTTAGTGGAGGCAGGTGCAGAAGTTCATGCAACTTCTCGTCGTGTGCAGCCTGATGGGCGGGGTGCGATACGATGGTGGAACACGAGCCTCTCCTCTGCGGATGAGGTGCGGTCTCTCTTCAAGACAGTTCAACCCTCCGTGGTGTACCATTTGGCAGGTGCCGTCGGTGCGAAGCCTGATATGCACCTGGTATTGCCTACCTTCGAAAGTCTTCTAGCCAGCACCGTATATGTGTTGATCGCCTCGGCGGAAGAGAGGTGCCGACGAGTTATTTTGAGCGGATCTCTCACGGAGCCATGCCCCCAGGGACTATCCCCGACGCCAAGCTCTCCCTATGCTGCGGCTAAGTGGGCGAGTAGCGCGTATGGACGGATGTTTCATGCCCTTTATCACGTACCTGTGGTTGTGGCTGTACCATTTATGACATTCGGTCCGAACCAGGAGAGCGGGAAACTGATTCCTTCGGTTATTCTGAGTCTGCTGAAGGGGGAGGCACCCAGACTCTCAAGTGGGCTCTGGGAGGCCGATTGGATCTATGTGGGAGATGTCATTCAAGGGTTGCTTGACGCTGCGATTGTTCCGGGTATCGAGGGGGCCACAATCGAATTGGGGTCAGGAACAAAATCGACCGTGAGAGAGATAGTCGAAAGAATCGTTGCCCTCTCAGGATCTACAATCAATCCGGTCTTTGGCGCAGTTCCAGATCGTCCGGGAGAGCCAATTCGAATCGCGGACACGGTGGAGACACGGAGACTACTGGGGTGGACTCCTAAGACATCTATTTCGGATGGGCTCCGGCAGACGATTGAGTGGTACACAACACAGCGCTCCGGAGGACCCCTTCGTTAATCGCAACATGCCATACAGCGCCTTAAAATGGTACGCGAAACAGTTCATCAGGGACTACGCACCTGGAGCACTCAGTCAATGGTTGATCGGTGAGGAGGGCCCTGCGTATCATCTCTGGTCGATCGGGATTGTGAGCGGAGCCTCGCCCACTGAACTCGGCTATCCACAATCTATTCTAAATCCTGTGCTGACTCGTGAACATGTGACGGATGTGCGCGCGCTGTTTGTCGCTGATCCCTTCATGATTCATGTGGTGGATACGTGGCATATGTTGTTCGAGGTCTACAACTATGATACGGAGCGAGGCGAAATCGGATGGGCGACCAGTCCTGATGGGCTGACGTGGACCTATCAGCAGATCGTGCTGAAAGAGTCATTTCATCTCTCCTATCCGTATGTTTTTCAGTGGAAGGATCGATTCTATCTGGTCCCGGAAAGCCATCAGAGCAAGAGTGTGAGACTGTATGAAGCTACGCGGTTTCCCACGGAATGGGTTTGCACGGACGTGTTGTTGTCCGGAGCCTGCTTTAACGATAACTCAATATTTCACCATGGGCAGTACTGGTGGATGTTTAGTGAAACTAACCCCGCACTCACACACGATACTCTTCGGCTGTACTATGCAACCAATCTGACCGGCCCGTGGCAGGAGCATCCGTGTTCGCCAGTCATTCAGGGGAATCCGCACACTGCGAGACCAGCGGGGCGTGTGGGTGTATTTGATGGGCGACTGATTCGGTTTGCACAAGACTGTTTCCCAAAGTATGGAACTGCAGTCCGGGCATTTGAGATCACTGAACTTACGCCAGACGCCTATCAGGAGCGTCCCGTGCAGAAGCGCCCGTTATTTGGACCTGGATGGAGGCACTGGATGCGAGGGGGGATGCACCACGTGGATCCTCATCGCCTTGGAGCGGGTCGATGGATGGCTGCTGTGGACGGATGGCGGCCGGTGGGGTGGTTGGTTCCGGAAGGGTGGCAGCGGCCGTCATGCTAAAGCAGATCCGACGATATTTACAGCGGTACCAGTGGTACCTTTGGCTCCGCGAGCTGGGTCCGGCCATTCGTGGGGTCCAACGCCAGTTTCATGGTGGCGTAATTTCCCTGCATGCAGCAGGTAGCCCTCGTGGGCATGTCCTTGTTTCGTACGACAATCAGGGGTTGCTCTGCAAGCTGCGTGGAAAGCCCATTCCAACCAGTCATCCGCAATACTACAAAACGATGGTCATGGCCCAGACGTTTGTCGACATTGGGTACGATGTTGATGTGATTCACTGCGAGAATCAAAAATTTGTCCCGTGGAAATCCTATGATGTCGTGGTCGACACGCGGTTCAATTTGCAGCGACTACGCCCGTATCTGCCGCCCAGCTGTATCAAGGTCTTGCACTGCGATACGGCGCAAACCCTCTATCAAAACCTAGGTGAGATAAGCCGGGTCTTGGCGCTACAGAATCGGAGAGGTGTCACAGTTCCGCTCAACAGACTGGAAACTCCACATTTGGGCGTGGAACATGCCGACTATCTCACCACCTGCGGAAATGAATTTACGATAAATACGTTTCGGTATTCAGGGAAGCCCATTTTTCGTCTGCCAATGGTTGCGCAGAAGATGTGGCCATGGCCTGCCACCAAGGACTTTGATGCATCACGACATCGATTTCTCTGGTTTGGCAGCCGTGGGATGGTTCATAAGGGGCTTGATCTCGTGCTGGAAGCATTTGCTCAGATGCCTGAATGTACTCTCACTATTGTTGGACCGGTACAGGATGAGCCTGAGTTTGTGGAAATTTATCGAAAAGAATTGTTTCATACACCGAACATTCACTGTCGCGGGTGGCTCGACAAATTTAGTGACGAGTTTCAGATGGTTGTGGAACAGTCCGTTGCCCACATATTTCCATCCTGTTCCGAGGCCGGGGCGGCGGTTGTCTTAGAAACAATGGCGGCTGGAGTAATCCCCGTGGTGACCTACGAATCCTCCATTGATGTTGAGAATTTTGGGGTACTCTTGGAGAACGCCTCGATTGAAACCATTATTCGTCAGGTTCGAGAAGTGGCTGCGCTTCCTGCCGAAGATCTGTTCCGCAGAGCCAGGAGGGCGTGGGAGGCTGCGCACAGCAACCATACGCCGGAAAAGTTTGAGCGGTCCTACCACGAAACCATAGAAATGATCTTGGCAAAGCATGGAAGGTAATAAGTGTGAGGCGAAGTCCTCGCGACAGGATTAGGGGATTTCATAAGCAGGCAGTAGTTGTTGGCTGTTGGTTTGTAGCATGCAAAAGCATGTGGAGGCGTGGGTGAAATGGGGCGGCGACTCGGACAGGCAGCGAACGTTGTGCTCATGTTAGGTGCCTTAGTCTGTGTCGTGGTATGTGCCTTCCTGGTATGGCGCCACGGCATGTCGTTTCGGTATGTGGGGCTGATGGTTTTCGCCGTCATGCTGGCGAGTGCCGTACAGTTGCCGGAATCGGTCAAGATTAATGGTGTGCTTGTGGGGGTGTCTACAGTCGTTGCGCTCTATCTTGCCGAAGTGATTCTTGTCTATTCCGGTTCGGCCATTGCGTCGTTGGGTGCTCAAGCCTGGTTAAGTTTCCCGCAAGACGCAAACCCAAAAGTTGCGGCTGAGCGAATGAAGACCATGGGGACGGATAATCAGAAGTTCGATACTCGTTCCAGGTTACAAGTGATTCATGATATGCGTGCGCGGGGAATCCAGGCGTACCCCGATGTATTTCCGGAGGTCTTGTTCGAACCGGCCTCCAGCACCACGATCAAGTCAATTTTCGTTAGGAATAAAGAAGAATTCTTGCCTGTGGCCGGCATGTCCATGACGACGACCGTTTTCTGTAATGAGAGTGGCGAATATGTTGTATACGAAAGTGATGAGCATGGATTTCATAATCCCCGGGGTATATGGGCGAAGCGGTCGGCAGACATCATTGCGCTGGGTGATTCATACACCCACGGTGTGTGTGTGCCCACGGACAAAGGATTTGTGGCCACTATCCGGTCTCAACGTTCTCGTACGATCAATTTGGGGGTGAACGGTCATGGACCACTGACGAGTTTGGCGACGCTCAAAGAATATGGGCCGATACTGAAACCTAAATTGGTGCTCTGGTTTTACTATGAAGGCAATGACCTACGTGACTTGGATGGGTGGGAAAAAAACTCCCCGCTTTTGCAACGGTATGTAAGTTCTTCGTTTACGCAACATTTATTTGAGCGACAATCCGAAATTGACCAGGCACTGAAGGCCTACATTGATGAGGAAATGGCGAAGGTTGCAGCGCCAGTTTCAGTTGAGAAGATTTTGAAGCTGCAGCATCTCCGCCAAGCACTGCAAGTATTTCATGAACGGCGCCCAACAGAACAAGGTTTGCCGGCCGAGCTGTTAGAACATCTTCGGCGTTCCGGCGAGCCCGCTGCTTTGGAAGATCTTCAACTGTTCGAGCGGATTCTCACGGAAGCTCGTGACACATCCGGTTCGTGGGGCGGGCGAGTTGTATTCGTGTATCTCCCAACATGGGAGCGCTACCGCATTCCTGAACTGGCGAGCAAAGACCGAGAGCATGTTCTTGGCGTAGCTAGACGGCTCAATCTTCATGTCGTGGACATGCACACTCTTTTTTCTGCACACCCAGATCCCTTGTCGTTGTTTCCGTTTCGACGGTATGCCCATTACAATGAGCTGGGGCACAAGTTGGTTGGCGATGAAGTAGTCCGGCAGATTGAGAAACTCGAAAGCCTGACGGTCAAGGCACCTAGCTAGCGGCCTTCTGGGTCACATATTGGGATTCATCACCCTGTCTTCGATGCTGCTTCCGCGTGGCTATCCATTGATCTCAGGCAAAGGCTTCTAGCCTGGTTAGGACGAGATGGCCGGTGTATCAAAAAAGAAGGTCGCGATAGTTGTGCCCATGCACAATAGGGCGGAGTTGACTCCCGACGAACAGATTTCCTTTCAACATCTGACGCATTATCTTGGTGCGTATGACAAGTATCTCGCCATTCCGGAATCGCTTCAAATACGTTTGCCTGGATGCGCCTTGAAGCGGTTTGGGTCTGAGTATTTTGGGAGTGCTATCGCAAGTACCCGACTATTGTTGTCGGAAAACTTCTATCGGTGTTTTGAGGAGTATCACTATATTCTCATCTATCATCTCGATGCGTTGGCCTTATCAGATCAGCTTGCTGCCTGGTGTGAGACTGGTCTCGACTATATCGGTCCGCCCTGGATTCGGTGCGCCGATAGTCCTTGGGTGAAGGATTCGCGTGTTGGAAACGGAGGATTCTCGCTTCGAAAGATTGAGAGCTTCCTGAAAGTCTTCCGCTCGAACGAATATTGGATTGATCCCGATGAGTATTGGCGTGAAAAGTACGCGGAGCGTCCACTTCATATCCGTTTGCTGAATTCCCCTCGACGACTGATCAAGAAAATGCCTCGTTTTAATAATGCACGGCTAGAGATGGCACGGTGGCATCTTCGACCTGACGGAACCAGTAATGAGGATCATTTTTGGTCTGATCGTGCTCAGCACTACATGCCGGACTTTAGGGTGGCCTCGCTGGAGCAAGGCTTGCGGTTTGCTTTCGAAGTGGCGCCGCGCATGTGTTTTGATTTGACTCGTGGACGGTTGCCATTCGGGTGTCATGCCTGGCCCAGGTATGATCGTGCTTTCTGGGAGCCGTACTTGCTTCCTCCTCGTGTTGAATAGGGGGCGTTCGAGAGCGCGTCGAATAACGACATTCATCTTGAGCGATTTGCAGTTGTGGTCGATAATTAATAGATACTTACTATCTCCCTGACAGTGGTCGATGCAATGTGAGGGGGATAGGCAACTGCCAGCAGAAACCATTTCATGCAACGTCACGCAGAAATAGCGGTTGGGTAGAGGCGAATGTCTCGATGGATTGTTTGATAACTGGGGAGGGAGTGAGTACGCCATGAAACGAATGCTGGTGACTGGATCTTCTGGCCTGATTGGTTCTGAGGTGTGTGCCTATTTTCACGCACAGGGCTGGTCAATTCATGGCGTTGACAACAATACGCGTGCGACCTTTTTCGGTCCGCAAGGGGATACTCGCTGGAATCAGCGCAGGCTGCAGGCTGATTTGAAGAATTTTCAGCATCATGAGTTGGACATTCGTGATCGCAAGGGTGCCCTGGCTCTTATTCAGGATTTGAGACCTGAGGCGATTGTGCACACTGCTGCGCAGCCGTCGCATGATCTAGCCGCCAAGATCCCGTTTGATGATTTTGATACAAACGCAGTAGGAACGCTGAACCTGCTTGAGGCGACGAGGTTACATACGCCTCAAACGGTGTTTGTCCATATGTCCACTAACAAGGTGTACGGAGATGCTCCAAACGAACTGGCGCTTGTGGAGCAGTCCACACGATGGGACTATGCGTCGCCAGTCGATTTTGACGGAATTACTGAACACATGCGTATAGACCAGTCGAAGCATTCTCTTTTTGGGGCCTCCAAGGTGGCGGCCGATATCATGGTGCAGGAGTATGGTCGATATTTTGGCATGAAAACCTGTTGTCTGCGAGGAGGATGTCTCACGGGACCAAATCATTCGGGCGTCGAGCTACATGGATTCTTAAGCTATCTCGTCAAATGCAATTTGGAAGGCAAGAAGTATAGTGTGTTCGGTTACAAGGGAAAGCAGGTTCGTGACAATATTCATTCCCTTGACGTCGCACGATTCATTCATGCATTCATCGAACATCCTCGAAGTGGAGAGGTGTACAACCTTGGTGGTGGGCGGGGAAATAGCTGTTCAGTCCTTGAAGCGTTTGACATGATCGCGGCGGTCTCAGGTAAGAAGATGCTCTATGAGTATGTCGACAAGAATCGTGAGGGCGATCATATTTGCTACATCAGTAACCTCAAGAAGATGACAGCCCATTACCCTGGCTGGGGCATTACGAAAACCTTGAGTCATATTTTTGAGGAGATTCACGAGGCATGGCTTCGACGTTCCAGGGCGTGAGCGTATCTAGATAACCAACTCAGGTCCGTGACTTATATGAAAAGAGCTTACGCGCCATGAAAGTGTTGGTGATATCGGCAGCTTATCCCCCGATGCATGCTGGGGAGGCCACGAATACCTTTCACCTGTGTCAGCAACTGGTGGAGCACGGTGTTGACGTGTCTGTGCTGACTTCAGTGGGAAATGTTGGTACTGGTGATCCTCGAATTCATGTGCATGCCATCATGCAGAGTTGGGGATGGAGTGATCTGCTGCGAGTACGCTCCTTCCTCAAAAGGTATGCTCCCGATTCCGTGTTTCTTATGTACATTGGGCTTATGTATAAATTTCATCCGATGGTGACATTTCTTCCTACGGTCAGCAAGAGGCTGTTTCCGAAGATGCCTTTTGTGACGCGCTACGAGAGTGCCTTCGTCGGTGCAGATCCTTCCAAGACAGGGATTGTTTCCCGCCTCTTTCGGAAACTAGTCGTTCGATGGGCCGGCTCAGTAGATGTTGCCTACAGTTCAGGGACATTGCTCCGCGACAGCGATACGGTCATCGCATTGTGCGAGAGGCATCGAGCGATGTTGATCAAAGAGTGGCCGAGTGTTGAAGCAAAAGTTACGCTCATTCCTCCTCCTCCAAATCTTTTTATCGCCCCGAATGTCGCAGGGATGGATCGTGACCGTGGACGGAAACGGCTTGGAGTGACATCCGCTGAATTTGTTGTCACGTTTTTTGGCTATCTGTATCCAATCAAAGGAATTGAGACGCTCCTTCATGCTTTCGCGATTGTCTCTGCACAGCGTCCTGAGGCGCGGCTGCTGTTCATCGGTGGGAAAGTGGGATTAGATGTCGAGGGGGGAGCATCCTACTTTGATGAAATGCAAGCCTTGGCCAAGATTCTACACATTGACGGGCGTACCACTTGGACAGGCGCCTTCAAGTCGGAGGAGGAGGAGGCATCCCTCCTCCTCCATGCTTCAGACGTTTGTGTGCTGCCTTTCCTCGAGGGCGTACAATTGAACAATAGTTCGTTTGCCTCAATGGTCGCACACGGTTTGCCGATCATTGTGACGCGAGGACCGTTAATGGATGGGGCAATTGTTGATGGGGATAACGTACTTACGTGCGAACCAAAAGATCATCAGGAAGTAGCCCGTCTCATACTTGAGGTAATGGATCACGGCGAGTTACGCGCGCGTATTGGCAGGGGCGCACTGAAGCTTGCAGCTGAGTGGTTTTCATGGGAGAAAGCGACTAAGAAAACGTTATCGGTTCTCCGCCAAACATAGTGACGTGCACTGTCCTGTAGAGGCTTGCTGGGGGTTGGTATCAATGCCTCGCGTTTCGATTGTCATTCCTACATACAATTGCGACCGTTTCTTGGGTCGGGCAGTCGATACGGCTCTATCGCAGAGCTATACGGACCATGAAATTATAGTGGTTGACGATGGCTCCACGGATGGTACTGCTGACTTGATCGCTCAATATGAGCAGAGAGTTCGGTATTATCGCCAATCTAATCGAGGAGTGTCAGCGGCACGCAATCTCGCTTTAGATTATGCAACTGGAGAATTCATTGCCTACTTAGATGCCGATGATATGTGGTATCCGCAGAAGCTAGAAGCCCAGGTTGCCTTTCTTGATACTCACAAAGAGTGTGGGCTTGTGCACACGGAAGTCTCGGTCATTGATGAGGACGACGAGATTCTGCATTTGTGTTTCAATCAAGAAACGAAGCGGTCCATCCCACGAGGCTACTGCCTGACCGATCTTCTTCGCCGCTGTCACATTCAGACGCTGACTGTGATGGAACGTCGTCAGTGTTTGGACCGTATCGGTGGCTTCGATGAACGGCTTCCAATTGCTCAGGACTATCATCATTGGATTAAGGTTGTGGGAGAGGGATTTGCAGTTGGATATATTGCAGAGCCTTTGGGTAAGTATCGGTGGCGGCGTGGCAGCCTCATGGCCAATCAGGGGCGATTGTTAGAAGACTTAGTCCTAATATACGAGGGGATCTTGCAGGGAGAGCTCAATCTTCAGAATGTCGAAAAAGATGACTTGGGCGTGATCGCCAAAGAACTTCATTTGATGCATCGCCGATTGGCATATCTTGAGAGAACTTCTGCGAAATTTAGCCAGGCAAAGGAGCGAATAGGTCAGTTGATTCGGAAGCATCCTGGAGCTATCGAATTGTATGGTGACTTTCTGAAAATCTGCATGCGCGAGCTCCTTCACCGAGGGCGAAAATTCGCCGCCAGTAATAGCCGTCTTTCTCGGTGACGGTGTATGAATATTCTCTTCGTTACTCCGTTTTTCCATCCCCAGACAGGAGGCGTGGCAACATACGTTGAAGAAATTCAACGATCTCTTCTTGAGCGAGGCCACAAAGTTTTGGTACTTAGGCCAGGTGATTCCGATAGCATCAGTCCCTGTCCTTATCATGATGATGCTTCCGTCTTCCAGTTCTATATGCGGCCGATGTGGTTTTCCTCTAGCCCAATCAAGGGGCTTGCTGCCACCATTTTCTACTTCTTTCCCACGCTGTGGAGGTTATCACGGTTTCTCGCGCATCATAATGTCCAGCTAGTCTGCCTCGAATATCCATTGCCTAATGTGTTTTATTTCCCAATCTTACGGCTTGTACAGCGTTTTAGGATTGTAGTCGGGCTTCACGGTGATGATGTGTTGTCCCTACATCTTTTGGGGCACAGTGACCAGTGGGTGGTGAGAAAGTGTATTCGAAGTAGTGATTGGGTTCTTGCACATTCCGTGAGCCTGCTTTCTCAGGCGGAAACAATTGTGCGGAGGCTTGGCCCCAATCGGTCCTATCTTCCTTTGGGGGTTGATATAGGCAGGCTTCGTGCTATGGCTGAAACCACGAAGATCTTTCATGGCCAGCTGATATCCCCGTACGTTTTAACCGTTGCGAAGCTGTATTCGCGAAAAGGGTTGGATGTTCTGTTGCAGGCTCTCCGGAAGGTCAAGAACGATGTGGCGGGGTACCGTTTTGTTATTGCTGGTGACGGTCCTGAAGATGCTCGTTTGAAGCAGATGGCCGAGGACCTAAAGGTAAATGATATAGTGCTGTTTTTGGGAGAAGTTCCCAATTCTGATATCCCTAAGTTATTGTCCTCATGTGAGTTTTTCTTGCTGCCGTCCCGTTCAGAACCGTTTGGAATTGTTCTGTTGGAGGCTATGGCCTTTGGTCGGGCAATACTTGCAACCAATGTTGGTGGAATTCCTGAGTTTGTGGTGAATGGTCAGAATGGTGTGCTGATTCCATCGTGTAATAGCGATATCCTCGCATCAGAGATTGTTCAGATGCTTGTCGATGAGGAAACGCGAAGTCGGCTAGGTATGAATGGGCTGAAATGGGTTCGGCAGTTTGATTACCCGATGTTGGTCTTGAAATATGAGCAGCTTTTCGAAAAAGTTTTGGCATCGAACTTTCACTGACAAAATATTCAGCACTGCAGTAGCAATATTGCAAATTATTCTCTAAGGAGCAGTAATCATGGAAATTCTCGGTATTTCTGCATTTTACCATGACAGCGCTGCATGCCTGGTGCGTGACGGAGAAATAATTGCCGCGGCCCAGGAAGAACGCTTCACCAGGAAAAAGCATGATCCCGGGTTTCCCCACAAAGCAATCGAATATTGTTTAAGAGAGGGGGGCATTGCCCTTAAGGATGTCCAGCACCTGGTCTTTTATGACAAACCGCTGGTGAAGTTTGAACGATTGTTGGAAACATACCTCGCCTTTGCGCCGCGCGGCGTACAGTCCTTCCTCGCCGCCATGCCGGTCTGGTTAAAGGAAAAGCTGTTACTCAAGTCGTTGCTCCAGAAAGAATTTCTAATCCATGCGCCGGATATGCCCAAGAGTTCCCTCCCGCAGATTTTGTTTTCCGAGCATCATGAGTCGCATGCCGCATCGGCCTTCTTTCCGTCGCCATACGAAAAAGCTGTCGTGTTATGCATGGATGGAGTTGGCGAGTGGGCCACCACGTCGGCATGGCTTGGAGACGGGAACAAGCTGACTCCGCTGTGGGAAATCCCATTTCCCCACTCCATTGGGCTGTTGTATTCCGCCTTTACGTACTACACAGGGTTTAAAGTGAACTCTGGGGAGTACAAGGTGATGGGGCTGGCTCCGTATGGCGAACCGAAGTATGTGAAAGCCATTTACGAACATCTACTCGATTTGAAGCCGGATGGCACCTTTCGGCTGAATATGGACTACTTTAACTATTGTACTGGCCTCACCATGACAGGCAATAAATTCGATGAGGTCTTCGGAGGACCGCCACGGAAGCCGGAATCAAAGCTCACGCAACGAGAGATGGACCTGGCGCGTTCGGTTCAGGAGGTCACCGAAGAGGTCATGCTGCGTCTTTCGCGCACACTGCAGCGGGAGACGGGTGTTGACTATATGTGCATGGCTGGGGGAGTTGCCTTAAACTGCGTGGGGAACGGACGCATTCTTCGAGAGGGGCCGTTCAAGGGGCTCTGGATTCAGCCGGCTGCTGGGGATGCCGGCGGTGCGATGGGGGCAGCATTGACGACCTGGTATCAGTATGAGCAGAAGCCTCGAACGATAAGCCCAGGTAAGGATGGCATCAAGGGGTCGTATCTAGGCCCGTCCCACACGAATGAGGAAATTGAACGCTATCTCAAGTCGGTTGATGCCCCATATATCAGACTGAATGAACGCGAGTTGTATCCACGGGTCGCCGACGAGTTGGCTGCAGGAAAAGTTGTTGGATGGTTACAAGGGCGAATGGAGTTTGGCCCTCGTGCATTGGGAGGGCGTAGTATTTTGGGGGATGCTCGTAACAGGGACATGCAGTCGGTGATGAATCTGAAGATTAAGTATCGTGAATCATTTCGCCCATTCGCCCCGTCAGTGTTACGAGAGCGTGTGTCTGACTATTTTGCACTGAATTCGGACAGTCCGTACATGCTGATCGTTGCTCCTGTGGTTGAGAAGCGGCGTCTTGCAGTGGGCGCTGCACAAGATGGCCTCTGGGGTATTGAGCTACTCAATGTTCCGCGATCGGACATTCCCGCTGTCACGCACCTGGACTACTCCGCACGAGTTCAAACTGTACATCAAGAGACGAACCCTCGATATTACGCCTTACTCAAGGCCTTTGAAGCAAAGACCGGAGATGCTGTGCTGGTTAACACCTCCTTCAATGTGCGTGGAGAGCCGATTGTCAGCACTCCGGAGGATGCCTATCGGTGTTTCATGCGGACTGAGATGGATGTCCTCGTCCTTGAGAATTGCGTTTTGCTCAAAACTGAGCAAAAGCCCCTCGAGGGCGATTCAGACTGGAAAAAAGAATTTGAACTCGATTAACAATGGAATGGCAATGACCAAGGAGGAAGCGATTCATGCGAATTTTGATTACAGGCGGCGCGGGATTTCTCGGTAGTCACTTGTCTGATCTGTTAATCGGACAGGGGCATGAGGTAATCGCTTTAGACAACCTGATCACCGGCCGGGCGGAGAATATTGCGCACTTAGTCGGGAATCCAAAATTCAGTTTTGTAAAATACAACGTGTGCGACTACTTGCATGTTGACGGCCAATTGGATGCGGTCATGCATTTCGCTTCGCCAGCTAGTCCGCAAGACTATCTTGAGATGCCGATCGCAACATTGAAGGTGGGCGCGCTGGGGACACATAAGGCCCTGGGATTGGCAAAGGCGAAAGGTGCGCGCTTTCTATTGGCCAGCACGTCCGAGGTGTATGGAGACCCGCTGCTCAACCCGCAGCCAGAAACGTATTGGGGAAATGTGAATCCGATTGGTGCGCGAGGCGTTTACGACGAAGCGAAACGGTTCGCAGAAGCCATGACCATGGCGTACCATCGGTATCACGGTGTCGACACGAGAATCGTTCGAATCTTCAATACGTATGGTCCAAGAATGAGACCTAAGGACGGTCGGGTCGTGTCAAATTTCATTGTGCAGGCTCTGCAGGGCAAGCCCCTGACTGTGTTTGGCGATGGGTCTCAGACACGCAGCTTTTGCTATGTCGATGATTTGGTTCGTGGTATTGTGGCGTTATTACACGCAAAGTCCGATAAGTCCGTTGCTGAACGTACCGACCGGACCAAGTTTCTCACCCAAAAACCGGATGCGAGTTTGGATAGCATCCATGATCCGGTGAACATCGGGAATCCGCGAGAACTTACGGTGCGGGGGATTGCGGAGATCATCCTCAGCCTAACCGGCTCCAAGAGCGTCATTGAAGAGCGGCCGTTGCCTGCTGATGACCCCAAGGTCAGGCGGCCGGATATTACGAGAGCCAAGGCCCTCCTCGGTTGGGAGCCGAAGGTGGAGTTGGAAGATGGCATCAGAAAGACCACTGAGTATTTTCGTCACGCGGTCGCGAAATAGGGTGTGACGGAAAAGGCGGCTCGTAAGGAAAAGGAAGAGGTTGGCTGGCGTCGATGTGTGGGATTGCAGTTGTCATAGGGTTGAACGGACGAGGAATTGAGCGAGCGGCCGTCGAGCGCATGGCCGAGAGCTTAGTTCACCGAGGGCCAGATGATAGCGGGATCTACGTGGATGGTCCTGTTGGCATGGGGTTTCGCCGGCTTTCGATTTTGGATCTCTCCGAGGCTGGACATCAGCCAATGGTGACCTCAGATCAGCAGTACGTGCTCGTGTTCAACGGAGAGATTTTCAACTATGTAGAACTGCGATCCGAACTGAGAGAATTAGGGTATCAGTTTCGATCGAGCGGTGATAGCGAGGTCTTGCTCGCTGCGTATCGTGAGTGGGGTCGGAACTGCCTAGCTAAGCTGAATGGTATGTGGGCATTTGTCATTTTTGATCGCCGCCGGCGCTGCCTGTTCGGCTCCCGTGACCGATTTGGTGTGAAGCCCCTGTACGTGAGTCGAGTGGGAGACGTCGTCCAATTTGCGTCAGAAATTAAGGCACTGCGAGCATCTGGCTACGTGAAGGCCGGTATCAACTGGACGACGGCTGCCAGGTTTTTGACGGAAGGGCGTCTCGACAGTCAGAGGGAAACATTTTACGACGGGATTGAGCAGATTCCTCCTGGCAGTGGGTTCGAGGTAGGACTGGACGGTGTTTGGCAGCAGTGGTCGTTCTGGTCTCTCGATCGGCTACCGCCGTCACTGGTCGAAAATCCTGCCGAGAGATTTGCAGACCTTTTTGAGGATTCGGTTCGGATCCGGATGCGTAGTGATGTGCCGGTTGGGGTGTGCCTTTCTGGGGGATTGGATTCAACGGCTATCATTTGTGCTGCCGCTCGTCAGCAAGGTGAGCGCACAACGGAACCAACCGAGTCACTCCAGGCATTCTGCTACATGGCGAAGGAATTTGATGAGTCCCGGTACATCGCTGATACGCTCGACCAGACGCGCGCGCAGCTTCGACAGCTCGAGACCAGTCCCTCCGAGTTGTGGAGCGACTTGAAAAAGTTATTGTGGTTCCAAGACGAACCGGTACATACGATGACCGCCGTTGTGGGCTATCAATTGATGCGTTTGGCGGCGTCTCATGGTATTCGTGTAGTCTTGAATGGCCAGGGTGCCGATGAAACAATCGGTGGCTACTCCAGCTATTTCCAGGACTACTGGGTGTCGCTCATTCGGCAGGGACGAATGGGAGATGCCTGGCGAGCTATTAATGGATATAGTGAGGCTCACGGTGGGAGTGCGCCCCAACGATTTGCGCAAGCTGCCGCCCGGTGTGTTTCGTGGGAAATGTACAAGATTCCGGCGTATCGCGATCGGGCACAAGCACGTCGGCAGGCAAGGCTTCATAGTAATTCGTGGTTTACCCATGAGCTTCTCAGTCACGTTACCAATGGTGAATCTGAGCTGCCGATGGGTACGCTCTCCCATGCGTTGAAACAGTCTGTGATTTCCGCCCCATTGCCCCTTTATCTCAGGATTGAAGACCGTAACTCCATGGCCCATTCCGTCGAAGCCCGACTTCCATTTCTCGACTATCGGTTAGTGTCTTTTGTCTGTGGGCTGCCCGACGAATGGAAAGTTCGTGGGCCATGGAATAAGTATGTGCTTCGTGAAGGAATGAGGGGGCGAATGCCTGAGTCTGTCCGAGGTCGGGTAGACAAGATGGGATTCCCGACGGCGAGCAAAAAGTGGTTTGCGCATGACCTCTATGAGCCGCTTCGTGACGTCTTAGGAAGTCAGGCCGTTCGAGAAAGAGGTATCTACAACGCAAAGGCAATTCTGGCCGATTTGGATCGCCACCGGAAAGGTGAGGCCGATTTTGCCAATCGGCTCTTCCATGTTGCCGAATTTGAATTGTTGTCCGATGTTCTTCGGCAAACACGCATCTTGTGACCTAACGTCTTCTCCACATCGGTTGAGTACCTATGCGGCTGTGAGCCGCGACAGAGTCTTCCTTAGCGTAGCAGATGATTTGAAGGAGCTTCCAGGTCGTCCAATCAAGGTTTAGGCATTGGGCTCTGCTGGGGCATGTAGGTCGACGGCGACATCCCAGGAGAAGCGCCACCAGTTCTTGCGCTCGGTGGGGTACTCAATAACTGACTCCGCTGCATGCAGGATGGATAGAACTCCAAGGAGACAAGGGTAGACCTGTGAAGCAAGTGCTCATCGTTGCGTATTATTTCCCTCCGGTTGCGGCCAGCGGGGCGATGCGTCCGCTGGGCTTTTGCCGGAACCTATCAGCGCACAACTGGCAACCGCATGTGCTGACGACGACACCTGACTGTGTCTATCCGCACCACCAAACAGATTTGAAGCTTGGGGAGCGCGTGCCAGCCAGTATCGAGGTGACTCGTGTGCCATATCCAGATCGCCTCCAACAGCTGTTACGGTTACGTGATTCCCTGCGTGGTCTCCGGGGAAGACCGCTCTCCTTGAATAGGGACACGAGCGATCCAGTTGTTTCGCCAGCGTCAACATCCGGGGTGTCTCAGGGAACGGCTAAGGAGTTTATCCTCGATTGGATGTTTGCCTTTCCGGACCGACAATGTGGATGGTATTCCCCAGCAGTGCGGACGTTGCAAGCCATCGACAAATTAAAGGTCCCGGATGTGGTTTTTGCTACCGGTGGCCCCTGGACAAATTTTCTGATTGGTCATGCGCTTGCCAAGTATTTTCATCGTCCGTTGGTATTGGATTATCGCGATCCCTGGAACTGCAATCCCTACTACTCCTTTAGTTCGAAGTTCTTAACCAAGAAATCTCGAGCGTCCGAAGCTCGAGTATGTCAGGCGGCCGCACATATCATTGCTAATACTGAGGAATTGCGCGAACGACTGATTGCGGAATATGGCGAGCTCCGGGAGCGTTGCAGCTGGATTCCCAACGGATTCGACCGAGATGTGCTGCGGTCGAGTGATGTAGCTTGCGAACCATCTGAGGCCGCTCCGGCATCGCCCGGGTATGAACTGTGTCATTTCGGGACCGTCTATGGAAAACGAACCCCGCGTGTGTTGATGCAAGCCATGTGGGAATTGTTTCAAGCTGGTCATCTAAATTCTGAGGTGATCCGGCTGCGATTTGTCGGTGGATGGGATAGCACCGATCAAGAGTGTGAGCGTTACGCAGTGTTATTGGAAAAGCAGGGACTCCTGCGCCGCGAGCCTCCGGTATCCCACAGCGTCTGTCTCCGTGAGATGCAGCGATCCAGTGTGTTGCTGGTTCTTCAGCCGGATTCCCCACTGCAGGTCCCTGCAAAAATTTACGAATACGTCGCGACGGGGCGACCGCTCTTGCTTATCGGAGGGGAAGGAGCGACTGCCAATCTCGTTGAACGTCATGCGTTGGGAATTAGTAGTCCGAATCAGCTTGATCGCATTAAGCTTTTGTTGAGCGAACTGGCATCGGGGAGGCAGAAACTCGTTCCGCCCGACCCGACACGCGTCAACCGGTTCGAATATCGATCGCTGACGGGTGAACTCGTGGCTGTGCTCAATGCGGCGCACCGCGTGAGATCACCAAAATAGAACTGCTCCCATGAGTGCATTAGCCGCAATAACCTTAGGGCGCACCGATGCCGAAATGCTGGCCTGGGATCAGTACGTCCTCAACTCGGCCGTCACCTCTGGGTATCATCTGTCCGGCTGGCGGCAGGTAATTGAAGAAGCATTTGGCCATGCGACGTGTTACGTGACCGTGCGAGATGAAAGCGAAGCGGTGGTTGGGCTGGTACCGTTGGTGTTCCTTGCGAGTCGTGGGTTTGGGCGTTTTCTGGTGTCTCTTCCGTTTGTGAACTATGGCGGCATGATCGCTGATTCTCCTGAAGGCTTCCGATTGCTGGAAAACGAAGCTATCAAACAGGCGAGGGCATTGAATGCGCAGCACATCGAACTCCGGCACGAGGCCCCCATCCAGACTGCCTGGGTTTCGACACAAAGAAAAGTTTCGATGCGTCTTTCGCTTCCGCCCTCGTACGAGGAGTTATTGAAGAGCTTTCCCTCGAAGTTGCGCAGCCAGGTGCGGCGTGCGCAAAAAGAGGGGATGACAGCACGAGTTGGCGGTGTCGAATGTCTCGACGAGTTTTATGCCGTGTTTTCGCGTTGTATGCGCGATCTGGGGACACCCGTGTACGCAAAAAGCTTTTTCGGCAAGATCCTTGAGGTGTTCCCGAAAGATGCCCATATCTGTGTCGTCTCACATCAGGAAACACCTGTTGCCGCAGGGTTCCTCTATGGATTCCGATCTTCCCTGGAGATTCCCTGGGCGGCATCGGATAAGCGCTTTAACAAGCTCTCGCCCAATATGTTGCTATATGGCAAGGTGTTGGAATATGCGTGCGAGCAGGGCTTCCAGCTTTTTGATTTCGGCCGATCGAGCCCGGACAGCGGCACCTATCGTTTTAAGGAGCAGTGGGGGGCTCAGCCCCATCAGCTCTATTGGTACTACTGGATGAAAGACGGGCGCAATGTGCCCCAGCTCAATCCTCAAAATCCAAAATACGCGTTGGCCATCCGTCTGTGGCAAACATTGCCCGTTGCAGTGGCCAATTTCCTGGGTCCGCACATCGTGAAACACCTTCCATGAAGGCACAGCGTACGCTTCCCCCCACCGCTGCTCCGATCGAATGGCGTGACCTACTTCAGGGGGTGGCGGGCCTTGCGCATCCGAGTGCAACACTTGCGGAACTCAAGACCGATTTGGGGCGGTATTTTGGCGTGAAGCATGTGTGGCTCGTATCCTCGGGAAAAGCCGCACTGGTGCTTATCCTCCGTGCGCTGCATGCTCTTTCGGGGCGTCGGACAGTAGTGATGCCTGGCTACACCTGTTTTTCCGTTCCCTCCGCTGTTGTCCGCGCGGGATTGGCGGTTCGGCTCTGCGATGTCGATCCACTAACCTTTGAGCCGGACCTGAGCCAACTTTCTGAAAACACCGATGCTGACACACTGTGTGTGTTGGCGACTCATTTGCTTGGGATCGGCGTCGATGTGTCCAGGTTCGTTGAACGGTGCCATCCTCGAGGCATCTTCGTCGTGGAGGACGTTGCTCAGGCGTTTGGAGCCAGCTACAACGATAAGCCGCTCGGGACCATTGGTGATGTGGCGTTTCTAAGTTTTGGCAGAGGGAAAAACATCACGTGCGGATCCGGGGGAGCCATCCTTACCAATGATGATCGAATCGGTCAAGCCATAGCGCGCGAATACGCTGGGCTGCCTGATGTGTCGATTGCTAGCATGCTGGCAAATTGGCTGGTGGTGGCAGTCACGCAGCTATTAATCGACCCCTCGCGCTACTGGTTTCCGGCTGGGCTTCCGTTTCTTAAGCTCGGAGAGACGAAGTTTTATACTGATTTTCCTGTGACGCGTATGGATGCAGTGCGAGTCGGCTTGTTGCGACGCTGGAGAGAGCGATTGAGTCGTTCTACGGCAAGCCGGGTGGCTCACGCTGAGCAGATCCTCCGATTACTGGACGATGAAAAAGTGCAGACGATTCAACCTTCTGAGGGCGGGCATTCTGTCTATTTGCGCTTTCCCCTCCTCATGCGCTCACGGCAAGACAAGGAGCTGCTTTGCCGCATCTCTCGTGAGCAAGGGCTCGGGATTAGTGCCATGTATCCGTCGGCCGTCCGGCAGGTTCCCGAGTTGGCGGCATCGCTCTCGGATGTAGCAGTTCCTCGTTCAGCCATGATAGCGGAGCGACTGGTCACCTTGCCGACCCATGAGTTGGTGTCAGAGGAAGACGTGAAAAGGATCTGTTCCGTCATCACGAACCTTTTGCCGGATCAAGTGTCAAGCGAGCACAGGGGGCCCGTCCGCTCGCAGTATTGCGGAACTGAAACGCCGAGGCCCAATTGACGGAACCTTCCGTGCGATGGGGGAAGCAGTGTGTTGTTGCGACTCGTAAACGAGGGGCTGTGACCAATGTGGTTTGCTGAGTGGATATTCTGGGGTTCGCTAGTATTTATCTTTTATGCGTACGCAGGATATTTGCTCGTGCTCGTAGCGCTATCCGCGTTTCGTAGCCGTCCCGTCGTGACCGGGGATATTCAGCCCAGAGTATCGTTTATCATTACGGCCTACAACGAAGAGTCGCGCATCAAGGAGAAGATTGACAACAGTTTGCAACAACAGTATCCCCGCGACCGTCTCGAAATAGTTGTAGCCTCTGATTGTTCTTCTGATCGTACGGACGAGATTGTGCGTGCGTATGAATCATCCGGAGTGCGCCTCGTGCGTGCAGCCGAACGCCGTGGTAAAGAAGCGGCTCAAAAGTTGGCTGTGGGTGCGACAAGCGGTGACGTATTAGTGTTTTCTGATGTGGCAACGACCTTGCCGCCGAAGGGTATCGCCAATATTGTGAAATCCTTCAATGACCCCACGGTGGGTTGCGTCAGCAGCGTGGATCAATTTGTCGATGCTCAGGGAAATGTGAGTGGGGAAGGCGCATACGTCAAATATGAAATGTTGCTGCGTCGCCTGGAGACTAAGGTCAATACCCTGGTAGGACTCAGCGGGTCGTTTTTCGCTGCACGCAGAACGGTGTGTAGCCCTTGGGCGGATGATCTCCAAAGTGATTTCAATACACTTCTGAATTCAATGAAAAACGGCCTTCGCGGCGTGTCAGACTCGAATAGCGTTGGGTACTACAAAAATCTGTCGGACGAGCGAAAAGAATACCAGCGTAAGGTCCGCACCGTCCTAAGAGGCATTGCCGTTCTGATGAGAAGTCTGCCAATGTTGAATCCTTTCCGCTATGGGATGTTTGCCTGGCAATTGTTTAGCCATAAACTCTGTCGTTGGTTGGTGCCATTTGCCATGATCGGAGTGTTGGCATCCAATATCATTCTCGCGACGACGTCCACGTTTTATAGTTGCTTACTTCTTGGCCAACTGATGTTCTACGCCATCGCCGCTGCTTATGCGGTGTTTCACTGGATGCCCAAGAATGGTGCTCTCCGATTACCGGCGTTTTTTGT